>OGON01002249.1_pt1 | contig 11917 bp, 10 predicted proteins | sample 1552671 | NCBI WGS metagenome assembly OGON01 (sample SAMEA2580136, study PRJEB22360) | human gut metagenome | biome: human gut; feature: human-associated habitat; material: faeces | place: Denmark | collected 2008/2010 | reverse complement strand
GGCCGCTGCGGGGCCGGGTCCCCGCGACGGGCAGGAGCCTGCAAGGAAGATGTGGCAGAAACTACGCTTTGCGGTAGTTGACGATAACGAGAACATGCCCAGACGAAGGAGGAACCATTCTCATGGCAAAAAGAAAGACCGTCGTGCCGTTCCACGGGACGGCCGAACAGGAAAAGGCGCTGCGGGAGCTCATCGCCACCTGCAAACAGCAGCAGGGTGCGCAGGAGATCTACGGCTACCTGCCCATCGAGGTGCAGACCATCATCGCCGAAGAACTGAATATACCGCTGGCGGAGGTGTACGGCGTGGTGACCTTCTACGCCCAGTTCACCCTGAACCCCCGCGGGGCTTATAATATCGGCGTGTGCATGGGTACCGCCTGCTATGTAAAGGGCTCCGGTGAGGTGCTGGACCGCATCCAGAAGAAGCTGGGCATCGAGCCCGGCGGCACCACCCCCGACGGCCGTTTTTCGCTGGAGGCGACCCGCTGCATCGGCGCCTGCGGCCTGGCCCCCGTTATGACCGTCAATGACGAGGTTTACGGCCGCCTGACCCCCGATGAGGTGGACCTCATTCTGGATAAATACCTGTGGGAATATGAGGGAGGAATAAGCAAATGAAATCTTTGGAAGAGCTGGCCGCCCTGCGGGAGCAAATGAAAAATAAAGTAGCCATGCGGCAGGATAACAGCGCCGCCACCCGCGTGGTGGTGGGCATGGCCACCTGCGGCATCGCCGCTAGGCGCCCAGGCCGCAGGCCCGCCGCCGGGCCCCCCCCCGTCCTCTCCGCCTTTGTGGAGGAGGTAAACCGCCGCAGCCTGCAGGATGTCGTTGTGACCCAGGCGGGCTGCATCGGGATGTGCAAGCTGGAGCCCATCGTGGAGGTATTCCAGCCCGGCAAGGAAAAGGTGACCTATGTGAAGATGACCCCCGAAAAGGTCGCGCGCATCGTCGCCGAGCATCTGGTAAACGGCAACCCTGTAACGGAATACACCGTGGGCGCCTACATGGAATAAGGAGGACAATAACCAATGGCTATCGCAAGAACACACATCCTGGTGTGCGGCGGCACCGGCTGCAGCTCCTCCAATTCGCAGGCGCTGATAGACGAGCTGAATAAGGAGCTGACCGAAAAGGGCCTGGCCGGTGAGGTGCAGGTCATCAAGACCGGCTGCTTTGGGCTGTGCGCCCTGGGCCCTGTGGTGGTGGTATATCCCGAGGGCTGCTTCTACAGCCGGGTCAAGCTGGAGGATATCCCCGAAATCGTGGACGAGCATATCCTCAAGGGCCGCATCGTGACCCGCCTGCTGTATCAGGAGACGGTGGTGGATGATAAGACCGTCAAGAACCTCAACCACACCAAATTCTATGAAAAACAGCAGCGTGTGGCACTGCGCAACTGCGGCGTCATCAACCCCGAAAATATCGATGAATACATCGCCATGGACGGCTACGAGGCGCTGGGCCGCGTGCTGACCCAAATGACCCCCGATGAGGTCATTCAGGCCATCAAGGACAGCGGACTGCGCGGGCGCGGCGGCGGTGGCTTCCCCACCGGCCAGAAGTGGTTCTTTGCCCGGCAGAGTAAGGGCGATGTGAAATATGTCTGCTGCAACGCCGATGAGGGCGATCCCGGCGCCTTTATGGACCGTTCCGTGCTGGAGGGTGACCCCCACGTGGTACTGGAGGCCATGTCCATCGCCGGCTATGCCATCGGCGCACACCAGGGCTATATCTATGTCCGCGCCGAATACCCCATCGCCATCCACCGTCTGCAGATCGCCATCAAGCAGGCGAGAGAGTACGGCTTCCTCGGGGATGATATCTTCGGCACCGGCTTCTCCTTCGATATCGAGCTGCGGCTCGGCTCCGGCGCCTTCGTCTGCGGCGAGGAAACTGCCCTGATGACCTCCATCGAGGGGCACCGCGGCGAGCCCCGTCCCCGTCCGCCCTTCCCGGCGGTCAAGGGCCTGTTCGGCGTTCCCACCATCCTGAATAACGTGGAAACCTGGGCGAACATCCCCCGCATTATCTTAAATGGTGCCGAGTGGTTCTCCTCCATGGGCACCGAACGCAGCAAGGGCACCAAGGTCTTCTGCCTCGTTGGTAAGATCAACAACACCGGCCTGGTGGAGATCCCGATGGGCACCACCCTGCGGGAGATCGTCGAGGATATCGGCGGCGGCATCCCCAACGGCAAAAAGTTCAAGGCGGCGCAGACCGGTGGCCCCTCCGGCGGCTGCATCCCCGCTTCCCTTATCGATACCCCCATCGACTATGATAACCTCGTCGCCATCGGCTCTATGATGGGCTCCGGCGGCCTGATCGTCATGGATGAGGACACCTGCATGGTGGATATCGCCAAGTTCTTCCTGGAATTCACCGTGGATGAAAGCTGCGGCAAATGCACCCCCTGCCGCATCGGCACCCGCCGCCTTTTGGAGATGCTGGAGCAGATCACGGCCGGAAACGGCACCCCCGAGCTGCTGAAGGAGATGGAGGAGCTGTGCTACTACATCAAGGCGAACAGCCTGTGCGCACTGGGCCAGTCCGCCCCCAACCCCGTTCTTTCCACCCTGCACTACTTCCGGGATGAATATGAGGCCCACTGCATCGATAAGCGCTGCCCCGCCGGCGTCTGCAAGCGGCTGACCAGGTTTGTCATCGAGGAGAACAAGTGCAAGGGCTGCACCGCCTGCGCCCGTGTCTGCCCCGTCAATGCGATTTCCGGCGAGGTGAGAAAGCCCCACGCCATCGACGCCAAGAAGTGCATCAAGTGCGGCGCCTGCATGGAGACCTGCCGCTTCGGCGCCATTGTGAAACAATAAGAAAGGAGTGACCGAGCATGAATACCGTAAACCTCAAGATCAATAACATCCCCGTGGTCGCTCCCGAAGGCGCCACCATACTGGAGGCCGCGCATCTGGCCGGCATCCGCATCCCCACCCTGTGCTACCTCAAGGAGATCAATGCCATCGGCGCCTGCCGCATCTGCGTATGCGAGGTAAAGGGCGCCCGCGGCCTGGCCGCTGCCTGCGTTATGCCGGTAAATGAGGGCATGGAGGTATTCACCAATACCCCCGCCCTGCAAAAATACCGCCGTACCACGCTGGAATTGATCCTTTCCACCCACCGTACCGACTGCCTTTCCTGCTCCCGCAGCACCGACTGCGAGCTGCAGCAGCTGTGCCGGGAATACGGCGTGGATATGAACCGCTTCGGCAGAAAGGACCAAGGCTACCACACCGATAGCTCCATGCCCCATCTGATCCGGGATAACAGTAAGTGCATCCTGTGCCGCCGCTGCGTGGCCGTCTGCCAGAAGACCCAGTATGCAGGCGTTATTGAAACCTGCGAGCGCGGCTTTGATACCCACATCGCCAGCGCCTTTGATATGCCCCTTTCCGAGACCGCCTGTGTTGCCTGCGGCCAGTGCACCGCCGTATGTCCCACCTCCGCCCTGCGGGAGCGTGACGACACCGATAAGGTATGGGCTGCGCTGAACGATCCGACCAAGACGGTGATCGTGGGGCCGGCCCCCAGCGTGCGCGCCCAGCTGGGCGAATGCTTCGGGATGCCCATCGGCACCAACGTGGAGGGCAAGATGGTAGCTGCCCTGCGCCGGCTGGGCTTCGACCGGGTATTTGACGTGGACACCGCCGCCGATGTGACCATCATGGAGGAGGGCACCGAGCTGCTGCACCGCCTGAAGGAGGGCGGCCCCCTGCCCCTCATCACCAGCTGTTCCCCCGGCTGGATCAAATTCTGCGAGCATTATTACCCCGAATTTGTGGAGAACCTTTCCTCCTGCAAGAGCCCGCAGCAGATGTTCGGCGCACTGGTAAAGACCTACTACGCCCAGAAGGAGGGCCTCGACCCCAAGAATATCGTGGTGGTAAGCGTGATGCCCTGCACCGCGAAAAAGTATGAGATCGGCCGGGACGGCCAAAGCGCCGTGGGCCTGCCCGATGTGGATATTTCCATCACCACCCGTGAGCTGGGCGATATGCTGCACCGTGCCGGTGTGATGCTGCCCGAGCTGCCCGATGAGGAGTTCGACCCCGTCTTCGGCGTGGCCTCCGGTGCGGGACATATCTTCGGTGCGACCGGCGGCGTAATGGAGGCTGCCCTGCGTACCGTTGCCGAGATCGTGACCGGCAAGGAGCTGGAGCGCCCCGAATTCCGTGAGGTCCGCGGCATCGAGGACATCAAGGAGGCCGAGTACGACCTCGCCGGCACCAAGGTGAAGGTCGCCGTGACCAGCGGCCTTGCCAATGCGGCGAAGCTGCTGGACCGCATCAAGAACGGTGAGGCGGAGTATCACTTTGTAGAGGTGATGGCCTGCCCCGGCGGGTGCGTCAACGGCGGCGGCCAGCCCCACCAGAGCGGCGACGTGCGGAATTTCACCGACCTGCGTTCCCTGCGTGCGGCGGCGCTGTACCGTGAGGACGAGGCCATGACGCTGCGCAAGAGCCACGAAAACCCCGTGGTGAAGGAGATCTATGCCGAGTACCTCGGCGAGCCGGGCAGCCACCTGGCGCACCACATCCTGCACACCCACTATGTAAAGCGCGGGCTGTACGGGAAGAACTGATCACATATGCAAAAACAGCTCCCCCTGCCGGAAGGTCGGGGGAGCTTTTGTGCGCCGAACGGGGGAATAGGGGAAAGGCTTGTAGTTTCCGGCGGCGGAGCCGCCGATGCGGACGAAGTCCGCATAAGCCGTCCGCAGGACGGCTTGGGCTGCGCCCCGTACCGGCGCCGAAACTTTTTACTTTTCGGGGGCGTTTATGATATAATAAAAGCCAGAAGGGAGGCGCTGCCCGATGGAGATGCAGAAGATCGCCGAGCTGCGCAAAAAAGCCAATACCCTGCCCATGGAGCCGGGGGTCTACCTGATGCGGGACCGGCGGGGCGAGATCATCTATGTGGGGAAGGCAAAAAAACTGAAAAACCGGGTGACCTCCTACTTCCGCGGGGTGGAGCACCACCTGCCCAAGGTGTACCGCATGGTGGAGCAGGTGCAGGACTTTGACTATATCGTCACCGACAGCGAGTTTGAGGCGCTGGTGCTGGAATGCAGCCTCATCAAGCTGCACAGCCCCAAGTACAACATCCTGCTGAAGGACGATAAGGGGTATCATTACGTCTGCGTGACCAAGGAGCCGTACCCCCGCATCAAGCTGGCGATGCAAAAGGCCGATGACGGGAATGAATACATCGGGCCGTTTGTGTCCTCCATGGTGGTAAAGCAGACGGTGGAGGAGGCCAACCGGGTCTTTCTGCTGCCCACCTGCCGCCGCAAATTCCCGGAGGACTTCGGGAAGGAGCGCCCCTGCCTGAATTTCCACATCCACCAGTGCATGGGGGTGTGCCGGGGGAAAATCACCCCCGAAGCCTACCGGGAGGTGCTGGACGAGGCGCTGCAATTCATCCGCAGCGGCGGGGTGCAGTCGGTGGAGGTGCTGACCGAACGGATGCAGCAGGCCGCCGAGGCGCTGGACTTTGAACGGGCGGCACGGTACCGGGACCGCATTTCCGCCATACGGCGCATCACCGAGCAGCAAAAGGTGATAGAATTCCCGCACGAAAGCCTGGATGTACTGGGCTGGGTACAGGGCGAGGATAAGATTTATTGCTCGCTGCTGGTGCTGCGGGAGGGCCGCCTGCGGGATAAAAAGGACTTTTCCTTCGACTGCATGGCCGAGCCGGAGGAGATAGTGACCGAGTTCCTGTTGAGCTACTATATGCAGGCGGAAGCGGCCCCCGCCGAGGTCTTTTTGGACCGGGAGCTGCCTGACCGGGCGCTGCTGGAGCAGCTTTTGCGGGAGCACCGGGGCAAAAAGATACAGTTTACCGTGCCGCAGCGGGGCGAAAGCCGCAAGCTGTGCCAGATGGCGCAGAACAACGCCGCACAGGAGCTGGCGCGGGACACCAACCGCACCGGCCGGGAGATCGCAGCGCTGACCGAGCTGGGACGGCTGCTGGGGCTTTCCCACCCGCCGGACTACATCGAAGCGTTTGATATTTCCAATATCGGCGGTTCTACCATCGTGGGCGGGATGACGGTGTTCCGTCGGGGACGCCCCGAAAAGCGGCTGTATAAAAAATTTACGATACGGGATATGGCGGCGCCGGATGACTATGCGGCCATGGAGCAGATGCTTACCCGCCGGCTGACCCACTACAAGGAGGCCGCGGAGAACGGCAAAAAGGACGGCTTTGAAACGCTGCCAGACCTGTGGCTCATCGATGGGGGAGCCGGGCAGGTGGCGGCGGCCAAAAAAGCGGCGGCGCAGTTCGGGGTGGAGATCCCCATCTTCGGCATGGTGAAGGACGACCGGCACCGTACCCGTGCCATCCGTGCGGAAAATGAGGAGATCGCCATCCGTTCCAGCCAGTCGGTGTTCCGGCTCATTACCGCCATTCAGGATGAAACCCACCGCTATGCCATCAGCTTTTCCCGCAAAAAGCACCGCAAGACCGGGTTTGCGTCGGTGCTGACCGGCGTGCCGGGTATCGGGGAGCAGCGGGCGGCAAAGCTGCTGAAGCACTTTAAGAGCATGGCGGCGGTCAAGGCGGCGGATGAGGAGACTTTGGCGGCGGCGCCGGGCATGACCCGACCGGCTGCGGAGGCCCTGTACCGCTATCTGCACCCGGCCGACGGCGAACCCGCCGAGGGATGAGTTCGCAGCGGGGTGGGCTGCGGGCGGCACCGCAATTCTGACCGAATGGGTGAAGAAACGGCCGTTAGCGGACTTTTTCGACGGATGGGATTGACAGCAGGCGTGAAAAATTATACCATTAGTAAAAGGGCAACTGCCCCCAAGGAGAAAAAACTGTGCGAGTGATAACCGGGACCGCCCGCGGGCGGAAGCTGAATACCCTGGAGGGTCTGGACGTGCGCCCCACCACCGATCAGGTGAAGGAGGCGATGTTCAGCATCATCCAGTTTGAGGTGGAGGGCGCCGCAGTGCTGGACCTGTTTGCCGGCAGCGGACAGCTGGGGATAGAGGCCTTGAGCCGGGGCGCCCGGCTGGCCGTTTTTGTGGAGCAGAGCCGCAAGGCGCAGGAGGTGGTCCGGCAGAACCTGCTGGCCACCAAACTGGCGGAGCACAGCCGGGTAACGGCCATGGATGCCATCGCCTATCTGCAGGGCTGCCGGGATCATTTCGATATCGCCCTGCTGGACCCGCCCTACCGCAGCGGGCTTTTGGAAAAGGCGCTGCCGCTGCTGGCCCCCAAAATGACCCCCGGCGGCGTGATCCTGTGCGAATCGGCGCTGGATGAGGAGCTGCCGCAGAAGGTCGGGGAATTTGAAATCAAGAAGCAGTACCGCTACGGGAAGATCAAGCTGACCGCTTATCGCATCCCGGCGGAAACCGATACCGAAGAATAAACAGGAGGGGAATTGATGAATACCATTGAGAGCATCCTGAACGACATTGATGAGCTGTTGGAGGGTTCGTGGAGCCTGCCGCTTTCCGGCGGGCGCTGCGTGGTGGACGCCGAAAAGGTGCGCGACCTCATTGATTCCATCCGTATGAATATGCCGGCCGAAATAAAGCAGGCACGCGCCGTGGTGGCCGACCGCAACCAGATCCTTTCATTGGCCAAGGGAGAGGCAGAGGCGCTCATCCGCAAGGCGGAGGAACGGGCCAAGCAGCTTTTGGAGCAGGAGAGCATCGTGCGGCAGGCCAACGCCAAGGCCATGGCCCTGCTGAATGACGCCAGCAGCCGCGCCCAGCAGATGGTGGAGGAGGCGCAGAAGCAGGCCGAGGAAACGGTGAACGACGCACAGGCCAAGGCGACGGCCATCCGCACCGAGGCCAGCACCCGCAGCCGGGAAATGAAGCAGGCAAGCTATGAATTCGCCGAGAACATCCTGCGTACCAGCCAGGAGGTGGTGGCCAAGAGCCTGGGGAACATCACCACCACACGGCAGGCGCTGGCCGAGGCCGCCAGCCAGGCCGGACTGCGGGAGGAACCGACGGAAAAGTAAAACCAAAAACATAACAGCAGCACCGTCCGGGAGAAGCCGGGCGGTGTTTTTTGCTGCAAAAAAAGCGGGGAGCAGGGGAAAATCCCGCCGGAAACGAAAAACAAACCCTAACGAAAATTTTAACGGTTTTATGGGCAGTTTCACCAACAAATGGGATAAGAACCGCCGAAAAGACGGGCTATGGGCGGCAAACGACAAAAAGAACAATTGTGCGCCGGGTGCGAACAACAGTTTTGTGTTGCAAAGGAGGTTTTTTGTGGGTATAATCAGCTTGTAAGTGGTGAAAAGTGGGTAGAAGTGGAGTATCTACCCTGCTTTGCCATCTATCACGCCGGAAAGGGGGAGCGATCCGAGATGCTGATGGGACAATATGAGCATAGCATTGACCCGAAAAACCGGATCAATTTCCCCGCCAAGTTCCGGGATCAACTGGGCGAGAGCTTTATCCTTACGGTAGGGCTGGATGAATGTGTGGCGGTGTATTCCGCCGGGGAATGGGACAAGCTGGAGCAGAAGATCAACCAGCTGCCCATGAGCCGGGGCCGCAGCATCAAGCGGTACTTCTTCAGCAACGCCGTAACGGTGGAGCCGGACAAGCAGGGACGCATCCTGCTGCCGCCCCACCTGCGGGAATATGCCCATCTGGAAAAGGACGTCATCGTGACGGGGGCTTCCGACCACGCCGAAATATGGGATGTGGAACGCTGGCAGAGCTATATCGGGCACCTGACCAGCGAAAGCGTGGCCGAGGAGCTGGACTCCCTGGACTTTTAAGGGGAGGGAACGATGGAATTTTCGCATTATTCGGTGATGCTGCCCCAGTGCATGGAGGGGCTGCATATCAAGCCGGACGGCACCTATATAGACGGAACAGCGGGCGGCGCGGGCCATTCTAAAGCCATCGCCGAACGGCTGACCACCGGACGTCTTTTGAGCTTTGACCGGGACCCTGATGCGGTGGCGGAGGCCGCCAAACGGCTGGCGCCCTATCCCACGGCCGAGGTGATCCACAGCGAATTCGCACGCATCCCCGAGGTGCTGGCCGAAAAGGGCATTCCCGGGGCGGACGGCATCCTGCTGGATCTGGGGGTGTCCTCCTATCAGCTGGATAACCCGGAACGGGGCTTTGCGTACAGCGTGGACGCCCCCCTGGATATGCGGATGAGCCGGGAGGGCATGACCGCCGCCGAACTTCTGAACAGCTACGATACCGACGCCATGGCCCGCATCTTCCGGGAATTCGGCGAAGAACGGTTCGCCTATCCCATCGCAAAAAAAATAGCCGCCCAAAGGGAGAAGGAACCCTTTACCCATACCGGCCAGTTGGTCGATCTCATCTATGCAACCATCCCGGCCGCTGCCCGCCAAGCGGGTCTTTCAGGCGCTGCGTATCGCCGTCAACAGCGAGCTGGATCAGCTTTCGCAATGCCTGGATACCGCATTTGACTGCCTGAACCCCGGCGGACGGTTCGTCATCCTGACCTTCCATTCGCTGGAGGACCGGATGGTGAAGCAAAAGTTTGCCGCCTACTGTCAGGGCTGCACCTGCCCGCCGGATTTCCCGGGATGCGTGTGCGGAAAGCAGCCGCGGGCAAGGCTCATCAACCGCAAGCCGATCGAGGCGGACGCCGAGGAGCTGGCACAGAACAGCCGAAGCAAATCCGCTAAATTAAGGATACTGGAAAAATTGTAACCACGGCGCTGCCGACCCGCGCCGGAGGAAAAAGGAAAGGAGGGGCGGCAGATGAATTCCCGCTGGAACAGCACCGAAGCATATGACCTTTCGCTGTATGAAGCACCGGTACAGCCGGTAAAGCGGCCGCAGCCCGCCCCTGCGGCCAAGACCTCCCGTGCCGCCGCCAAAAAGGCGATGCAGAAAACCGCCCTGCGCCGGCTGACCGTCTGCGCCGTGCTGGTGGTGGTATTCCTTGCGCTGGTGCTTTACCAGAATGTTTCCACCATAGAGCTGGGCAACGAGATACAGACCCAGAACGACCTGTACGCCGCCCTGCAAAATGAGCATAGCTATCTGACCGGAAAGCTGACCGCCAAGACCGTGCAGGAGGTGGACAGCTACGCCGCCGCAAGGGGGCTGTGCAAGATGCAGGATTATCAGGTGAGCTACATACGGCTCAATGATACCGATGTGGCGGTACGCACCGAGGCGGCTCCCTCCGGTTCGGTGCTGGAGAGCCTGATGAACGGCATGGATACCGCACTGGAATACCTGCGGATCAAATAAAATAGACTGTAACGGTGGTGCAGAAACCAAGAGGTAAGATATTGTCTTACCTCTTTCGCCACATTTTACGGGGGAACGACAAATTCCCCGATTTTCCTCATTTTAGCCGAAAGGAGCCTGGTTATGGCCTCTGTCCCCAATAAAAAAATGCGCGGCCGGGCTGTTTTCATCGCGGCGATACTGACCCTGCTGGGCTTCGGACTGGTCATTTTCCAGCTGTACCGGGTGCAGCTGGTGGAGGGCGAGGCCTATAAGCAGGAGGCCATGAGCCGTCAGCTGCGGGCGACCACCATCAGCGCCAACCGGGGGGCCATCTATTCCTCCGACGGGCAGGTGCTGGCGGCCTCCGCGACCTCATGGCGGGTGGTTTTCTCCCCGGCGGATATCACCGCGGAGGAGGCGGAGCTGCTGGCCGACGGCATGAGCGAGATTTTAGGGACGGACCGGGCGTTCATCCTGGAAAGGGCGCAGAACAAAAAGAGCTTTTATCAGGTCATCAAGACCCGTGTGGATAAGGAAAGCGCCGATGCGGCGTATCAGTTCGCGCTGGATAACAAGATAGACGGCGTGACGCTGCTGCCCGATTCCACCCGTTACTACCCCTACGGCACCATGGCCTCCACCGTTCTGGGCTTTGTGAATGCCGATAACGAGGGCGCCTACGGGCTGGAGGCCTACTACAACAGCACATTAAGCGGGACCCCCGGCAAAATAGTGACCGCCAAAAACGCTTGGGGCACCGATATGCCCTACACCTATCAGGACATCACCAGCGCCGAGGACGGCAACAGCCTGGTGCTGACCCTGGACAGCAATATTCAGTCGGTGATAGAAAAGCACCTGGCCACCGCCCTGACCGAGCACGCCGTGCAGAACCGGGCGACGGTCATCGTGCAGGATGTGACCACCGGGGCGATCCTGGGCATGACCACCATGCCGGACTATGACCCCAATAATCCGCAGGCCATCGTTTCGGAGATTTCATTGCAAAAGCTGGCGCAGTACGAAAAGGGCAGCGACGAGTATAAAAAGGCCTTTGCCCACGAGCAGCAGGTGCAGTGGAGCAACAAGGCCGTGAATGAGGCCTACGAGCCCGGCTCGGTGTTTAAGGTCATCACCACCGCAACGGCGCTGGAGACCGGGGCGGTGACGATGAACTCCGGCTTTAACTGCACCGGCAGCTATGTGGTGGGCGGCATCACCAAGCACTGCTGGAAGCACGCCGGGCACGGCGCACAGACGCTGGCGCAGGCCATCCAGAACAGCTGCAACCCCGCCTATATGCAGATCGGCCAGCGGATCGGCGGCACCGATTTTTATAATTTCTTCCGGGCCTTCGGGCTCACCGACCCCACCGGTATCGACCTGCCGGGCGAGGAAAGCGGATATTTTTACAGCGAGGCGCAGCTCAATTCCACGCAGGGCAACCTGGAAACGGCGGCCTTCGGCCAGAGCTTCAAGGTGACGCCCATTCAGCTCATCACCGCTATTTCGGCGGCGGTGAACGGCGGCTACCTGTATGAGCCCTACGTGGTGGATAAGATACTGGACTGCGAGGGCAACGTGGTTTCGGTCACCGAGCCGACGGTGCGCCGTCAGGTCATCAGTGAGGAGACCAGCCGGCAGGTATGCAAGCTGATGGAGGGCGTGGTAACGGCAGGCTCCGGCAAAAAT
>OGON01002239.1_pt1 | contig 11972 bp, 11 predicted proteins | sample 1552671 | NCBI WGS metagenome assembly OGON01 (sample SAMEA2580136, study PRJEB22360) | human gut metagenome | biome: human gut; feature: human-associated habitat; material: faeces | place: Denmark | collected 2008/2010 | reverse complement strand
CGTCTTTTTCCATTTCACTAATTGTCATCCAATAATAGTGTCGGGAGTTAATAGAAAAGTCGTTTTTATTCATTATTTTTGGAATATTTTTAAATTCTACTTCGTACAGCCTATGGTTATACACTCTGTTTTCGTTATGGCTTACGGAATATTTTTCCTGTACTCTGGATGATATATATTTGCATTTGATTTCTTTTTTGGGTATACCTAAGTCATTTGATAAATTACTGATGATAAAGGCTTCATTGTCTTTATCTGCGGTTTTTAAATTGGGAAACAGCTTACAGTCCCATCTTTCATCATAATATGTAAGATATTTTGTTTTTATGCCGGGGGCACTGTTTTTGATTATAATTAATGAATGATTATGCTGTATCATGTCCAATCCTTCTATATCTCTCAATAAGTCTGTGTGAGTGTAATTATTGTTATCTTTTTGCCTATAAAATCGCGCTTTTTTTCAAGTAAAAGCTCCAATTGTTCCCTACTAATTAAAATTTTCATAACCCCTCCGGATAATAGTGTTGAAACACATGATATATAATTATAAATGATGAAAAATGATATGGCAATAAAAATATAAATAGAAAACAAGAAGGAATGCTATTACAAATTATAATAACATTCCTGAATAATCATATCATCTCCAAAAACCTCTCATGAATCCGTGTATCATCATCAAGCTCCGGATGAAAAGCCAGCCCAATCTGGTTCTTATACTGCACGCCGACAATTTTGCCGTCATACTCGGCGAGCACATGTACATCATTTTTGGCGGAGTCATCAATAGCCTCCACATATGGTGCCCTGATAAATGTCATGGTAAAGTCAAAGCTATTGTCAAACCTTGCTGTAGCCTCAAAGCTTCCAAGCTGTCTGCCGTAGGCATTTCTTTTAACAGTGACAGGCAGAGTGCCGAAATATACGTTGTCATCGTTGCTGATATGTGAAGCTAAAAGGATAAGACCGGCGCAGGTTGCAAGCACCGGAAGTCCGTTTGCGATTCTTCTCTTAAGCTCATCAAACATATCAAGCTCACGGAGCAGCTTGCCCTGCACAGTGCTCTCACCGCCCGGCAGCACGAGTCCATCTATGTCACAGATATCTGATTTCCGGCGCAGCTCTACACATTCGCACCCAAGAGATTCAAGCATGCGCTTGTGCTCAATAAACGCTCCCTGAACAGCTAAAACACCAATCTTAAGTCCTGATTTCATTTTATTTGCCTCTTTCCTCCATGATGATTTTAATCTCGCTCTCGTTGATTCCGACCATAGCCTCACCGAGATCCTCAGAAAGCTCTGCGATGAGCTTTGCATCAGTGAAGTTTGTCACAGCTTTTACGATAGCGGCAGCTCTCTTGGCAGGATCGCCTGATTTGAAGATACCTGAACCGACGAACACACCCTCAGCACCGAGCTGCATCATAAGAGCCGCATCAGCCGGAGTAGCCACACCACCGGCCGCAAAGTTTACAACCGGAAGCTTGCCGTTGTCATGAACGAATTTGACCAGCTCGAAAGGCACCTGAAGATTTTTAGCTGCCTCGAAAAGCTCATCCTCACGCATGGAAGTAAGTTTTGCAATCTCAGAATTCATCTTTCTCATATGTCTGACAGCCTGCACGATATCACCTGTACCGGGCTCACCCTTTGTACGGATCATGGAAGCTCCCTCGTTGATACGGCGGAGTGCCTCACCGAGATCTCTTGCACCACATACGAAAGGCACCTTGAAATCTCTCTTGTTGATATGGTACACATCATCAGCAGGTGAAAGCACCTCAGATTCATCAATGTAGTCAATCTCGATAGCCTCAAGTATCTGAGCCTCCACGAAGTGACCGATACGGCACTTTGCCATGACGGGGATGCTGACAGCCTCCTGAATGCTCTTAATCATCTTAGGATCGCTCATTCTTGAAACACCGCCTGCGGCTCTGATATCAGCAGGGATTCTCTCAAGCGCCATAACAGCACATGCACCGGCAGCCTCGGCAATCCTGGCCTGCTCCGGAGTCGTGACATCCATGATGACACCGCCCTTGAGCATCTGCGCAAGCCCTTTGTTGAGTTCGTATTGAGTATTCTTATTGTTTTCCATTTGTTAAATCTCCTTTTATTTTGCGTTTATGTCAATTTATATGACGAAAGTAGTCAGGCGTGAGCAAATATGTTTAGGTGGCGAGTACACTCTCGTGGGAGCGCATAGCGGAGCTGCTTACAGTATCTTGGCAGCAAAGCGTAGCGAACACGAGAGTGTACACGCCGCCTGCGCCGCCGGGCTGCATTTTCTCACACCAGCCGCATATCATGGTTGCAATAATACGCCACATCTGGTAATATTAAAATATTCAAAATAAGGAAAATATAAATGCCAGAAAGCGGTGAATCAAATGCTGACCTACGACCTCACAAAAACAGATGGACCACTCTACAAATGCCTGTATGAGTGCATCAAAAACGATATATCACAGGGAAAATTAAGCTCCGGGGAGAAAATGCCATCAAAACGTACCCTCGCCAAGAATCTGGGGGTTAGTACCATTACGGTTGAAAATGCATATGACCAGTTGATAGGCGAGGGCTATATGTTTGCAAGGCCCAAGAAGGGCTATTTCATAGCCGATGTGTCAGATATCAGGGTAATCAAGGCACCGGTGCATAAGGAGCTTAGCATAAAGCTGCCGCCTGAGCAGGATGAAAGTATATTTGACTTTTCATCAAACAGGACTGACTCGGGTAACTTTCCGTTTTCCATATGGGCAAAGCTCATGCGAGAGACGATTTCCCTTAGGGAGCAGGAGCTTTTGTCGGTGTCGCCGTGTGGCGGAGTGAGAGAGCTTAGGGAAGCGATAGCAAGCCATCTGTCATCGTTTCGCGGTATGAATGTGGACCCGGATCAGATAATAGTCGGAGCGGGAACAGAGTATCTGTACGGACTGCTTGTGAAGCTTTTGGGTACGGATAAGGTATACTGCGTGGAGGATCCAGGCTATAAGAAAATCAGCCAGATATACGAGTGCAACAATGCAAAATGTCTGCCGGTGCAGATGGATGAGCAGGGCATCAGCGTGGAGCTTATAAAGAAAGCGAACGCGCAGATAGCACATATCAGCCCGACACACCATTTTCCGACAGGAATCACGATGCCTGTGAACCGCCGCTATGAGCTTTTGGCATGGGCCAACGAGAGCAGCGACAGATACATCATAGAGGATGATTATGACAGTGAGTTTCGCATGAACGGACACCCGATACCGCCCATCCTCTCGATTGATGCGTGTGAAAAGGTCATCTATATAAATACATTTTCAAAATCTCTCACATCCACCATCCGAATCAGCTACATGGTGCTGCCGGAGCATCTGGCAAATGAGTTTTACAGGAGGCTTTCATTTTACTCATGTACGGTATCGACCTTCGAGCAGTATACGCTGGCACGATTTATCAGCGAGGGCTATTTTGAAAAGCACATAAACAGAATGAGACTGCACTACGGCAGAAAGCGCCAGAGCGTGCTTTCGTCCATAAAAGGCTGCTTCACTGAAAAGGAATGCAGGGTAATAGAAAATGACTCCGGACTGCATTTTATCATACAGTTTGACACGAACATTCCGGACAAAACAGTTGAAGAAAGGCTATTGAAAAAAGGTATAAAGCTTCAGGCGATTACCCATTTCAACCTGAGTAAGCCAAAGGAGGACAGGCATCAGTTTATTATCAATTACTCAAATATTGATGCAGACAGGATAATGGATGAGCTTTTAATTATTAAAGATACAATACTTTAACCAGACAGTACTTTAATAAAGCCGACTATAAAGCATATAAATAGTATATACAAATAATAAATACAAACAGTGCGAATAATTTATGTGTGTAAAAATTTGACATAGATTTTACATACATCTGATAGAGCATTTTACAAAGCATCCATATAATGTATTCTCGAAGACAAGAAATTTATTACATGTTGCAGGAGATACAAATGGAGAAAAAAATCAAAATTCAGGTTCGCGACCTGAATCTGTATTATGGCCAGAATCATGCACTGCATGGTGTCAATATGGACATAAAAGAAAACAGCGTGACAGCGCTGATCGGACCGTCAGGATGTGGTAAGTCTACATTTTTAAAGTGTATCAACAGAATGAATGATCTGGTTGACAACGTCAGAATCGAGGGAAGCATAGAGATAGATGGTGAGAATATATATGCACCATCAGTCGATATAACCGTACTTCGCAAAAAGGTCGGCATGGTTTTCCAGCAGCCAAATCCGTTCCCGATGAGCATATATGACAATATCGCATATGGCCCGAGAGTGCATGGCATCAAGGATAAAAAGATACTCGACCAGATAGTTGAGGAAAGTCTTCAAGGTGCTGCGATATTCAATGAAGTTAAAGATAGATTAAAGAAATCTGCTATGGGACTTTCGGGTGGACAGCAGCAGAGACTGTGTATTGCGAGAGCGCTTGCCGTACAGCCGGAGGTGCTTTTGATGGATGAGCCAACATCAGCGCTTGACCCTATCTCTACTTCAAAGATAGAGGAGCTCATGGAGGATTTAAAGAAAAAGTACACAGTTGTGGTTGTAACACATAACATGCAGCAGGCAGTGCGTGTGTCAGACGATACAGCCTTCTTCCTTGTGGGAGATATGGTTGAGTTTGGTGACACAAAGACAATTTTCTCATATCCACAGGACAAGAGAACAGAGGATTACATCACAGGGAGGTTTGGTTAATGAGATCGAAATTCGATGAGCAGCTTAAGAAGCTGAATGAAGAAATGATGCACATGGGAAGCATGATTGAGGAGTCAATCCAGAAAGCGATCGAGGCATTTATACATCAGGATGCCGATAGTGCCAAAGCCATCATGGAGGGCGATTCAGAGATAGACAGAGAGCAGAAAAAGATAGAGAGCCTGTGCTTTAATCTGCTCATGCAGCAGCAGCCTGTAGCAAGAGACCTTAGAACAATTTCTGCAGCGATGAAGATGGTTACTGATATGGAGCGTATAGGAGACCACGCAGCCGATATCAGCGAGATGACCATTTTGATGAGCAGTGACAAGCCATACAGGGTCAATATAGAGCATGTCAAAAGAATGGCTTCAGAGACAATGCTTATGCTTATCAGGGCAATCGAGGCGTATGTTGAGAAGAACAATGACAAGGCTCACATAGTGATGAAGCAGGATGATGTGGTTGATGAGCTTTTTGATAAGGTAAAGGCTGAGCTTATTGATTTCATCAGGGAACATCCGGAGGATGGTGAGCAGGCAGAGGATCTTCTCATGGTTGCAAAATACTTCGAGCGTATCGGAGACCATGCGACAAATATTGCTGAGTGGGTTGAGTTTGCACTTGATGACAAGGTTCGCAAATCATGATTTAATTATCATACACAAATGAAAGGTATACATCGAATTGCATGCAAGCATGCATCGATGATACCTTTTTACCCTTTAATCATGAAATTTATACAGACGATGGATTTTACATAAATTTTACATAAAACCATCGTCTGTTTTACATTAGTAATGTATAATCGAAAGTAAAAAGCAGGTAAAAATTTTACATAAGATTTTTTGAAATGGAGAAAGCTATGGCACTTATTTATATTGTAGAGGACGATGAGAGCATACGTGAGATAGAGACTATTGCTTTAAAAAACAGTAATTACATCGTCAGTGCATTTGAAAACGCAAAGGAATTTTACAAGAAGCTGGATGAGCTCGTACCGGACCTTATACTGCTTGATGTGATGCTTCCGGATGAGAGCGGCTACGATATCGTGAGAAAGCTCAGAAAACGTCCGGCCACACAGGATATTCCTATTATAATGGTCACAGCCAAGACCACAGAGATGGATATGATAAAAGGTCTTGACGGAGGCGCAGATGATTACATCAAAAAGCCTTTCTCAATCATGGAGCTTATCACAAGAGTAAAGGCACTGCTCAGGAGAACAGCGAAGGAGGAGCCGAAGCTTTTAAAGCTGGATGATCTGGTGATTGACCATGAGCGCCATGTGGTTACAGTGAACAATGAGCCGGTTGACCTTACATACAAGGAGTATGAGCTTTTAAGGCTTCTGATGGGCAGTCAGGGCATAGTCATGACCAGGGAGGTCATCATGAGAAGCGTATGGGATACTGACTTTGAGGGCGAGACACGTACAGTGGACATGCACATAAAGACACTCCGCCACAAGCTGGGTGACTATGGCAGCAGGATAAAGACAGTCAGAAATGTTGGCTATGTTATAGAATAATAGCTGTTATAATGATTTCTAATATACATAAGCGGAGCGTACAGCATGAAAAAGAAGATTAACTATTATCTGGTAGCAACAGCACTTTTTGTAGCAATTGCCACTATGGTTTCCATGACAGTAATCAACTATTACCTCTTTCAGAAGCAGGTAAAGGAAGATCTGCAGGTCATGGCAGAGACAATAGAAAGCACCGGAATACTAAAACAGGATATAAATGAAATCCCGCAGATTGACGTGGAGGGTATTCGTGTCACCTGGATTGACAAGGACGGCACAGTGCTGTATGACAATCAAAATGATGTGAAAAAACTTGAAAATCATGGCGATAGACCGGAAGTTGAATCAGCATTTGATAAAGGTACGGGAGACAGCGTGAGAACATCAGCCACCATGAACAGCAATACCTTCTATCATGCCATAAAGCTCGATGATGGAACGGTACTGCGTGTCTCTATTGCAGCAAGAAGTATCTGGAACATGTTTGCAAGCAGTATCCCTGCCATGCTTATAGTGACGGTTATCATAGTTGGAATATGTGTGGTTCTCGCCAAGAGCCTGACCAGAAAGCTCATGAAGCCAATCGAGACACTCGCAGGCAACCTGGAGCAGGCCTCTGTCATCCAGAAAAGGACAGAGTACAAGGAGCTCGTGCCGTTCATGAATGCGATAAGGATACAGCATGAGGGCGTGCTTGCCGCGGCAAAGAGCAGACAGGACTTCACAGCCAATGTGTCACACGAGCTAAAGACTCCGCTTACAGCCATCTCCGGCTACGCAGAGCTCATAGAAAACGGCATGGTCGAAAAGGAGCAGCAGATTCATTTTGCAACTGAAATCAGAAGAAATGCACAGCGCCTGCTTTCCTTAATCAATGATATCATAAAGCTCTCGGAGCTTGATTCCAGCGAGGCGCAGCAGGGCTTTGAACAGCTTGATTTGTACGGTCTGGTCAAGGACTGCATGGAAAATCTACAGGTGAATGCCGAGCAGAGAAAAGTAGCACTCAATTTTGATGGCACTGACTGTATGGTACGAGGCAACAGGCAGCTTCTCACGGAGCTCGTTGAGAATCTCTGCCAGAATGCTATCCGCTACAACAATGAGGGTGGCACCGTAAATGTGACGGTACACAAGCTAGGTGGCAAGACAGTTCTCACGGTCGAGGACAACGGCATAGGCATCCCAAAGGATCAGCAGGAGCGCGTTTTTGAGCGCTTCTACAGAGTAGACAAGAGCCGCTCGAAGGAGACCGGCGGCACAGGCCTTGGGCTTGCGATAGTAAAGCATATAGTGGAGCTGCATGATGCAGGGCTTACACTCGACAGCGAGGTGGGACGTGGCACAACAATAAAGGTGGAGTTTTAGCTCCGCCTTTTTACGTCTCCTGCGCCATACCGGGCACACAAGCTCTTGCAAAATCGTGGCGCAGTGTTTATAATCATATGTTAGCAGTGAAAACAAGGCAAACCAGGAGGAACAGCCATGTATCAGGAAATATCAAAATTACTTATGTACGGAGATTTATCTCAGGATGAGATACTTTATAAATTGGGCCAGCTCTTTGAGCAGTTTGAGGTGGGCGAGTACAACAAGACAGAGCTTGTGCGCGACATCAATACACAGGTCAAGAGAATCCTAAAGGTAGCGACAGACTATGGTTTTGATGACAATCTGTGGCACAACTATCTCACTTTCTTCCTTATGATGAGCGAGAATCCGTTTTCCATCACCTGTGAGAAGGTCGGAGCCAGCGATGGCAGCGTAAATGGGCTTGTGGCAAACGATTTCAGGATTTTTAAGAAGCTTTTCGACTATGATTTCAAGCCAATCGAGTCAGCACTCGGAATCGACTGCTTCACACAGATCAGCAATTATAAGGCCATTGTGAAAAAGGACCTTATGTACAATCACAATGTCAGCGAGAAGGTAAGGGCACTGAGCAAGAAGCTTGAGGCAGCTAAGGATGAGCAGGAGTTCTTTGATGTGGTAACAGGCTTTTACAAGGCATACGGAGTCGGCATGTTTGGTCTCAACAAGGCATTCAGGATTGAGGAGCATCTGGACGGTGGCTTCTCATTCATGCCAATCAACAATATGGATGCGGTCATGCTCGATGACCTGATCGGTTATGAGATCCAGAAGAAGAAGCTCACAGACAATACAGAAGCGTTTGTACAGGGCAAAAAGGCCAACAATGTGCTGCTTTTCGGAGACAGCGGAACCGGAAAATCAACAAGCATCAAGGCTATTGTCAATCAGTATTATGATGACGGACTGCGCATGATTGAGATATACAAGCATCAGTTTAAATATCTGTCAAAGATTATCGCAGCAATCAAAAACAGAAACTACAGATTTATCATATATATGGATGACCTCTCATTCGAGGAGCATGAGATTGAGTACAAGTTCCTAAAGGCAGTTATCGAGGGCGGTGTGGAGACAAAGCCTGACAACATACTGATTTATGCAACCTCTAACCGCCGTCACCTGATAAAGGAGACATGGAATGACCGCAATGACCAGGACAACAGCAATGACAAGCATCACTCAGATACAGTTGAGGAGAAGCTGTCACTTGTAAACCGTTTTGGTGTGACGATCAGCTACTCAAAGCCATCGCAGAAGGAGTTCTTCAATATCGTAACAGAGCTTGCGAGAAAGAGCGGCTGCACACTTTCAGACGAGGAGCTGTGCAGGGAGGCAAACAAGTGGGAGCTCAGCCATGGTGGCATTTCGGGACGTACTGCAACACAGTTTGTCAACTACATTATGGCTAACAATTAAGCAGCAGGCATAAGCATGAAAGGATAGTATATGCTCTACCAGATAAGTAATGGCGCTGTCGCATTTGGCGACGACGTCATTTTGCATAGTATAGATTTTGAAATCAGAAACACAGAAAAGATAGCGATAGTCGGCAGAAACGGCTGTGGCAAGACAACACTTTTAAAGCTCATTTCAGGCGAGGTTGAGATGGAAAAGCTCGACAGCGATGAGAGCGCCTTTATTGCAAAGGCAGGAAACCCGGAGATAGGGTATCTGAAGCAGATTGCGTTTGATGATCCTGATGTGACTCTCGAGCAGGAGGTGCGCAAATGCTTCGTGAAAATGGACGAGCGAAAAGCAGAGCTTGCGCGCGCGGCGGCAGAGCTCGAGCATGATTATTCCGATGAAAAGGTAGCCAGATATACCGCGATGGAGGAGGCCTTCAAGGATGATGGCGGCTACTATTATGAGAAGGAATATGAGGTCATGATCCGCAAGTTCGGCTTCTCTGATGATGAGCGCAAAAAGCCAATCCGTGACTTTTCCGGAGGGCAGCAGACCAAGATAGCATTCATAAAGCTGCTTTTGTCAAAGCCTGACATACTGCTTTTGGACGAGCCGACCAACCACCTCGATGTCACGACGATTGAGTGGCTTGAGGGCTATCTGAAGTCGTACCCGAAGGCAGTGGTTGTCGTATCCCATGACCGTATGTTTCTCGACAATGTGGTAGATGTGGTATACGAGATCGAGTACGGCACAGCAAGGCGCTATCCGGGCAATTATACCAATTTTATCGCCCGCAAAAAGGAAAACTACGACAAGCAGATGAAGGATCACATCGCCCAGCAGAAGGAGATAGAGCGTTTGCAGCGTATGGTTACGCGCTTCAAGGGCAAGCCGACCAAGACATCCATGGCGCAGTCAAAGCAGAAGGCTATCGACCGCATGGTGATTATCGAGGCACCGGACAAGTACGACAACAAGACCTTCCATGCCAATTTCCAGCCCGAAAAGGAGACCGGAAACGATGTGCTTTATACATCAGAGCTTGCAATCGGCTATGACCATCCGCTCTCCGTAGTGTCGCTTGATTTGAAAAGAGGCGAAAAGCTTGGCATACTCGGCGGAAACGGACTTGGAAAATCGACATTTTTAAAGACCATCGTGGGTAAGATCCCTGCGCTTTCAGGCGAGTACCGCTTTGGAACCAACGTGCAGATAGGATATTTCGACCAGCAGATGGCCATGTATACAAGCAACAAGACTGTGCTCGATGATTTCTGGGATGAGTATCCGAATCTCACGGAAACCGAGGCCAGAAATGCACTCGGAGCCTTCCTTTTTTCAGGGGATGACGTGTTCAAGAACGTAAATATGCTATCCGGAGGAGAAAAGGTCAGACTGGCGCTTTGTAAGATTTTAAAGACCAGACCGAACGTGCTCGTGCTCGATGAGCCAACTAACCATATGGATATCGTAGGCAAGGAAACGCTGGAGAGCATGCTTAAGGACTACAAGGGCACACTGATTTTTGTATCACACGACAGATATTTTGTGAAAAAGGTAGCCACACAGCTGCTTGTGTTCGAGGATGGCACGACCAATCTCTATCAGTTTGGCTATGAGCAGTATCAGGAAAAGCTCGATCGTGAAGCTGAGGAAAGCAAAAATGTATACAGAGGCAATGCGATATTTGGCGGCGCGATAAGCCAGAACGGCAGCAGTCAGACAGGCAGTGATGCAAACCGGAGCACGTCACAAACCGCTGCAGCAGGTAATGTGGGCGAAAGAACCAATGCAAATAACGCAACAGGCGGCATGGCTGTCTCATCAACCGGCAAGGCATACTACAACCCGGGCAAGGAGCGCTCAAAGATACAAAAAAAGGTCAAAAAGGCCGAGGAGGACCTGGCGGTCAAGGAAGCAAAGCTCGATGAGCTCAAAGCCGAGCTTATGAAGCCGGAGTATCAGTCAAGCTACTCAAAGCTCACGGAAATCCAGAACGAAATAGACGCTCTCGAGGAAGAAATCCTTATAGATATGGAGGCGTGGGAGGAACTTTCCTCTCAGCTTGAGGCGCTGGGTAGTGTATAAAAAATCATCTGACTTGATGTTTTTTATCTTAATGAAATTCCTAATTATAGCGAAATCAAGTGATTTCGCGTCGGATCATAAATAAAATCTTGATTTTTTATATAAAATGCATAAAAATGATTGATGAAAAAGAAATTTATGGTATAATATTTACATGATACAGACAACGTATCAAATAAACGATAAAGGGGTTGGACATCATGAGAATAACAATTTCAGGAAGAAACATCGAATTAACAGAGGGGCTTAAGCAGGCAGTAGAGGAGAAGCTGTCAAAGCTGGAGAAGTTTTTTAAACCGGACACAGACGTATACGTTACACTCAGCGTAGAAAAGGATAGACAGAAAATTGAGGTTACTATCCCGGCAAAGGGACATGTTATCCGTTCAGAGCAGGTCAGCAGTGATATGTACGTATCAATTGACCTAGTAGAGGAAGTAATCGAGAGACAGCTTCGCAAATACAGAACCAAGATTTCCGCAAAGAAGTATGCACCGGCGATATTCCAGGATGATTTCGTGGAGGCAGACGATGCAGAGGACGAGGAAATCAAGATTGTCCGTACCAAGAGATTTGGTATGAAGCCTATGTATCCTGAGGATGCATGCATCCAGATGGAGCTCTCAGGACACGATTTCTTCGTATTCAGAAATGCAGAGAATGACGAAGTAAATGTAGTCTACAAGAGAAAAGGAAATACATACGGACTGATCGAACCTGAATTTTAGAAGATCGGAAGATGGAGGAGATCCTTATGACAAGGATCTCCTTTTTTCATACTTTTTTTTATAAAAAATTCAAAATTTATTGAGAATTT
>OGON01002238.1_pt1 | contig 11977 bp, 10 predicted proteins | sample 1552671 | NCBI WGS metagenome assembly OGON01 (sample SAMEA2580136, study PRJEB22360) | human gut metagenome | biome: human gut; feature: human-associated habitat; material: faeces | place: Denmark | collected 2008/2010 | reverse complement strand
CCATCCATGTGAGTCAAGCACACATCTTTGAGAAGCAGTCGCGATGCCGGGAGTCGGGTTCGTCGGTTTCAACCGTCGTTCCCGTTCCCGGCTTTTTTATCTTCGAAGGGGAATGAACGGTAACGCTGCTGTTTAAAGCGATGCTTCACGGTATGAAAAACCACTTAACCATTGAACAGATGTTGCATTCCGCGGAGCGACTTTTTGTTTCGAAAGTATGGCGACTGTTACATAGGAGTTGGCTAGGGTGATTTATAATCAGTTTCAGGTGCGTTGTTGTGATTGATGGGGGTTGCGATTACGCGTCGACATACAGCGAAGAACATATGATGCAGGGGCGATGTCGCTTCGGATATGGGAAAGGTGGCACTGATGGGTGCCGAATCGGGCATGAACTCTTCTGTGCGTGATGACCGCGTTGCTTTGTCTGATGGCGCGAAAGCGTTATGGGGCAAAACAAATCGTATTGATGACTCTGAATGGTTGCCGCTGTATGTGCATATGGTTGATTCCGCGGCAATGGCGTCAAAAATATGGGATACGTGGGTTCCGCAGGGCACGAAAGCGGTAATAGTTGGAGACCTTGGAAACGATGAGGTTCTTGCTCGAAAACTCATGATTTTCATGGCAGGCATACATGACATAGGCAAAGCCACGCCGGTATTCCAAGCAAAATCCATTACTTTCGGTCCGGAAGCGGGAAGTTTCGCTTGGAAAGCCGAACGGGCCGGATTGCCTATGATAGCTGGCTTGCGAGGTACCAATCATCCCACACATCCCATCGCAGGAGAGATCATTCTTGAGGGATATCTCCTGCGAGTCCGAGGTTGGGAGAGAAAAGCTGCACGTCAGTATGCCTGCGTGGTTGGAGGGCATCATGGCACCCCACCAGACAAAAGTAAAATTGACGAAGAGAAAAATAGGAAAACCAATGTTGGATTGGATTCTGAAGCGTGGGTGAGTACTCAGGATGAGCTCATAGATTTTGTTGCAAATATTGCTGGCATTGAAGAAAAAGAATGGGAAGATCTTTCTGAAAGAAGATTCAGCGTCCAGTCCGCCGTGCTGATGACAGGACTGGTCATTATGGCCGACTGGATTGCCAGTAACAGCGATGAAGATATGTTTCCCCTGGTAAGAACCGAGCCATGGGCGGATGAAGATGAAGACTTTTTCTTCTCGGAGAGTGGGGAAGAAGACGATATCCAATCGTGGTCGGGCCTCCGCATCCGCGCGGACAGGGCATGGTCATGTGTGCAGCTACCGCATGCGTGGGTGCCGGAAGGCATTCCTTCATCCTGCCAAGACCTTTTTGCGACACGGTTCACCCTTCCTGAAGGTGCGAAGGTTCGTCCTGTCCAAGAAGAAGCCGTCCGAATCGCACGCGACACAAGGCAGCCGGGACTCATGGTGATTGAGGCACCCATGGGCGAAGGAAAAACGGAAGCGGCGCTCGCGGCCGCTGAAATACTGGCACAACGTACCGGACGTGGTGGTGTATGCGTGGCATTGCCAACGATGGCTACCACGGACGCTATGTTTACTCGAGTGCGTCGCTGGTTGGAAGCGTTGCCGTCCTGCGATTTTGACAATGAGAAAACGGTGTGGTTGGCGCATGGCAAAGCACAGCTGAACAATGATTTTCGTGGTATTATTGCCGCTTCGCATCGCCGTTTTTCCTCTGTTGACCAGGATGACGTCAAACAAGAGTCGTCGCAGAATCGAAAGAAGAAGCAAATCGATGTGCCTCCGGAAACTGTTGTATCCGACTGGCTTTGGGGGCGTAAGAAAGGTGCGCTCGCTAACTTCTTGGTTTGCACTGTTGATCAGGTATTGATGAGTGCCTTGCAGATGAAGCATGTGGTGTTACGCCAGCTTGCGATGGCTAACAAAGTAGTCATTATCGATGAGTGCCACGCCTATGACGCCTATATGCAGGAGTACCTCAAGATGGCATTGGAATGGCTTGGCGGATATCGGACTCCGGTCATTTTGTTATCCGCAACATTGCCGGAATGTCAGCGCAACGCAATGGTTGAGGCGTATCTGAAGGGATGGTGCGATACTGAACCTAGGAAAGCTTCTAAGGTAAGTATTTTGGAACAGTTACGTGCCAGGAATGCTTCGAATACGCATCACATAAACCATACTGCTAATTCTGAAATGTCGTGTGAAAAAGGAACTGCAGAAAAGCTGCGGCTAATTTCAAATGCATATCCGCTGTTGACGTACACAGACGGGCATGAGACCAAACATGCGGATGTAAAGCCATCAGGAAGGTCGATGAAAGTCCAATGCAGACTCGTCGATGACGATGATACGGCTTTGCTTGATTTGATGGATGCTTTGCTTGTGGATGGCGGTTGTATCGGCGTGTGATTTGCGATACGGTTGGTCGAGCGCAGCATGCGGCTGAATTGTTGGGAAATCACTGCGGTCGCGATTGTGTGAGGCTGACTCATTCCCGTTTCATGGATATTGATCGCATGTCCAACGAACGAGAACTTCGTGATTTATTAGGGCCCGATGCCACAATCGGAAATGGAAAACGTCCTGGGAAACTCGTCGTGGTGGGTACGCAGGTGCTGGAGCAGTCCTTGGATATCGATTTCGATGCATTGGTAACCGATATCGCACCAGTCGATTTGATCATGCAACGTCTGGGAAGAGTTCATCGTCATCGTCGAGGTGATGGCGAATGTGATCGCCCTGTATCGTTGCAAACTGCAACGTGCTATATCCGTGGTGTTGAGGCATGGAATAATGAAGGTCCAAAATTCTCCAGAGGCGCGGACTCCGTATATGATGCCGCGGCTTTGATGGAGTCGCTTGCGGTTTTGGATTTAACTGCCGCAGGGGCTTCCTGTGCGCAACAGCTGCCCCAAGACATTGCGCGTACTGTACGAAGTGCATATGGGAACGATCCGCACGGTTTCCTGCCTCACATGTGGCTGCCGCAATATGATGATGCCTGTGAGAAGCGTGATTTAAAACGTGTGCAGAAGCAGCAGAAAGCCGGCACGTATTTGTTGCAGTCAGTGGGGTCGATGAATCAGAGGCGTTCTCTGGTTAATTGGTTCTTGCCGCAAGTCGATGAAGTCAATGAGGACGAAGGGCAGCGTGCGGTACGTGACACACAGGATACGGTAGAGGTTCTGCTGCTGCGCAAATGCGATGATGGGATTCATTTGCTTCCTTGGGTGGGGGATGAGCATGCTGATGTGGAGAAGGGGTCTATCGTCCCGACGACTGTCATTCCTGATGATACGGTAGCAAAAATCGCAGTGCAGTGCGCGGTGAGATTGCCAATGGGACTGTGCATGCCGGATAGGGTCGATGCGCTGATTGCTTCATTGGAGGAAGCATGCGCTGACGATGTGGCTTGTTGGCAGGACTCGCCATGGCTTGCGGGAAAACTCGCATTGTTCCTGCACGGGGATGCAGATGGTTTCGTGTCCGATGAATTATGCGGTTATGAAATAAGGTATTCGCGTGATACCGGATTGACATATTCCAGAAAAGAGGATAATTGAAATGTCCTCATTTCGGGATGATCCCATGAAAATATCGGGATGCATAGTGTTCCCCGCTGATGCGGGGATGAGTTCGGCAGTTTTCTGATAACGAAATTTGCTGAACTGTAACCTCATTTTTTATACATTCGAATATATTCATGTTGACATAGATTGGTGGAAGGTGTATCTTTTCAGATAAAGACAAAATCAAAGACGATGGAGAAAGGGATTTCGATGACGGATAATGTCTTTTCTCTGCTGGATGAGCATTGGATACCAGTTTCTTATCTGGATGGACACCCAGCCGAGATATCGTTGCGTGAAATTTTTCTGGACGCTCCAAAGATTAAGGAACTGTCTGGGGATATTCCGCAGCAGAAGCTTCCTTTGATGCGGTTTCTTCTTGCAATCATGTATCGCGCTTACTGCATTGATGGTGCAGATGAGGAACAGATGCGTGAACTTTGGGAAGGAATTTATTCTTCCGGACAATTCAACGAGGATGCTCTGGATTATTACTTCGATGAGTGGGCGGATCGTTTCTTCCTGTTGGGGGAGAGGCCGTTCTTCCAGGTGCCTGGTCTACAGTATGTGGGGTCAAAGCCGTATTCTCCGGTGTCGGAGATGATTGCGGACGTGCCCAAGCCCGACAAGTACCTATTTTCGATGCGCGATTTACGCGCGGCAGATAGCCTTTTGCCGGCAGAAGCCGCTCGATGGCTGGTGTTCTTACAGGCGTACGATACTGCGGGAATCAAAACCCCGGTGGAGGGTAACACCCATGTCAATAAGGGAAAGGTCTATGCGCCCAAAGGAATGTTGGGAACGGGTTGGCTTGGCGGCATTGGTGGTCTATATGCGGAAGGGCGGAACCTTTTCGAGACGCTGATGCTCAACTGGGTTTTGTATGACACGAAGTTCGATTCTGAACGTTATCGGCTGTTCGGCAATAATCAGGACATTCCAGTATGGGAACGGGAGGATCCGCCGTCGACTGATTTAAATGACCAAAACAGATTCGTGGGGCCGGTTCAGGCAATGACGTGGCAATCTCGGCGTGTTCGATTGGTTCCAAGCGAGGATAACGCGAGGATCATTGGCATCATGTCGTGCTACGGCGATGTTGTTGCGCCTTACAATACTGACGTTTTTGAAAAAATGACTGCTTGGCGAAGTAGCGTTACCCAACAGAAGAAGCTTGGATTGCCTGCGCCTCCGCATATGCCAGTTGTGCATGATGCTGGTAAAGCGTTATGGCGTGGTTTGGAGCCCATTCTTTGTGCAAGCGATGAGGGGGATTCGCGGCCGGGTCTTATCCGATGGCTCGAAGAGATTCGCACTGAGATCCTCGAGTCGGAGAAACATGTGCTTGATCTGGTAACCATCCACGCTCAAGGGATGACATATGGCACGCAAAGCAGTGTATTCGAAACGGGAATTGACGATACGCTTTCCTTGAATTCCGTGATGTTCCGTCACGATTATTCCGGCATCGCATCAGTGTTGGATGTGGTCAAATGCACCGATGGCGCGGTTCTGGCTTTGTCTCAATTCGTTCGGAACCTTCGTGCGGCTTCAGGGGATAAGGGAAAGTCCACGGAAACAGCGGAACAAGTTCGAGAATGGGCATATGCGGATCTTGATGGGCTGTTTCGTGATGAATTGGCGGCTTTCGATGAGACACAGGACCCAATTGAGTATGCAAATGCTTGGAAAGACGAAATCCATCGCCGGTTGTTGCAAATGGGGTGGGAATATTTGGATCAATCTTCCGTGCCCGTTTTCGGTGAGCATGAATCGGGTGTCGTGGGTGTGATGGGGGCATCCCGTGCACAATTGCTGTTCCAATCCAAACTGAACAAGGAACTTGGATTCCTTGAGGAGAAAGACGCATCTCGTCCGAACAAAGGAGGTATGTGAAGATGACGCCATCTGTATTTGACAGAGCGAATGCGGTAGGCAAATATGCAGCTAAATTGATTTTCGATTTGCAGCGTGAATACACCGCAGAAAGTGGCAGTAACGCGAGGAGTCGTGCCAGGTTGGCCCGATTGCGCCGGGACTTGGATGGAACCGCTCCAACCTGGATGTCAATTGGTGAAGAACTGTTCGCTCAGTGGCCGCAGGAGCTTGAAGCTCCGGCGGACGATTCGCCGGAATTCGATCGTCAGGTCAATGCGGTCAAGGTCGCATTGGAATTGTATGCGGTGCATCAGCAGTCAAAAGGGCAGGGGGTCGCTCAAAAGTATCAAACTGACCCTAGTTCCCGAATGACGTTTGGTCGCGCATGCAGAAGAATTACTCCCGATCCGGAACAGGCAAAAGGTGTTTTACGCCGACTCCGGGTTGTGGAAAGTGCGTCCGATTTCAATGGGGTTGTCCGTGGCGTTCGGACACTCATCATGTTGATGCGCGGTGCCGATGTTCAAATCGACTACGGTTCTCTGGCGCGCGACCTATATCTGATTCAGCTGCCCAGCCAGCGGGGAAAAGTATTTCAAAGTTGGGGTCGTGATTACTACTATTCGAAACAATCTTCCAACAACAATCGGTGAATGATTCCGATTAATAAAAATACTTTCAAGACAATCGTTTTTAATCAACTAAGAAATGAGGGAAATCATTATGTTCATGGACATTCATTGCATTCAGCAGGTTCCGCCGAGCAACATCAACCGAGATGATACCGGTAGTCCGAAGACCGCATATGTCGGAGGCGCGTTAAGGTCGCGAGTCTCCAGCCAAGCTTGGAAACGTGCTATGCGCGGCGTCTTCGGAGATATGTTGGATAGTAGTAAGTTAGGCAAGCGCACCAAAGGTGTTGTGACGTTGATTGCTGATTCCATTACGTCGAAGCGTCCTGATTTGGCGGAGTCCGCCGAGGGGCTGGCACAGAAGGTGATGGCTGCGGCAGGTTTCAAAGTCAAGGCTTCGGATCGTGCGGGCGCAGATAAGGGCTCTCTGGCGACCGACTATCTGATTTTCATCGCAAACAATGAGATCGATAAGCTTGCTGATTTGGCGATTGCTGCTTTTGATGAGGGTGAGGACGTTTCCAAGATGAAGAAGGAAGTTTCTGCGATCTTCCATGGTCCCCAAGCTGTCGATATCGCTCTGTTTGGACGCATGTTGGCTGATGCTCCGGATTTGAATACTGATGCTTCGGCGCAGGTTGCCCATGCCTTCTCTATCGATCAGATTACGCCAGAATATGACTATTTCACGGCGGTCGATGATTGTGCATCGGAAGACAATGCCGGTGCTGCCATGATTGACACCGTCGGATTCAACTCCTCGACGTTGTACCGATATGCAACGGTGAACATTGATGTGTTGCGCGATCAGTTGCAGGACGATTCCGCTACGGTGGAAGGCGTGGTTGCTTTTGTCGAGGCTTTCGTCAAATCCATGCCGTCCGGCAAGCAGAACACGTTTGCAAACCATACCCTGCCTGAGGATGTCGTGGTGACGCTTCGGGAATCTCAGCCAATTAGCGCCGCCGACGCATTTGAAGATCCAGTGAGGCGTAAGGACGGTATCTCCGTTTCCCGTCAAGGTGTGGAGCGTTTGGGAGAGCGTCTGAACGATATCCGCGTGAATTATGGCGAAGAGCCGGTGAAAGCTTGGTATGTTGCAACTGGTGGGGCGGTGTCCTCTTTGAATGAATGGTGTGAGCAGGTTTCATTGCCGGACCTCGAGCAGAGCTTGAAGGAAACGCTGAACGCCGCATATTCCGCATGATATTCGGAAGGAGAATGTTATGAGCGTTCTATTATTGCAATTGGCTGGGCCATTGCAGTCATGGGGGGATTCCTCGCGCTTCGTTCGCCGTGAGACTCGTAATGAGCCGACCAAAAGTGGCGTGATTGGCATGTTGGCCTCAGCCCAGGGGCGTAACCGAGAAGATTCCATAGAGGATTTGTTGGGATTGTCGTTTGGCGCGCGTATCGAGCAACGCGGCAGAATAATTCGAGATCTGCAGACGGAGAAATCCATGACACGGAAACGAAATTCCAATCGATTCGACAAGGAGATGCCGCTGACCTACCGATATTACCTATCAGATGCGCGTTTTCTGGTGGCACTAGGTGCGAAACGAGAATTGTTGGAAACCCTAGACCAGGCGATTCATACGCCTAAATGGCCACTGTTTCTGGGAAGACGATCATGTCCTCCTGACTATCCGTTATCGCTGGGTATCCACGATGAGTATGCGGATGTTCGTCAGGCATTAGACTCTGAACCTTGGCATGCTGCAAAATGGTATCGCCGACGTTATCGGCAGCCCGATTTGGAGATTGTATGTGATGCAATGGAAGGGGAGGACACATCCGTGCAATCCGACCTTCCACTGAGCTTTAGCTCGACCGGCCGCAAATATGCGGATCGCGTTGTTTATCGGTACCGTATCCCCAATCCGGACGCATCTGAAAATGTCGGTGACAATACAGAGAAACCACCTTCCTTCGATTCTACGGGGGAAGCTGATCCTATGAGTTTCATCTAGAGGGGACGACGATGTTTATCTCGAGAATTCCTTTAAATAAAGTGCGATATGGCGCTCGTCAACTTATCGGTTCTCCATATAAGCTGCATGCCGCAGTGGAAGCTGCTTTTCCTCCTGATGCCGTTCGCAGAACGGATGATGGACGAATTCTGTGGCGATTGGACTCTTTAGGGCAAGACGGTGGCGTCTGGTTGTATGTGGTAAGCCCTCAAAAGCCGGATTTTACACATATCGTTGAGCAGGCGGGGTGGCCCATGCATGCAGAGTGGGAAACCAAGAACTACGATGCATTGCTTGACCGTGTCACCAAAGGCCAGCAGTGGCATTTCAAACTTCGTGCGAATCCGGCTCGAAAGGCGGGTGTAGACAAGGGACGTCGTCATCGTTCGGATGGCATTGTGGGTAAAGTGCAAGGTCATGTCACAGCCAGCCAACAACTGCAGTGGCTGGTTGATCGTTCCGTGGTTCACGGCTTCAGAATTCTTGAAGACGAATATGGGCAGCCCAATGTGGTGGTCAAAGAGCGGCATAAGGAACAGTTCAAGCGTGGTGGCGCGACGGTTACCTTGGTCACAGCTGTTTTCGAAGGACGTCTGGAAGTGATCGACACGAAACTGTTCCGTGACGCTTTGTGCGAAGGGATTGGAAGGGCGAAAGGTTTTGGATGCGGATTGCTGACCATCGCGCCGGAAACAAGGAGTAATGCTGAATGAATGATGAGCTGGGGGAGGACGGCGCCGATTTTGAGATGGCTCCTTCTGAAATGTCTTCGGAAGAAGCTGCGAGGAAAACGTCAGACGCGAAAATCTCGGAAAGGCGCCGTTCCACTCTTGGCACGCCTCCACCGGAAATTCAGGATCTTGTTCGGGTGGAGGATAGGCTGTCCTTTGCGTATTTCGAGCATTGCACTATTGGACGTGATGATAATGCGATTACGGTGACTGATGTCACTGGTGTTATACATGTGCCGGCAGCGGCGTTAAGCGTGCTGATGCTTGGTCCTGGGGCTCGGGTGACTCATCAGGCAATGACCGTCATCGGTGAAAATGGCGCGACGGTAATTTGGGTGGGGGAACGAGGCGTTCGTATGTATGCTTTTGGCAAGCCGTTGACGCATTCATCTGCGTTATTGCAGAAACAAGCTGAATTGGTCTCTAACACGCGTAAAAGATTATCTGTTGCTCGCATGATGTATCAGATGCGATTCCCGGGTGAGGATGTGAGCGGATTGACGATGCAGCAGTTACGAGGTCGGGAAGGTGCTCGTATCAGACGAGTTTATCGTGAATGTTCCGAACGGACCGGTGTGGAATGGGATAAGCGGACATATGACCATGATGATTTCGATGCTGGTTCCGAGATTAACAAAGCATTGTCCGCTGCCAACACGTGTCTGTACGGTTTGGCACATGCTGCGATTGTTGCTTTGGGATGTTCTCCAGGTTTGGGTTTTGTACATGTCGGACATGAGCGTTCTTTTGTGTACGACATTGCTGATTTGTACAAGGCTGAACTATCGATTCCGGTTGCGTTCGAAACGGTGGCTGCAAAACCTGAAGATATCGGTTCCGCTGTACGGCACAATATTCGAGATGCGATTTATGACCTTAGCTTGATGAAGCGGATGACGAAAGACATTAGATACTTGTTGGGGACTTCAGAACTCGAGGATGATGTTTTTGAATCAGATCATGTTGGGCTTTGGGATGATAAGCAGGGCGAGGTTTCTGCAGGCAAGTCCTACTCGGATAATGACGAATGGGATGGTGGGACATGGTAGTGATTGTGCTGACTGCTTGTCCTGTGGGATTGCGGGGTGATCTCACTCGTTGGTTGCTTGAGATAGCCCCAGGAGTTTTTGTGGGACATATCGATGCTCGAATTCGAGATAGGTTATGGGAGAGAATCATTGATTTGCTCAGGGATGGTCGTGCCGTAATGGTTTATTCGGCCAGAAATGAGCAGCATATGGCTTTTAAGGTGTATGGGGCTGACTGGTCACCGGTCGATTGCGATGGATTGCAATTGATCAAACGTCCTAAGGAAGCAAAAGAAGGATCCTTTGTTGGCACTCCTAGAAAAGGATGGAGTAATGCGAGCAAATACCGAAAGGCAAGGAAATTTTCAAAACGAAACTGAATGAAAAACAGCCAGTTGTCCTTTCTTTTCCTTGGAATTATGCTATTTTCGAAGTGTGCTCCCCGCACATGCGGGGATGATCCCGTAGTTGCACGCGCTCCAATCGCAATTGCTTTGTGCTCCCCGCACATGCGGGGATGATCCCATGTCCTCGGTGACGCCGAGAAAGTATCTGGGGTGCTCCCCGCACATGCGGGGATGATCCCACCCCGGACTATTGAAAGATTCAGGCCGTTTCGTGCTCCCCGCACATGCGGGGATGATCCCGTTAGGAAAAAAAGCGCATTAAAACCACTCCTGTGCTCCCCGCACATGCGGGGATGATCCTCAGTCCAGGGACGGCGGCGAAGCCGCACTTGAGTGCTCCCCGCACATGCGGGGATGATCCCATTGGGTCGGATTCCGGGTTGTCGGGGTCGACGTGCTCCCCGCACATGCGGGGATGATCCCTGGCACGCCACGCCTATGCCGACAATGCTTCTGTGCTCCCCGCACATGCGGGGATGATCCTAGCGACACGCAAATGCAAGCGATTATGTTACGGTGCTCCCCGCACATGCGGGGATGATCCCTCGGTAAGTGGAAGATCGCCGCCAAATATGAAGTGCTCCCCGCACATGCGGGGATGATCCCAAGAACTATGCCACGGGGGAGAAGCAGGCCACGTGCTCCCCGCACATGCGGGGATGATCCCGCTTTCACGTCGTGGCAGCCGACGGTCGAGATGTGCTCCCCGCACATGCGGGGATGATCCCACGCGCATCAGTGCGACTTCCTCGCAGTTGAAGTGCTCCCCGCACATGCGGGGATGATCCCCGACGAGGAACTTGCCCAGGAAACATACACTGGTGCTCCCCGCACATGCGGGGATGATCCCTGTTGAATCGGGCGTATCCGTGCGAGGAGTGGCGTGCTCCCCGCACATGCGGGGATGATCCCTGTTGCCGGTGGCTGTGTCGATAAGGTCAAGCGTGCTCCCCGCACATGCGGGGATGATCCCACGGTGCACTCACCAATAGCAAGTTCCTTGGTGTGCTCCCCGCACATGCGGGGATGATCCCGCCGAGACCATCAAGAAGGCCATGAACGACAGGTGCTCCCCGCACATGCGGGGATGATCCCCAGCTGGGTGTGGTCCGGACGAGACAGCATGGTGCTCCCCGCACATGCGGGGATGATCCCGTCGCCCTTGCTTGCCAGTGGTCGAATATCGGGTGCTCCCCGCACATGCGGGGATGATCCCGGAATGTCCGCAATAAGGGCAGGACCAGACGAGTGCTCCCCGCACATGCGGGGATGATCCCCGCAACGTGCCGACGCAGAAGGCCATGGACTTGTGCTCCCCGCACATGCGGGGATGATCCCAGCGAAAACGGCACCAATTACCCATGCCGAGCGTGCTCCCCGCACATGCGGGGATGATCCCACACTGGATCGTCTTTATGAAGGAGGATACGAGTGCTCCCCGCACATGCGGGGATGATCCCTCGACCGGAGCGCATACCCGGCATTGTGACCAGTGCTCCCCGCACATGCGGGGATGATCCCATGGCCCATGACTTGGCGGTCACGCAGCAGGTGTGCTCCCCGCACATGCGGGGATGATCCCTATGGACGCTCTACCCGAAACACGTGGCCAAAGTGCTCCCCGCACATGCGGGGATGATCCCGACGTGGCCCCAGTTGATGCTTGCATCCATAGGTGCTCCCCGCACATGCGGGGATGATCCCTGCTAAACCTTGGCGGGTATACAATCACGAAAGTGCTCCCCGCACATGCGGGGATGATCCCAAGAACTATGCCACGGGGGAGAAG
>OGON01002236.1_pt1 | contig 11986 bp, 8 predicted proteins | sample 1552671 | NCBI WGS metagenome assembly OGON01 (sample SAMEA2580136, study PRJEB22360) | human gut metagenome | biome: human gut; feature: human-associated habitat; material: faeces | place: Denmark | collected 2008/2010 | reverse complement strand
CTTGCCCGCTGCCCCGGCACCGAGGAAGCTGAGCAGCCACAGCGCCCCCGCGAACAGGCCGAAGTACTTCACCCGGATGGGGATGACGAAGAAGAGCAGCACCTGAACCTCCGGGTAAAGCATGGCAAAGGCCAGCAGCAGCGACAGGGACAGGCAGTAGGTATCGGCGTAGCCCGTCAGCAGACAGGCCGCCACCGCGCCCACCATGCCCAACAGGATATAAAGGTTGAAGCGAAAATCGCCCCACTCGTTTTCCAGCGCGCTGCCGATGAACCACGTGAAGTAGATGCCCAGCACCACGCTCAGCGGTCCGCCGCCCGAAAACGGAACAAACACAAAGGTGATGACCCGCCAGAGCTGACCCACCAGCAGGGCGGTGCGGTTCAGGCTCAGGTAGAGTGAGATATACTGATTGACGAACAGCTCCACGGCGTAGACCAAGATCTGCGCGCCGACCAAGATCGAGATGAGGTTCGGGATGCAGATGCGGCCATACTTCCGCTCCAGTTTGGTAAGCCAGTTCATAGGCAGACGCCTCCATGATCGTAGAATTTGCCCCGGTCAGACGGGGCTGTGTGTATTTTTTATTGTACCATGTTTGGCCGGGCCATTCAAGGAACTCCCTGTGAACAAAGGGCTTAGCTGTCGCCGTGGGGGAGTGCCAAAACGGCCGGTTGTATCCATTTTTGGTGCTGCCGGATGGACTTATCCACTTTTTCCACGGTGTTTTCCACTGAATTTGTGAAAAAGAGGGGTAGTTTCCCACGGTGTTTTCCACTTTTTCCACCGAGTTTTCCACAGGCGCGGAGACTGATTTTTATACGTGATGTATTTCCCTGCATTTTCCATGGAGGGTTTTGGGGAGAAATGCAGGAGAATTTTCTTTTTTCCAAAAGAAAGTCGAGGCCTTTTCTTTTCTTTTTTCACCGGCTTTCCGCCAAGCCATTTCGCATTCTCCCCGTTGGAATCTGAGCCCCTGAGTTTTCCACATCCCGCAATGTATAAAACCGCGGTGTTGAAAACCGTAAAAAAGAGAACGGGTGTAACCGCGGCAAAACCGCAGAGACATCCGTTCTCCGAACGTTTTACATCATATTCCGGAACACGAGCTGCGCGATCTGGAAGTAGAGGATCAAGCTGCACGCATCGACGATGGTGGTGATGAAGGGCGTCGCCATAATGGCCGGGTCGGCTCCCAGCTTCTTGGCGGCCAGCGGCAGCATACCGCCCACCAGCTTTGCCAGAATGACGCTGAAGAACAGCGACACGCTGACCACGATGGCGTAGCCCATCACGTTGGCGTACTGACCGGGGAAGAGGAAAGTGTACATCAGGTAGATGCGCAGGCCGTTCACGATGCCCAGCACTGCGCCCACGATGGCAGACACCCGCAGCTCCTTGGCCAGCACCCGCATAAAGTCGGCGGGCTCTACCTCGCCCAGTGCCAGACCGCGCACCATCAGGGTGCTGATCTGGTTGCCGCAGTTGCCGGCGGTATCCATCAGCATGGGCATGAAGGAGACCAGCAGCGGCAGGCTGACAAAGGCTTCCTCGTAGTGGGTGGTGACCATACCGGTAAAGGTAGCGGACAGCATCAAAATCAGCAGCCAGGGGATGCGCTGCTTGGCGTGGGTCCACACGCTGGTGCCAAAGTAGGTGGTGGCGTCGTCATCCGGGAGAATGGCGGCCATCTTCTGCATATCCTCGGTGCTCTCGTCGGTCAGAACGTCAATGGCATCGTCGATGGTGATGATACCCACGAACATCCCCTCGTTGTCCAGAACGGGCATGGCGGTAAAGTCGTAGCGCTGCATCTCACGGGCCACGAACTCCTGATCGTCGGTGACCTTCACGGTGACCAGATTGTCCTCCATGATCTCCGTGATGGGGGTCTTGGGGTCGGCCAGCAGCAGATTGCGGGCAGAGACAACGCCCTGCAGCCGGTTGCTCTCCACCACATAGCAGGTGTAGACGGTCTCGGCGTTCTCGCCCTGCTTGCGGATGGCGGCAAAGGCCTGTTCCACCGTCATATCCATGCGCAGACGCACATATTCCGGGGTCATCAGGCTGCCGGCAGAGCTTTCCGGGTAGTTCAGTAGCTTGTTCAGGCTCTCGCGGGTCTCCCGGGAGGATTTTTCCAGCACCCGCTTGACCACGCCCGCGGGCATATCTTCCAGCAGGTCGGCGGCATCGTCCAGACTCATCTCCTCGATGGCGCTCACCAGTTCCACGTCCGAGAAGGCGTTCACCAGATCGTCCCGGGCTTCGTCGGACATATAGGCAAAGGCTTCGGTGGCAACTTCCTTTTTCAGCAGGCGGAACACCACCAGACGGTTGTTCTCGTCCAGCTCTTCCAGCAGCTCGGCAAGGTCGGCGGGCTGCTCTTCCTCGGTCACCTCACGCAGCTTGACGTACTGCTTTTTGATCAGCAGCTTCAGCAGACGGCTCTTGGTCAGCATCTCGGGGTTTGCCTTGACCTCTTCGTCATTGGCTTCCTCCCGCTCTGCCTCCCGCATATCCTGCTTCAGGTCCTCGGTGGCTTCCTCGTTCAGATCCTCCGCCAGTTTCTGACGCACCTCGGCGGGGATATCGGCGGGCAGTTCCTGCACCGGCAGGTTCTGTTCCGTGTTGGTTTCCAGCTTCTTTTCTTCCATATCCATGGGCTACCTCCTCTGGGCACTATACGGCACGGAGGGCTTTCTCCGCGCCGGAGGATGCAGCAGGTCGGGAAACAAAAAACGCGCCGCCCGGTGCCGGAATGCCGCAAATGCAGCCGTTTCCGCGCACGCAAAGCCGCGCCTTTCCTATGCCGGGGGCTTTTTAAGCCGCCGGATGCAAAAAGGCGAACGCAGTACTTTTTGTTGTCCGATCTACCGCATCGGTGGATCTACTTCGACTATGATCAGGGTCCATTGTCCTGCGTTCACCTCCCATTTTTCGTAAATTCCGCAGCCGCAGCACCCGCGCCGGGCGCTGCACTGGCTATATCCTTTTTTATTATAGCGCCGCAAAAAAATGGGGTCAACCCTAAAGCGAAGTTTTGCAAAGATTTTTACGGCGTCTTACAAAAACAAAACACCCTTCTCCGTGTTGCGGCGCACAGAGAAGGGTGTTTTGCTTGGATATTGCCTTGGTGTGAGGAGGAATCATGTTACTTGGGAAGTGGTTGCGGCCCCGCTTCCCATGGCAAAAGTATAACAGCTTTCACAATTCATTTCGTTAAGAAGCTATGAAGAAACTGTAAAAAGGAAGCGGAAAATTCTGGAAGATTTTGTGATAAAAAATCTTCTTGACAATATTTGTTTTATCCTATATTATAATAGTAGGATACCACCAAACGGAAAGGATGCTGAAAATGTCTGCTTTTGAAGTAAATTTTTATTATAAAGCAGACGGCAGCTGCCCGGTTCGTGATTTTCTGGATACACTGGACGACAAAATGCTGGCAAAGCTTTTAGGCACGATCTCCCTATTGGAAACCAATGGCACACAACTGCGGGAGCCTTATTCCAAATCATTGGGAGATGGCATTTTTGAATTGCGTGCCAAGCAAAGCAGCAACATAACGCGCATTTTATATTTCTTCGTAGTCGGGCATCAGATCATCCTGACAAATGGCTTTGTCAAAAAGACACAAAAAACACCGCCGGAGGAAATTGCACTGGCGCAAAAATATCGTGCGGACTATTTTTATCGAAAGGAGAGTTCCTCATGAGTGATTTTCGGAATTATTTGAATGAACAATTACAGCGGCCTTCTTTTAAGGCCGAATGGGATGCTCTTCAGCCGGAGCTTACCATTGCGCAAGCTATGATCGATGCCCGGAAGGAAAGCGGTCTGACCCAGAAACAGCTTTCAGAGCGCACCGGCATTGCACAGGCCGATATCAGCAAACTGGAACGAGGGAATGCAAACCCTTCTCTGCGCACCTTGCAGCGCCTTGCCGCAGGGATGGGGATGAATGTCAAAATTGAATTTGTGACGAACAAATAACTTTTTTTCGTCAATATATAAGCCCGGAGCGTCCGCAGACGCTCCGGGCTTATAGTTTCATTTACACAAAAATACGCCCCGGTCACCTTGCGGTGAACGGGGCGCTAAAAACTGATGCAGTTTTTTCACTGAGGCAAGATCCCTGCAAAGCAGGTCTTATGCCGCAGGCGGAGCAAGGTATCTGCACGCAGACCTTATGCTCCTGACACACGCGGGGTGTGCTCTCAAGGGCCCTCGCGGGCGCTTTGGTATCTCAAGCCCCTGCGCAAAAGGAGGGGAATGAAATCAGGTTTTTCGACCGTTCTGTCAGGTACAGGGCAAAACGTTCAGCCTGTTCTGTGCACGGCAAAGGCAAATTCCACAGTTCCGCACCGCTGCATTGCGCAGTAACCGCCGATGCGGGGCTGCCGCTCTTCACACGGGAAAGAGCAGGGGCCGCTGGTTCATTTGGTGTCTCTGCCGCTGCTTAAAAACAGCTTACTTGTACAGCTCGACCAGACGGGTCAGGTGCTCGTAGCGGTCGTTTGCAACCTCCTGGTTGCGAGCGAACAGCTCCTTAGCACGCTCGGGGAAGGCGCGGGTCAGACGGCTGTAACGGGTCTCGTTTGCCAGCAGAGCCTGATACTTCTCGTTGTCCACAGCCTTGGAGGTCAGGGTGAAGGGGTTCTTGCCCTGTGCCTTGTTGGCGGGGTTGAAGGTGAACAGGTTCCAGTAGCCAGCCTCGACTGCCTTCTTCATCTCGTTCTGGCAGTTGGTCATGCCGCCCTTGACACCGTGCAGCTCGCAGGGAGCGTAGCCGATGATCAGAGAGGGGCCGGGGTAAGCCTCAGCCTCGGCAATAGCCTTGACAGCCTGGTTCATGTTAGCGCCCAGAGCGATCTGAGCAACATAGATGTAGCCGTAGGTCATTGCGATCTCGGACAGGCTCTTCTTGCTGATCTCCTTACCTGCAGCAGCGAACTGGCAGACCTCGCCGATGTTGGAGGCCTTGGAAGCCTGTCCACCGGTGTTGGAGTACATCTCAGTATCGAAGACCATCACGTTGACATCCTCGCCGGAAGCCAGAACGTGATCCAGACCGCCGAAGCCGATGTCGTATGCCCAGCCGTCGCCGCCGAAGATCCAGACGGACTTCTTGGCGATGTACTGCTTGCTCTTCAGGATCTCTGCAGACTTCTCGCAGCCAGCAGCAGCAGCCTTCTCCAGCTCAGCGATCAGGGCCTTTGCGGGCTCGTCGTTGGCCTTGGTGTTGTTCTTGGTTGCGATGAACTGCTCGTAAGCAGCCTTCAGCTCAGCAGAAGCCTTGTCGGAACCAGCAACCTCTGCGATCTCCTTGATCAGGTTCTCGCGGATGGTCTTCTGGCCGATGTACAGGCCCAGACCATGCTCTGCGTTATCCTCGAACAGGGAGTTGCACCATGCAGGACCATGGCCGCTGTCCTTGTTGACGGTGTACGGAGAGATGGAAGCGGTGCCGCCCCAGATAGAGGAGCAGCCGGTAGCGTTGGAGATGTACATCTTCTCGCCGAACAGCTGAGTGATCAGGCGAGCGTAAGAGGTCTCGGCACAGCCTGCGCAGGAGCCAGAGAACTCCAGCAGGGGCTGGTTGAACTGAGAGCCCATAACGGTGTCGTCGGCCATCTTGGTAGCCTTCTTGGAGATGTTGGCCACGCAGTAGTCAAAGACTGCCTGCTGATCGGCCTGGCTGTCCTGAGGAACCATGGTGATAGCCTTGGTGGGGCAGACGGTGACGCACTCGCCGCAGCCCATGCAGTCCAGCGGAGAAACAGCCATAACAAACTTGTACTCGGGGGTCAGCTTGTTATCGCGGCTCTTGGTCTGGGCAGGAGCAGCTGCCAGCTCGTCAGCAGTCAGCAGGAAGGGACGGATGGTTGCATGAGAGCACACGAATGCGCACTGGTTGCAGCCAACGCACTTTGCAGCATCCCACTCGGGGACGTTGACAGCGGTGCCGCGCTTCTCGTATGCAGAAGCGCCCTGCTCCCACTCGCCGTTTGCATTTGCCACGAAGGAGGAAACAGGCAGGCTGTCGCCGTCCATACGGGCAATGGGCTCCATGACGTCGCGGATCTGCTTGACCAGTTCCGGACGGCCAGCCAGAGCCTTGGGTGCGGGATCAGCCTCGGGGTTGGACCAGGATGCGGGCACGTCTACCTTGTGGATAGCGTCAACGCCTGCGTCAATGGCCTTCCAGTTCATCTCAACGACGTCCTGGCCCTTCTTGCCGTAGCTCTTCTGAGCGGCCTGCTTCATGAAGTTGATGGCGTCATCGATAGGCATGACGTCAGCCAGCTTGAAGAATGCAGACTGCAGGATGGTGTTGGTGCGCTTGCCCATGCCGATCTCGATAGCCTTATCGATAGCATTGATGGTATACAGCTGGATGTTGTTGTCAGCGATATACTTCTTTGCCTCGGCGTTCAGGTGCTGGCCCAGCTCCTCATCGGACCACTGGCAGTTGATCATGAACACGCCGCCGGGCTTGACATCCTGGACCATCTTCATGCCCATGTGGATGTAAGCGGGGTTGTGGCAGGCCACGAAGTCAGCCTGGTTGATGTAGTAGGGGCTGCGGATGGGCTTGTCGCCGAAACGCAGGTGGCTGATGGTCACGCCGCCGGTCTTCTTGGAGTCATACTGGAAGTATGCCTGAACATACTTGTCGGTATGGTCGCCAATGATCTTGACGGAGTTCTTGTTTGCGCCGACGGTGCCGTCGCCGCCCAGACCCCAGAACTTGCACTCCTTGGTGCCAGCAGCTGCGGTGATGGGAGCGGGCTTGACCTCGGGCAGGGACAGGAAGGTGACGTCATCGGTGATACCCAGAGTGAAACGCTCCTTCGGCTGATCCTTCTCCAGCTCCTTGTACAGAGCGAAGATGGAGGACGGGGGAGTGTCCTTGCTGCCCAGACCGTAGCGGCCGCCGGTCAGAACAATATCGTTCAGGCCAGCCTCACGCAGGGTAGCGGAAACATCCAGGTACAGGGGCTCGCCCAGAGAGCCGGGCTCCTTGGTGCGGTCCAGCACAGCCACCTTCTTGGCGGTCTTGGGCAGGACCTTCAGCAGAGCGGAGGACACCCAAGGACGGTACAGGCGGACCTTGATGATACCGACCTTCTCGCCCTTGGCGTTCAGGTAGTCGATGACCTCGTCAGCAACGTCGCAGATGGAACCCATAGCCACGATCACGCGGTCAGCATCGGCTGCGCCGTAGTAGTTGAACAGATCGTAGTTGGTGCCCAGCTTTGCGTTGATCTTAGCCATGTACTTCTCAACAACAGCCGGCAGAGCGTTGTAAACGCTGTTGCAGGCCTCGCGGTGCTGGAAGAACACGTCGCCGTTCTCGTGGGAACCGCGCATCTTGGGGCTTTCGGGGTTCAGAGCCTTCTTGCGGAACTCCTCAACAGCCTCCATGTTGCACATTTCCTTCAGATCAGCGTAGTCCCACTTCTCGATCTTCTGGTACTCGTGAGAGGTACGGAAGCCATCGAAGAAGTTCAGGAAGGGAACCTTGCCCTCGATGGCGCACAGATGTGCGACAGGGGACAGATCCATAACTTCCTGCACGCTGCTCTCGACCAGCATTGCAAAGCCGGTCTGGCGGCAAGCCATAACGTCGCTGTGATCACCAAAGATGTTCAGGGACTGGGTAGCAACGGTACGTGCAGAAACATCGAACACGCAGGGCAGCTGCTCAGCAGCGATCTTGTACATGTTGGGGATCATCAGCAGCAGGCCCTGAGAAGCGGTGAAGGTGGTGGTAACAGCACCTGCACCCAGAGAGCCGTGGACAGCACCAGCGGCGCCGGCCTCGGACTCCATCTCAACGACCTTGACCTGGTTGCCGAAGATGTTCTTCTGGCCGGCTGCAGACCACTGGTCCACAGAGTCAGCCATCGGAGAAGACGGGGTAATGGGGTAGATGGCAGCCACGTCCGTGTAGGCATATGCTACATGAGCGGCAGCGGTATTGCCATCCATGGTTTGCTTTGCTCTAGGCATTTTTCTTCCTCCATTCAGAATTTGGTACCTTCTGCGCGGGGCAAACGTCTTTTTACCGGAGCCGGAGAACTCCTTTGAAAAACGTATTGCTCAACTGATAAGCGCCGCACTTCGCCGGAGCCGGAGAACTCCACAAAAGCACACGCTCATCGAGGGCAATAGCCCTGCCCGGGGCCGGAGAACCCCATGAAGGCACTATTGCTCATCTAATATAATAGCAAATTCCGCCGGTAAAGGCAACGCAAACCGACTGTAAAAACACAACAAAAATTCAAGAAATTTTTTAGCGCTTTTTTACAGATGTGTTCTTTGCTGCATCCATGACGGTGTTATGCTCCAAAATCCAGTATCCATCAGGCTTTTTCTTGCAAAATTCTAAATTTATAATTGACATTTGTACAGATTCTGCCGTAAACTTTATCTATAGTATCATGCGCTGCACAGCGCAGGGAAGGACAGGCACAAAACGATGGATGCTGCACATTTTGAAAAGACGCTCTCGAGCGAAGTGCTCTTTGAAGGCCGGGTGGTCACGCTGACCAAAGACGTGGCTCTGCTGGAAAACGGCGAGACTTCTATCCGGGAGGTGGTCCACCACCACGGCGGGGCCTGCATCGTACCGTATTTTGAGGACGGCACCCTCTGCATGGTGCGCCAGTTCCGCTACGCCATGCAGCAGGAGCTATGGGAGCTGCCCGCCGGCAAGCTGGAAAAGGGCGAAGACCCCTTTGAAGCCGCCAAGCGGGAGCTGGGCGAGGAGTGCGGCCTGACCGCCGACCACTACACCCCGCTGGGCGAGTTCTACCCCACGGTGGGCTATGACACCGAGATCATCTATATGTGGGTGGCCACCGGCCTGCACACCACCCAGATGCATCTGGACGACGATGAGTTCCTGACGCCCGACCGCATCCCGCTGGCAAAAGCCTACGAGATGGTCATGAGCGGCGAGATCAAGGACGGCAAGACCATCGCGGGCGTGCTCAAGCTCAAGGCGCTGGTGGACGAGGGCAGGCTGTGATACTCTACGAAGATACAGCCCTCGTGGTTCTGGACAAGCCCGCCGGGCTTTCCAGCGAGAACGGCGTACCCGCCGCCCTGCGGAAGCTCTGGGACAGGCCCGACGCCTATGTGGGCGTCATCCACCGGCTGGACACCGGCGTGTCGGGTCTGATGGTCTATGCAAAGACCCCGCAGGCAGCCGCCGCCCTCAGCCGACAGGTGACACAGAGCCAGCAGGTTTATGCCGAACAGGATGGCCGGGCCGAGCCTGCCGCCGGCACACCGGACGCGCCGCCTTTCGTGAAACAATACCGCGCCCTCATCGCGGGCGGGCCGGACGAAAAGCTGCCCGCCGAAGGCGTCCTGCGGGACTACTTATTCAAGGACAGCCGGAAAGGCCGTGTTTTTCCGGTGAGCCGTCCGCGCAAGGGCGTGAAGGAGGCTGTGCTGGAATATCGCATTTCTGCCTCCGCCCCGGACGGCAGCGCCAGCCTCGCGGACATCACCCTCCACACCGGGCGCACCCACCAGATACGGGTGCAGTTCGCGTCCCGCCGCCACCCGCTCGGGGGCGACGGCAAATACGCCAGCCGCATCAAGGGAGACATTGCGCTTCAGAGCGCACGGCTCCGCTTCATCCATCCCGACACCGGAAAGGTAATGGACTTCCGCCTCCCGGTCCCCGGGACATGGCCCGCTTGGGGCATCAGACAGGAAAACGACAATGGAACAACAGTATAAAACAGATTCTGAAATATACGCCGTCCTCGAGCGGGAGATCATCGATTTGACCCTCCGGCCCGGCTGTTCGCTGAGCGAAAACCCGCTCTGCACCCGCTTCGGCGCGCCCCGCTCCCTCATCCGGGTGGTGCTGCAGCGGTTGCAGGAGAACGGGCTGGTGAAGATCGTGCCTTACAAAGGCACGACTGTCACCCGGCTGAACCGGGACATCGTGGACGAGCTGATCTATGAGCGCATCGCGGTAGAGGCCCGGGTCCTGCGGGACTTTGCGCCCCACTGCACACCGGAGCACCGCGCCCTCATCCGCCAGCGTGCCGCTGCCTACGACGAGCTGGCCAAGGCCGAAACGCTGGACTTCAACCGCCTTTATGAGGCCGATACCCGGCTCCACGAGACGTGGTTCTCCGCCATGGGCAAGATGTATCTCTGGCGGACGCTGCAGAATGCCCACGCCGACTACAGCCGCTTCCGGATGCTGGACACCATGACCACCGGCGGCCTTGCCGAGGTGATCGCAGACCACCGCAACCTGATGAACGCCATCGAGCGGTGCGACCTTTCCGCCTTTGAACCGTTGGTGGAACGGCACCTGTACGGCGGCATCCGGCGGCTTGGCTCCAAGCTGACCGAGGAATATGCCGATTATTTTGAGCCGGAAAAGTAATTGTTCTATGTGGAACATTTTATAAAACGAAAGGGCACAGCGCATTGCAGCGCCGTGCCCTTTTGTTTTATGCTGTCTGAATTTCAGAACACCCCGGAAATAAAAATTTCCAGACCAATGCCAATGAGGATGATGCCGCCCAGAATGGATGCCTTGCCGGAGAGCTTGGTGCCAAACTTTTTGCCGATGCGCAGGCCCGCCATGCAGATAAAGAAGGTGACCACCGCAATGATGAGCGATGCCGCAAGTGCCATCAGCCAGCCGTATTCCGAAATGGTGAAGCCCACCGAAAGCGCATCAATGCTGGTGGCGATGCCCTGCATGAGCAGTGCACCCGCACTCAGCTCTGCGGCCTCTTCGGCCTCTTCGCCCTTGATGCCATCCACCAGCATCTTGCCGCCAATATAGCCCAGCAGAGCCAGTGCGATCCACGGGATGAACTTTTCAAACGAAGAGAACAGCTCCACAATGGTGTGCACGCACACCCAGCCCGTCATGGGCATCACGGCCTGAAAAAGGGCAAAGGTGCCCGCGATCCTGCACATGGTTCCCCTGCTCATGCGGGGGTCGTGCAGGCCGTTTGCCATGGACACCGAGAACGCATCCATTGCAAGGCCCACGCCCAGCAGGGCACTGTTGAGGAAAAATACAAAACTCCATTCCATATTGTCTGCCTCCTGAATCTGACCAGAATATCGGGCAATACAAAACCCGGTCCCGGGCGCACATGTACGTCCGGGACCGGGTGATTTTTTTGAAACCAACTCCATGTGCACGGGCGCTGTTCTATGCGCCAAAAACACATGAGTCTCGCAAATGAAAGCAAGCCAGACCGGAACCAACGGTCATCATGTTGACTTGCTGCGCCCTGCAAAAGCGCCTGCTACTCCCCCACGGGTATTTGTGATTGTTTTGCCATTGTAGCATATCTTTGCAGGGAAGTCCAGACAAACCTGCGCGGTTACACGGTATTTTTCCATCGGCGGGCAAAATACCAGTCCTGTGAAATAATAAAACACAGGGTGTTGCCCAGTGCCCTCAGGGTAACAGCATGTTCCTGACGCAAGGCCCGGCGGGCGCAGCGCTCGTACTCCCGCGCCTGCTGCATCCGGGCACTCCGGCGCTCTTCGGCGGTCAGGTGCATTCCCACATCGATCAGGGAGTGCAGCAGTGCCCAATACAGCTCACACAGCGAACCCGTGATGCCATGGCGGCGTACGCACTCAAACACAGTATAGTTTGCTTCCACACGGTCGAGATTGCGCAGGGTGACTTTGCTGTTGACGATGCTGCCCGCCACCTTGCGGTAAAGGTACAGCGCATCCGGTATATTCGCGATTCTGTCCGCTTTTTCGTAGGCGTAGGCGATCAGCAGGGTGTCCTCGTTCAGCTTGCCCTCTGCAAAGCGCAGCTGCGCAAAAATGCTGCGGTGGTACAGCTTGTTCCACACCACCATGTAGGGCAGAAGGGTGCTGTGCTCCAACGCCTGCTCCGGGGTCAGCACCTCCCGCCGCACATGCAGATACTGCTTCCGGATGGGGGTCATGGCTTCGTCCACCTGCC
>OGON01002226.1_pt1 | contig 12027 bp, 9 predicted proteins | sample 1552671 | NCBI WGS metagenome assembly OGON01 (sample SAMEA2580136, study PRJEB22360) | human gut metagenome | biome: human gut; feature: human-associated habitat; material: faeces | place: Denmark | collected 2008/2010 | reverse complement strand
GCGCCAAGGACCCGCACGCCCGCGAGGAGATGCACAACGCCTCCTGCATGGCCGGTATGGCCTTCGCCAACGCCTTCCTGGGCCTCAACCACTCCATGGCTCACAAGCTCGGCGCTTTCCATCACCTGCCCCACGGCATCGCTAACGCCGTCATCCTGACCCGCGTCATGCGCTACAACGCCGCCGAGGCTCCCGTCAAGATGGGTACCTTCTCCCAGTATCCTTACCCCAACGCGCTGCACAACTACGCCGAGATGGCCAAGTACTGCGGCATCGAGGGCAAGGACGACAAGGAGGTCTTCGAGAACTTCATCACGAAGCTCGAGGAGCTCAAGGACTTCATCGGTGTCAAGAAGACCATCGCCGACTACGGTGTTGACGAGCAGTACTTCCTCGACACCCTCGACGAGATGACCGAGCAGGCATTCAACGACCAGTGCACCGGCGCTAACCCGCGCTACCCGCTCATGAGCGAGATCAAGGAGCTCTACCTGGACGCCTACTACGGCCGCGAGCCCCAGGACTACGCCGTCTGCTAGTTTTAGCACGGTTTTTAACGGCGGGGGTGCACGGGTGTTTCACACACCCCCGCCGTCGCTTCTATCGCATCGTTGAAAGGATGCAACCATGCTGCTACCCGATTCCAAGACCGAGCTCGTCCGCCGTGGCAACAAGGTCGTTTACGACCTGGGCGACAAGATTGTCAAGGTCTTTAACGAGACCAAGCCTGTCTCCGACGTGTTCAACGAGGCTTTGAATCTTGCCCGCATCAATGAGTGCGGCATCCGCAGCCCCAAGGCTCTCGAGGTTTCCCAGCTCGAGAACGCCAACGGCTGGGCACTCGTGACCGAGAAGGTTCCGGGCACCACCCTTGCCGAGAAGATGACTGCCGAGCCCCAGCGCTTTGGTGAGTACCTCGAGATGTTCGTCGACCTCCAGATCGAGATCCACGGCTACACCTCCCCGCTGCTCAACCGTCAGCGCGACAAGTACGCCCGCATGATCGACAGCCTTGATCAGCTCAATGCCACCACGCGCTACAACCTTCAGGAGCGTCTGGACGGCATGACCAAGGAGTTCAAGGTCTGCCACGGCGACTTCAACCCCTCCAACGTCATCGTCGGCGACGACGACCAGCTCTATGTGTGCGACTGGGCACACGCCACCCAGGGCTCCCCTGCTGCCGACGTTGCCACCACCTACCTGCTCTTTGCCCTCAACAGCAAGGACCAGGCCGAGGCCTACCTGGAGCTCTACTGCGACCGTGCCGACATGCCCATGCAGGTCGTGCGTCAGTGGACGAGCATCGTTGCCGCTTCCGAGCTCGCTCGTAAGCGCAACGTGAACGATGAGTTCCTGAAGAACTGGATCGACGTCGTCGATTATCAGTAATATCTGAGCGATTTATTTCGCATCGGAGGCACAATGGAAAAACCCCGCAGCTCGCTTGGGCTGTGGGGTTTTCCTTTTAGATATCGAGGATGCCACAAGATAAAAGGACGGCCCCGCATCTCCCCGATTGGAGAAATGCGGGGCCGTCCCTCATATCGAACTACAAGCGAAATCGTCGATTAACGGCGGGCTGCCTTAACAAGCTCGGCAACCTTGGCAACGACCTCGTCGATCGCCACGTCCTCGCGCTCGCCCGTAGCACGGTCCTTGAGCTCCACAGTACCATTCTTGAGGCCACGCTTACCCAGAACGACCTGATACGGGAAACCCATAAGGTCGTTATCGGCAAACTTAAAGCCGGGACGCTCGTCGCGGTCGTCGACGACAACCTCGATACCCTCGGCGCACAGGCCATCAACGATCTGCTCGCAGACGGTAGCGCACTCCTCCTTCTTGGGATCGAGCGGAATCACCGCGACCTCGTACGGGGCAACGGAGACCGGCCAGACGATACCGTGCTCGTCGTTGTGCTGCTCCACGACGGCAGCGAGCGAGCGGGACACACCAACGCCGTAGCAGCCCATGATGAGCGGCTTCTCCTTGCCGTCCTCGTCCATAAAGGTGGCACCCATGGCCTCGGAATACTTGGTGCCCAGTTGGAAGACCTGGGAGACCTCGATGCCGCGAGCAGCAGAGAGCGGCTTGCCGCAGTGCGGGCAGGGATCGCCGGCGACAACGGTGACCAGATCGGCCCACTCATCGACGGTAAAGTCGCGTTCGGGACAGGCCCCGGTAAAGTGATAATCGACCTCGTTGGCACCGCAGGCCCACTGCTTGGACTCGCGCAGGCTCTCGTCGCACACCAGACGGATGCCCTCGGACAGGTTGACCGGTCCGATAAAGCCCTTGTGCAGGCCGTTCGCCTGAAGCTCCTCGTCGGTCATCATGCGATAGCCCTTGCCAAAGACATGCTCGGCCTTGCAGTCATTGAGCTCGTGGTCGCCCGGGACAATGGCCACGACCGGCTTGCCCTCAGCGTCGATGAGTGCCAGCGACTTTCGCGTACCGTTCTCGGGGAAGCCGAAGAACTTTGCAACGGCCTCGATGGTGCCCATACCCGGAGTCTCAACCTTGGTAAGCGTACCATCGCCGGGGCCCTCGGTCACAACGACCTTGGTGCTTGCAGCCTCGTCATCGGCAGCAAAGCCGCAATCGTCGCAGTAGACCAGCGAAGCCTCGCCGGCGTCGGCCAGAGCCATGTACTCGACGGAAGTGTCGCCGCCGATCTCGCCGGAGTCGGCGACAACGGGCAGAGCCTTGATGTAGCAGCGCTCGCAAATGTTGGCATAGGCCTGCTTCATCTTGTCGTACTCCTCCTGCAGGCTCTCCTGCGTGGCGGAGAAGCTATAGGCGTCCTTCATGATGAACTCGCGGCCGCGCATCAGGCCAAAGCGGGGACGGAACTCGTCGCGGAACTTATCCTGGATGTGGTACAGGTTAACGGGCAGCTGTTTGTAGGAGCGCAGCTCGTTGCGCACCAGGGCCGTGACGGTCTCCTCGTGCGTGGGGCCCAGGACGAACTCGCGACCGTGACGGTCGTCAAAGCGCACAAGCTCCTTGCCATAGGCGTCGATGCGGCCGGACTCACGCCACAACTCGGCATCGACCATGATAGGCATCATAAGCTCCTGGGCGCCGGCGGCGTCCATCTCGTCGCGCACGATGTTCTCGATCTTGCGAATCGAGCGCCAAGCAAGCGGCAGGTAGGAATATAGACCGGCGGCCTCCTTGCGGATCATGCCGGCACGGAGCAGCAGACGGTGGCTGGCGAGCTCAGCGTCCGCCGGATCCTCTTTAAGCGTCGGCGCATAAAGCTTAGACATATACATTGCTCGGATCATTTATTTCTCCTCAATAAGCTTGTCGACCTCGACCATAAGCGCGTCGACAATTTGGTCCTCAGCTACTTTACCAATGATCTGGCCATGCGAAAAGAGCAAGGCCTGACCACGTCCGCAAGCAACGCCCAGATCGGCATCAGAAGCCTCGCCGGGGCCATTAACGGCACATCCCATCACAGCGATCGAAAGCGGCGCGGAGTAGTTCTTAAGCCGCTCGGTAACCTCCTCGGCAATGGGAATAAGGTTAACCTGGCAGCGGGCGCATGTGGGGCACGAGACAATCTCGGGGCCACGGCGACGCAGGCCCAACGACTGCAGAATACCCCAGGCAACCGGCGGCTCCTCAACCGGATCGGCTGTGAGCGACACACGCATGGTGTCGCCAATGCCTTCGGAAAGCAAGATACCCAAGCCTACAGAGCTCTTGATGGTGCCCTGGAGCTTGGTCCCCGCCTCCGTCACGCCCAGGTGAAGCGGAACGTGGGGAATCTCACGCGACAGGGCTCGATAGGTATCGAGCGTCGTTTGCACGCTATGGGCCTTGGCCGAAAGCACAATGTTCGTAAAGCCGCGGTCCTCAAAGTGCTTGACGAAGCGCTCGCTCGACATCACGAGCTTTTCGGGCTGCGTGAGGTCGTCGCGCTCGGCGATATCCTGCTCAAGCGAGCCCGCGTTCACGCCAATGCGAATCGCGCACCCAGCGGCGCCCGCGGCATCGATCACGGCATCGACCTTGGCCCAATCGCCAATGTTGCCGGGATTGATGCGGAGCTTGGCGGCACCGGCCTCTACGGCGCCGATGGCGAGCTTATGGTTAAAGTGAATATCGGCGACGATCGGCACCGGAGACTCGGCACAGATGGTGCGGAAACCCTCAAGCGCGGCCTCAGTGGGCACGCTCACACGCAAGATATCGCAGCCAGCCTGCGCCAACGCGCACACTTGCGCAAGCGTTGCCTGGGCATCAGCGGTATCGGTGCAGGTCATGGATTGGACCACCACCGGCGCGCCGCCACCGATCTGCACGCCGCCCACATGCACGGGGCGCGTCAACTCGCGAGGCAAAGGATGGGATAAAGACAATCCAAACACTCCCCTACAGAATAAACCGAAGGATGTCGGAACGAAGCATATAGACAAACAGCAGCGCAAAGAGCGCGATGCCCACATAGCTCACAATCGTCTGGACCTTGAGCGGAAGCTCGCGGCCTACAATCTTTTGAATGATCTCGATGACCAGCTTACCGCCATCGAGTGGTGGGATGGGCAGCAGGTTCATAAAGCCAAGCGAGAACGAAATGAGGGCGGCAAACGAAAGGAATGTGGCAGGGCCGGCAGCAGCAGCCTGTGAGGACATAACGCTAATACCCACGATCGAAGAAGACTGATCGAGAATCTCCATCGTATGCTGCGGCTGGAGCAGGCGCATCACGCCCTCCGCGGTCTGCACAACATAGGAGAATGACAGACGCGCCGAGGTGATGGGGTCCAAACGAACTACCTCCGTAGAAGCATACACACCTAACCGCTCGTCCTCTTTGAGCGCAACCGTGGTCGAATGCTGCTTGCCGTCACGCTCGTACTCGATGGCGATATCGTCCTTACCGGCGGCCTTGCCGATAGCATCGTAAACGTTCATCCATGTGGAGCACGATACACCGTCAACCGAAAGGATCGCATCACCAGCCTCGATACCCACCTTGGCGGCAATAGACCCCTCGTCAACCTGACCGATCACGTTGGTATCCATCGGCACGGTGACACCCGCAATGGAATAGATGCTCATAAGCAGCAAAAAACCCGTCAGGATATTGACGAGAATGCCCGCGAGCAGCATAAAGGCGCGCTTGAGAAAGCCCTGGCCAAGATAAGTGTGCGAGCGCTCTTGCGCCAAGAAATCAGCCTCGCCGCACGGCAGCTCCCACAAAGGTGGGTAGGCAGTCCCATGCTCTGGACCGACCCGGCGGCCGTAAAAGGTGGTGTACCCCGCCGCGTCTCGCGGCAGCGTCTGATACTTGGTGGGATAGTAGCTCGGCGAGGGTTTCTCCCCTTCCTCATACCAGGGAGCGATGGAGCCCCAGCCCAGCAACAGAGCACAAGCCTCGAGCACATCCTCCTCGGAAAGCTCGAGCTCGACAGCAAGGTCGGCCACGGTCACGCGACCATGACGGTAGATAGCCGCGAGCACGCGATCGGCGCAGGAGACATCGGTCGGATCCATACCGCAGATGGCAGCGTAGCCACCCAGCAGCAGCGGGGTCACGCCAAACTTGGTTCCAATGCGACGCGACGTGTAATGGATGTCAAAGCGGCACGGCAGGCCCAAAAAGAACTCGGTCACACGGACGCCGCAGGCACGCGCCGCCAAAAAGTGGCCGCCCTCGTGCAAAAACACGAGGACGGAAAGCATCAGCAGGCCCCAAAAGACCGATGAGAGAACGCTCAGAACAGTATCCATAAAACGAAAAAGTAATCCTTATGGGTTAGGAACGGGTTGCGGCGAGTACCTGCGCAGCCTTTTCACGCGCCCACGCATCGATGTCGCGAAGCTGCTCAAACGAATCGACCGCCTGCATATCGTGGGCATCCATGCAGGATTCCACAATGCGATCGATATCGGTAAAGCTGCAGCCATCGTGCAGGAAGGCATCGACGGCGACCTCGTTGGCGGCATTGAGCACGCACGGCATGGTGCCACCCGTCTTGCCGGCACGCTCGGCCAGTGCCAGACAGCGGAAGGTATCCATGTCGGCAGCATCAAACGTGAGCTGTCCCAACTCGCGAAAATCGATACGAGGCGCCGGGGTATCCCAACGCTCGGGATACGAGAACGCGAACTGGATGGGAATACGCATGTCGGAAGCACCGAGATGCGCCATCACGGAGCCGTCGGCGAACTCGACCATAGAGTGAATCTTAGACTGACGCTGCACGACCACGTTAATGAAATCGAGGTCGCAGTTAAACAGATGCATGGCCTCAATGCGCTCCAGACCCTTGTTCATGAGGGTGGCGGAGTCGATGGTGATCTTGGCACCCATGGCCCACGTGGGATGTGCGAGAGCATCGGCACGCGTCACGCGATCGAGCTCGCCGCGCGTGCGGCCAAAGAACGGACCGCCCGAGCAGGTAAGCCAAATACAATGAGCCTCGCGTGGATTCTCCCCCAGATAGCACTGGTAGATGGCGGAGTGCTCAGAGTCGACTGGAATAAGCTGGCCCGGTTGCGCCAACGGCATAAGCAAGTCGCCACCGACGACGAGGGACTCCTTGTTGGCAAGGGCAAGGCGCTTATTTGAGGTCAAGGCCGCATGGCTCGCCTCGAGACCGGCGGCACCCACAATAGCAACGAGCACGCAGTCGACATCGTCGCGACGCGCGAGCTCGCAAACCGCCTGCGCGCCAACGCCGAGCTTCGTTCCCTCGGGCAACTCCTGCAGCACGGCGTCATCGCCATGAGCGACATCGGCCACGGCAACCGCCGGAACCGAGAACTCGCGGGCAGCGGCAACGAGCTCGGAGGTACTGGAGTTAACGGACAGCGCCGTCACCTGCAGGCGATCGGCATGCTGACGGCACACATCGAGCGCTTGGGTGCCGATAGATCCCGTACAACCCAGGATGGCAACACGGAGGCGTCCATCGGGGCCATACGTCGTCTGGAATGACATTACAGCACGCCTCCGATCATCAGCATCAGCTGCGCGGTGATGCAGCCGAAGATAAGCGAATCGCTACGATCGAGCATGCCGCCGTGGCCCGGGATAAGGTTGCCGGAATCCTTGACGCCCACACCGCGCTTGATGCGCGACTCGATAAGGTCGCCGATAACGCCCAGGACGGACACGACCACGCCGCACAGCAGCGCATAGGGCAGGCTGAGCTTGTAGAAATGCGTCGCCCACAGGATGAGCCAAATCAAAACAGAGCCCAGGATGCCGCCGACAAACCCCTCCCAGCTCTTTTTGGGAGAGATCTTGGGGACCATCTTGTGTTTACCGATACGGCTGCCCACGATGTAGGCAAACGAATCGGAGACCCAAAGGGACGCGCAAACACCCACCGAAAGCAGGGCGCCGGCAAAACCGGGCACAGCATCGCGCAGCAGCACGATAGCCGACAGCATAAAGCCAGTGTAGATGGGACCCATGAGCGTCACGGCCACATCAGAGATGCGGGTACGCGGCGACCAAACATACCAAATGCCCACGGCGAGCATCAGGGCAAAAAGCAGGGCATTCAGCAACATCGAATCGCCCAGCGCCGACAGCGGAAAGAGTACGGCGGCAGCGATACCCATGCGCTCGTTAGCCATCTTGCCATCGAGCCTTGTCATACGGAAAAACTCATAGCAGCACAGACCGCTCATGACGGAAACAAAGATGGCCGTGGGCACGATACCCAAAACCAGACACAGGATAAAGACAACGGCGTAGACGATACCGGCGGCGGCACGGGTAATAAAGCCCGCCAGCCACGAACCGGTGCCGCTCTTCGCTGTAGGCGCTCCCGCAGCGGTAGCTTTGCGCGCAGGCGTCTTGGGAGCAGATGCCTTGGGACGATCGGACACGATTAAGCCTCCTCGGTCTTGCTCAGTCCACCAAACCTACGGTCACGGCCCTGATAGGCCAAAATGGCGTCGACAAGACCCCAACGATCAAAGTCGGGCCAATAGGTATCGGTGACATAGAACTCGGAATAAGCCACCTGCCACAGCAGATAGTTCGAAAGGCGCAGCTCACCAGAGGTGCGAATCACAAGCTCAGGATCGGGAAGGCCGGCGGTATAGAGGTGGGAAGCCACCATGTCGTCATCAATTGCGGCAGGATCAATCTTACCGGCGGCAACGTCGAGCGCGATCTGACGGACAGCGCGGGTAATCTCGGCACGCGCGCCGTAGTTGACGGCAAGCGCCAGTGTCATACCGGTGTGATCGGCGCACTCGGCAAGACCGCGTTCAAAAACGTCGCGGGTCTTCTTGGGCAGCGCGGAAATATCACCCAAAAAGACCACGCGCACGTTTTCGCGCTTCAGAAGCGGCAACTCGTCGATGAACGTCTTGGCAAACAGGTGCATCAAGACGTTGACCTCATGCTGCGGACGGTTCCAGTTTTCGGTAGAAAACGCATAGGCCGAAAGCACGTCGACGCCCAGACGCACGCAGGCGGTAATAATCTCACGAAGGGAGACGATACCCGCCTTGTGGCCCTCGGTGCGTGCAAGACCGCGCGACGTGGCCCAACGACCGTTACCGTCCATGATGCACGAGATATGGTGCGGAATGTTATTGAGGTCAAGGTCGGAAAAACCGACGCCCGCAGGGGCGTCGGCAAAGTACTCGACCAGTTTATGCTCGTCGTATTGCACCTTAGATCTCCATGACCTCGGCTTCTTTTTCCTTCAGAAGCTCCTCGACCTTGGCGACATACTCATCGGTGTGCTTCTGGACCTTGGCCTGCTCGCGACGGACATCGTCCTCGGTGAGCTCCTCATCGCGCTCGAGCTTGTTGTTGAAGTCGCGACGGATGTTACGGATAGACACCTTGGCCTGCTCGGCGTACTCGCGGCACTCCTTGACGAGCTCGCGACGGCGCTCCTCAGTGGGAGCCGGGAACGGAAGACGAACGACGGTGCCATCGGAGTTGGGGGTAATACCCAGATCGGAAGCGCCGATGGCCTTGACGATAGCATTGATGAGTGCCTTGTCCCACGGCTCGATGAGCAGCATGTGGGCCTCGGGGGTCTTGACGGCGGCAACCTGCGTGACCGGCGTGGGAACACCGTAATAATCGACGGTGATGTCGGACAGAATGTTGGCATTGGCGCGGCCGGTACGAACCTTGGAGAAGTTATGCTTGAGGGACTCGAGCGACTTGTCCATATGGGCGGTGATGTTCTCTGCCATGCTTAATCCTCCTGATAGACGAGCGTGCCGACGGGCTCACCCGAAAGCGCGCGCTTGACGGTGTCCTCGCCATCGATGTTGAGGACCAAAATCGGCATACGGTTGTCCTGGCACAGTGCCGTAGCCGTGGAATCCATAACCTGCAGACCGCGGACGAGAACCTCGTGATAGGTAATCTTGTCAAAACGGACGGCATCGGCGCACTTGACGGGATCCTTATCGTAGATGCCGTCAACCTTGGTGGCCTTGATCAGAATCTCGGCGCCGATCTCGCACGCACGAAGAGCCGCGGCGGTATCGGTCGTAAAGTACGGATTGCCCGAACCGGCGGCAAAAATAACGACGTTGCCCTTGGAAAGGTGGTTGATGGCGCGACGGCGAATATAGGGCTCGCAGATCTCGTTCATCTGGATAGCGCTCATCACGCGGCAGGGAACATCGTTATGCTCGAAGGCATCCTGCAGGGCGAGCGCGTTCATAACGGTTGCCAGCATACCGATCTGGTCTGCTTTGGTACGGTCGATATTTTCGGAACTGCGTCCTCTCCAGAAGTTTCCTCCTCCGATTACGATGCCGACTTCAATCCCCTGGTCTACCAGAGTTTTTACCTGTTTTGCCACTTTTGTGACGGTCGGCTCGTCAAAACCGGTGTGTTTCTCTCCTGCAAGAGCTTCTCCGCTCAATTTCAGTAATACTCGTCGTTTCATCTTGCATCCTCGTTCCTTTATGATATTTTTTCACAAATGTCTTGCATTTATGAAATGATTATACCATCTGTTCCCAAAAACGACAAGGGCAAAATTCGTTTCTGTTTACCTGCGGTACTCGGTCGGCGTAAGGCCGGTGTAGCCTTTAAATCTCTTTGAAAAATACCCCGGTGAGGAAAATTGATAGTTCAGTGCAATTGACATAATCTCTTCGTTTGTGTTCCGCAGATCGGTTACCGCGCTGTCTGCTTCTGCGAACCGACGACCTGGATCATCTGCTGTGTGGTAATCTGTATTTTTACATTCACCATTCGAAAAGAATTCCGCGGTACGGCGGCATAAAAACCATAAAAAAATCTCTGTCGGAAGTTCAGACTCCTGACAGAGATTTTTTATAGATTCATTTTAGATCTGTGCTACTACAAAGATATCATAGATTGCTTTGATTGCCGTCTCAAAATCGCGGTTCTCCACGCCGATGATGATGTTAAGCTCACTGGAACCCTGGTCGATCATCTTAACGTTGACGTGTGCGTGTGCCAGTGCGGAGAAGATTCTTCCGGCAGTGCCTCTCGTTCTTCTCATGCCGCGGCCTACAACAGCGATCAGCGCCAGATCGGACTCAAGGTCGATGGAATCCGGCTGTACCGCACGGTGCAGTCCTGCGATGACCTGCTGCTCTTTTTCTGCGAACTCGTTCTGGTGAACGAATACAGTCATGGTATCGATGCCGGACGGCATATGTTCGAAGGAAAGATTGTTGTCCTCAAAAACACCGAGCACTTTTCTGCCAAAGCCGATCTCGGTATTCATCATGCTCTTCTCAACCGTGATGGATGCAAAGCCTTTCTTTCCGGCGATACCGGTGATGGTGAATTTCGGTTTGCTGCAGGTGTTCTCCACAATCATGGTTCCCGGATCCTGCGGTGCGTTGGTGTTCAGCACGTGGATCGGGATTCCCTCCTGACGGAGTGGGAAGATGGAGTCCTCATGAAGGACGGTAGCTCCCATGTAGGAAAGCTCACGCAGCTCACGGTAGGTAATGGTGGAAATGACTTCCGGATCCTTGACGATACGCGGATCGGTTACCAGGAAACCGGAAACATCGGTCCAGTTCTCGTAGATGTCAGCGTGTACGGCCTTTGCCACGATGGAACCAGTGATATCGGATCCGCCGCGGGAGAAAGTTTTTACGCTTCCGTCCGGTTTTGCACCGTAGAATCCAGGAACGACTGCGTTATCCAGATCTTTTAAACGCTCGGAGAGCACTTCGTCAGTCTTGTCTGCAAGGAAGTTTCCGTTCTCGTCGAAGCAGATCACTTCTGCAGAATCAATATACGTATATCCCAGATAATTTGCCATCACGATACCGTTCAGGAATTCTCCTCTGGATGCTGCATAGTCTGTGCCTGCCTGTGCCTTGAAATCAGCTTCGATCTGAGCAAATTCATCTTCCAGAGAAAGATCAAGGTTCAGTCCGCGGATAATCTCATAATATCTTCCCTTGATTTCCTGCAGGATCGGTATGAAATCCTCCCCTTCAACTGCAGTATTATAACATTTATAAAGTAAATCTGTAACCTTTGTATCTCCGTCAAATCTCTTTCCGGGAGCGGACGGAACCACATAACGTCTGCTCTCATCACTTCTGATGATCTCCCCTACTTTCTGAAACTGTTCTGCATTTGCCAGAGAACTTCCTCCGAATTTAACAATTTTCTTCATTTTTCCTGCTCCTCATATGTCACTAAATATTTTCAGACCGATCTCCCATCAGTCTTTGTCACTCTACCAACATAAAGTCTGTTTAATATTGTATTGAATAAACGCCAATTTTGCAAGCCTTTCTTACAGAAATATCCGAAAATGGTTATTTTCCACAATCTGCCGAAGATTCCTGCTGTTTTTTTACAAATTCTGTCACATTATAAACACGAAGGATATCTCCATCCACCCGAAAATGAATATCCTTCTCTCCAAAAGGCATTCCGTAAGACCGTTCCGGATCATTCTGATAAGCAGGACGGGGACCATCTGCAAGCACTGCGATCAGAGCCTCTCTGCTTTCCCCGGGTATTCTTTCCAGAAGCTCCTGGGGAAATTCTACATTCAGATGATGATC
>OGON01002219.1_pt1 | contig 12048 bp, 11 predicted proteins | sample 1552671 | NCBI WGS metagenome assembly OGON01 (sample SAMEA2580136, study PRJEB22360) | human gut metagenome | biome: human gut; feature: human-associated habitat; material: faeces | place: Denmark | collected 2008/2010 | reverse complement strand
GGGCGGATTCGCCGGCTGCCGTTCAAGCCGATGCGGCACGCGTCGTCGTGGCCGTGGCGCATGCGTGGGTGAGGTGCGCCGGGTTCACGGGGGCAACGGGAGGGTGTCGGCGGCGTCGCCGGTGAGGTCCTCGAAGGCGGACTTGCAAGGTTTTCGCGGGATCTCGCCGTGCGAATCGAACTTGCCGTGAGATGAACATGAACTTCCGGTCAATACCGTGCATATCACGGAAAGTGAGTGTATGCTGAGGATTAGCCGATCAGGTGCATACAGCGTTGCATGTGGCCGGTTGCGGTAACAATGATTTGACCCGGTCGACGGGGCTCTCTGCAAGAGGGGGACATATGAGCAACACGTATCCAGATGGAGCGCCGCAGACTCCGTATGGTGATCCGAACAATGCTGCGGGCGCGGAAGGCGCGCCCGAACCGCAGCCAACGCAGGCTTTCCCGCCGGTGCCGGTCGTTCCTCTGCCCGGGCAGGGGGCGGGCGTGCCGACGGGAGCCCCAGCCGCCCCGTACGGGCAGGGCGGGGCTCCTTATGGTGGTGCGCCGACTGCCGCGTACGGCGAGTCGCTCGCCGGGCCGCAGGGCGGCGCCGAGCCGTATGGATACCAGGCGGCGCCGTATGGGCAGGAGCCGGGAGCGTACGGACAGTCGGGCGCTGGCTCCGCATACAACCAGGGTGGGGCTCCTTATGGTCAGCAGCCTGAACCCGGTCCGAACCCCTTCATCCAGCCCGATGGTGGAACTCCGTATGGTGGCGAGGCGCCTACCGCCGCGTATGGTGAGCCGCTTGCAGGGCCGCAGGGCGGCAACGGCAATGCGCCTGCCGCGCCCCACGGCCCCTGCCGCGCCCTATGGTCAGCAGCCCGAGCCGGAGTATGGTGCCGGCGCGCCTACCGCTGCATACGGTGAGCCGCTTGCCGACGGGGCTCCAGGAGGGTACGGTCAGCCGGCCGCACCGTACGGCGGCGAGCAGCCGACCGCCGCGTACGGACAGCCATACGGCGCCAACCAGTACGGTGACCCACAATACGGGAACCAGCCGCCCGCAATCGCGCCGCAAGGCTACGGCGATCCGTACCAGCAGGAACCGCCGAAGAAGAAGAGCCGCGGCCCGCTCATCGCCGGCATCACCGCCGGTGTCGTTGCCGTCATCGCCATCATCGTCGTAGTCGTGCTGTTCGCCGCCGGTGTCATCGGCGGCAAGAAGGACAGCAGCGCCGACGCGAAACCCAACACGTCCACCAGTCAGACGCAGGGCGACAGCAAATCCAATGGCGACAACTCCAGCAACGGCAACTCCGACGGATCCAGCAGCAACGATCTGAACAACCTTGACGACGCGTTGCAGAACGGGGCCGACGACACCAACAACGATCTCAACAACGACAGCTTCAACGGATCCTCCAGCTCCGGCAAGCCGTCACTGGAAGAGTTCGTCAACTCCAGCGAAATCCAGTCGCAGCTCGACAGCATGACCTCGTCGTACCAGGGCATGGGCATCAGCATCAAGGCGTACGCGGAAGGCAACACGCTCGTGTACGACTACACGCTGTCCGACACGTACAGCAGCATGGGCGACATGATGACGTCGAGCCTTGACGGGATGGACAGCACGTTCAAGTCGGTGGCGCAGACGCTCAACGAAACCTGCGACACCGGCGGCAACGCCAAGGTGCGCGTGTACCTGCATACCGAAAGCGGCAAGACGCTGTTCGACAAGAGCTACACGGAGTAAGCGGGTCCAGCTCGCGAGAATCCGACAAGGCGGGACGGTCATGATTGGCCGCCCCGCTTTTCGTATGCGCGTTCTTCGTAAGGATTGCACTCGCACTGGTTTACACTGGTGAGTATGAGAATCGCACGTTTTTCACTCAACGACAAGCCGCGCTATGCCTTCGTCCAGCAGGACCCGGCCGACGGCAAGGACTACCTGATCGAACTGGACGGATACCCGTTCGGAGCCGCGCCCGTCAAGCCCACAGGGGAGCGGTACGCGCTCGACGCCGATGGGCTGAGGCTGCTCGCGCCGGTGATTCCCTCCAAGGTGTACGGTCTCGCCAAGAACTACGAGGCGCACGCGCAGTTCATGCACGAGAGCGGGCACTCCGAGATTGCTCACGCGCCGGAAGACATGGTGATCTTCTCGAAGCCTTCCACGTCGGTGATCGGGCCGGACGATCCGATCGTCATCCCGTCGTATTCGAACGATATGAACTTCGAGCCCGAAGTGGCGGTGATTATGGGGCGTATCGCCAAGAACGTGCCGGTCGAGAAGGCCATGGACTACGTGCTGGGCTTCACGTGCGTCAACGACGTGACGCTGCGTGACCTGCAGGGGCTGGATCCGATGTGGACGCGGGCGAAGGGCTTCGACACGTCCTGCCCTATCGGCCCGTGGATTCAGACCGAGCTGGACTGGAAGGACGCGAAGATCTCCTTCACGCTCAACGGCGAGGACGTGCCGATGGCAAGCGGCACCACTGCGAACCTGATTCACAGCATCCCCGAGCAGATCGCCGCGATTTCCTCGTTCTCGACCCTGCTGCCCGGTGACGTCATCATGACCGGCACCCCGAACGCCTCCGGTCACCTCGATCCCGGCGACGAGCCCATCGTCCACGTAGCCGGCATCGGTTCCCTCCGCAACGTGGTCGTGCGCGGCTAGGCGACAGCACAGTGTGCTGTCGCAGCGCACGAGCCAAGCGACAGCGAGGCCGGATTGGGTCGGCCGCAGGCCGTCCGAAATTGCGGGACCGTGCGCGGCATTGCCCGTCGCCTCGACCGGGACGTTGATGATTGGCTCGGGGAATCCATACCGTTTGAGCAGCAGACGCAAGTGGGTCTCGGCCGGGGAGTCGGTGTTCTCGCGAATCTGGGTGAGTGCCCTGATGCATTGTTTTTGCCCCTGGAACGAGTCGCATGGGTGGATGAATTCTCTGAGTTCGGCCAGAGTGGTCCGTCTGCGTGCGGGGTCGCGGCATACCAGCGAGTCGCCGAATTCTATGAGGTCTTCGAGGGACAGCTCTTTGGCCATTTGGGCGAACAGCGCCTCGGGGGAGGTGCATAGGAGCCCATGCACCTCGATGGTTGCGCCCGAGGCGTTCGTATTGGGCCATACGCGGGGAATGATGTCTTTCGCGCGCGTCCGCCGCGTGGTTTTGAACGTGACAGTCGCTGCGGGGCGGTTCTTCGTTGATCTCAAACATGACCGCTCTCAAAACTCGCAGATACGAGAACTGTTTTGGCGGAAAATGGCGGTTTCGGGTTTCGTATCTGCGAGTTTTGAGAGCGTGTCGCACGGATTCGAGTTATCCATATTGCGTTTTGGCGCTTCAAAATCAGTGCAAAACTTGAGTCGCGTGCGCTCAACTTTCGGGAATAGAATGGGTGCCGAATCGGTTGTGCGTATCAGACACAGACGGAAAGCGCTGTGCGGGGCGGTTCGGATGTCGTGGGCCGCGGCCGCCAAGGCGCATGAGACATACGGAGGTTGATATGGAACAGAAGTTCACCACCATGGCCCAGGAAGTCATCGGTGATGCGATTCAGAGCGCGTCTGCCGCGGGCAACGCGCAGGTCGAGACACTGCATGTGATGGATGCGCTGCTGCGTCAGGAAAACGGCGTGGTGCGCTCCCTCATCAAGGCCGCGGGCGGAGACCCACAGGCCATCGGCGCCGCCGTGCGTAACGCTTTGGTCGCACTGCCGAGCGCATCCGGCTCCAGCACTTCGCAGCCGCAAGCCAGCCGCCAGCTGACCGCCGCCATCGCCCAGGCTGAGAAGGAAATGCAGCAGATGGGCGACGAATACGTCTCCACCGAGCACCTGCTTATCGGCATCGCGGCCAGCAAGCCGAACCAGTCGGCCGAAATCCTGGAGAAGAACGGCGTCACCGCAGCCTCCCTGCGCAAGGCCGTACCCGGCGTGCGTGGCGGCGCGAAGGTCACCAGCCCGGACGCGGAAGGCTCGTACAAGGCCCTGGAGAAGTACTCCACCGACCTGACGGCCGCCGCCAAGGAAGGCAAGCTCGATCCGGTGATCGGCCGTGATCAGGAAATCCGCCGCGTGATTCAGATCCTCTCCCGTCGTACCAAGAACAACCCGGTGCTGATCGGCGAGCCCGGCGTCGGCAAGACCGCCGTCGTGGAAGGCCTGGCCCAGCGTATCGTGGCGGGCGACGTGCCCACCACCCTGCAAGGCAAGAAGCTCATCTCCCTTGACCTAGGCTCCATGGTGGCCGGCTCGAAGTACCGTGGCGAGTTCGAGGAGCGCCTGAAGAGCGTCCTCAACGAAATCAAGAACGCGGACGGCCAGATCATCACCTTCATCGACGAGATTCACACCATCGTCGGCGCGGGTGCGGCCGAAGGATCGATGGACGCCGGCAATATGCTGAAGCCTATGCTGGCCCGTGGCGAGCTGCGCCTGATCGGCGCGACCACGCTGGACGAGTACCGCGAGAACATCGAAAAGGATCCGGCATTGGAACGCCGTTTCCAACAGGTGTTCGTGGGCGAGCCGAGCGTGGAAGACACCATCGCCATCCTGCGTGGCCTGAAGCAGCGTTACGAGGCGCACCACAAGGTGACGATCGGCGATGACGCGCTGGTCGCCGCCGCGACCCTCTCGAACCGGTACATCTCAGGCCGTCAGCTGCCGGACAAGGCCATCGACCTGGTCGATGAGGCGGCTGCCCACCTGCGTATGGAGCTCGACTCCTCGCCTGAGGAGATCGATGAACTGCAGCGCAAGGTGACCCGTCTTGAAATGGAGGAAATGCAGCTCAAGAAGGCTGAGGATCCTGCATCCAAGGAGCGTCTGGGCAAGCTGCAAGCCGAACTCGCGGACACCCGTGAGAAGCTCAGCGGCCTCAAGGCGCGTTGGGATGCGGAGCAGGCCGGCCACAACAAGGTCGGTGACCTGCGTGCCAAGCTCGATGACCTGCGTGTGCAGGCGGACAAGTTCACCCGTGAGGGAAATCTGGCTGAGGCCTCGAAGATTCTGTACGGAGAGATTCCGGCTATTCAGAAGGAACTCGCCGCCGCGGAAAGCGCGGATGCCGAATCTGCCGATGCCGGCGCGGCCAACCCGGCCGATGAGCCGATGGTCCCGGACCGTGTGGACGCCGACTCGGTGGCCGAGATCGTCTCCGACTGGACCGGCATTCCCGTTGGCCGCCTGATGCAGGGCGAGAACGAGAAGCTGCTGCATATGGAGGACTACCTGGGCAAGCGTGTGATCGGCCAGAAGGAAGCCATCGCCGCCGTGTCCGACGCGGTGCGCCGTTCGCGTGCCGGCATCTCCGACCCGAACCGTCCGACCGGATCGTTCCTGTTCCTCGGCCCCACCGGTGTGGGCAAGACCGAACTGGCCAAGGCGCTCGCCGACTTCCTGTTCGACGACGAGAAGGCCATGGTCCGCATCGACATGTCCGAATACATGGAGAAGGCTTCAGTCTCGCGCCTGATCGGTGCGGCTCCGGGCTACGTGGGCTACGAGCAGGGCGGCCAGCTGACCGAGGCCGTGCGCCGCCGCCCGTATTCCGTGGTGCTGTTCGACGAGGTCGAGAAGGCCAATCCGGAGATCTTCGACGTGTTGCTGCAGGTGCTCGACGATGGCCGCCTGACCGATGGCCAGGGCAGGACCGTGGACTTCAAGAACACGATCCTGATCATGACCTCCAACCTCGGCTCGCAGTTCCTCGTGAACGAGGACATGGACGCCGACGCCAAAAAGAAGGCCGTGATGGACGCCGTCCACATGAACTTCAAGCCGGAGTTCCTGAACCGTCTGGACGACATCGTCATGTTCCACCCGCTCACGCGTGAGGAGCTTGGCGGCATCGTGGATATCCAGGTGGCTGGCGTGGCCCAGCGTCTGACCGATCGCCGCATCACGCTGGACGTCACCGACTCGGCTCGCGAATGGCTGGCCAACACCGGTTACGACCCGGCTTATGGCGCTCGTCCGCTGCGCCGCCTGGTACAGACCGAAGTGGGCGACCAGCTGGCCCGTATGCTGCTGGCCGGCAAGGTCCACGATGGCGACACCGTGCTGGTCGACCAGACCGGCGGCGAACATCTGGAGCTCTCCGCTTGGGCGAGCGACCAGATTGTCTCCGACAATCCGGACGTGAGCGTGGACAACGTCACCGAAGACAAGTGACAATCACTGGCTCCCCTCTCTGAGCAAAGCTGTCAGCGAAGCTGACTGAGGGGAGTTCGGGCTGGCGAGCTTCACTATATTGGCTCTCCTCTGAGGAGGAGAGCCTTTTCGCTACCATGGTGCTGAACTTCATACGAGGAGGGCCAGTGACTGGACGATTCGCGCCGACGCCGTCGGGGCGCATGCATATCGGCAACGTGTACGCCATGTTGGGTGCATGGCTTTCGGCCCGCTCGCGTGGCGACCGCATGCTGATGCGTATCGAGGACGTGGACAAGCCGCGTGTGGTCGCCGGTGCGGACCAGCTCATGATGGATGACCTGCATTGGCTCGGCCTCGACTGGGATGGCGAACCGATGTTCCAATCCCAGCGCACTGAACGATACGAATACGCTCTCGAATGCCTGCGCTCGCAAGGTGTGCTGTACCCCTGTTTCTGCTCGCGTGCCGACATTCGCGCCGCCTCGGCCCCCAACGAGGGCGACGGCTTCATGGTGTACCCCGGCACGTGCCGCCGCCTGCTGCACGACCATCCCGACGAGGTCCGTGCCCGTTTGGTTCGCGGCGACCAGCATTCCATCCGTATCGCCATGCCGGAATCGGCAGCGGGAGAAAAGCAACGTACAGTGCCTGACGATTCCGCTGCGCTGTCGGGAGCCGTGCCGCCGGAACAGCAGGGCGATGCCGGAATCGTTGATGGTGTCGCATGCTTTAACGACCGTGTCTATAGTCCACAGCACTACGATTTGGCCCGCGAGGTAGGCGATTCCGTGATTCGCCGAGCCGATGGACTGTTCGGCTATCAACTGGTCGTGGTCGTGGATGACCTCGATATGGGTGTTGATGATATCGTGCGCGGCCGTGATCTGCTGCGCTCCACCGCGCTGCAAATGTGGATTCGCCAGTGTCTGTTGGCTGGCGGCTTTGAGCCGGAATGCGGCAACACGGAAAAGCCTCTCGCCGAGCACCCCGAGTATGCGCACCTGCCGCTTATCGACAATGCGGCCGGCCGGCGTTTAGCCAAGCGCGAACGTTCGCTGGATATGGGAGCCTTGCGCGCCCGCAACGTAACCCCCGAGCAAATCATCGGATACTGCGCCTGGCTGCTGCGTCTGCAACCCACTCCAATTCCTTGCAAACCCGCCGATCTGCTGGCAGATTTCAGCTGGGAGCCACTGCGCGCCAACCACCTGGACCGCGCGCTGAAACCGGATGATCCAACCACTCCACAATGGCTGGCAGAAGCGTTAGGCTAGAGGCAGCCCAACAGGAAGGATTCCAATGTCGTCGAAGCTCTGGAGAAACGTGGCGCTGGCAGGCGTGGCCGCCGCCGGTGCTGCCGTGTGGGCCGTGGCCCCGCGCACGTTCAATGACAAGCGTCGTAATTTCGTGCCCTCCATTCCGGAGGTATGGTATGCCCATCGTGGCTTGCATGATGCGGGTTCTGGTTTGGTCGGCTATACCGATATCGCTGATTATGGTGGGGATAATCCGGTTAGCGCCCAAGCCGATACCACTGAGCGATCCATCGCCGAAAACGATGATTATGTGTCGCTTGCCCGTCGCATGGCTGTCAAGGCCGGCTACGGCAGTGCGGATATGACCGGTCCGATTGCTCCCGAAAACTCGCTGGCCGCGTTCGCCGCCGCCTGCGAGGCTGGCTATGGCATCGAACTCGACGTGCAGCTTACGCTCGACGGCCAAGTGGTCGTGGTCCATGACGCCGATTTGTTGCGCGTGGCCGGCGATCCGCGCCGCATCGAAGACCTGACTTACGACGAACTCGCCCGTATTCCGCTCTTCCCGAACGGCGAGTCAGGCGATTTGAAGGCCGAACCGTTGCCGGGTGCCGACGCGAACCCGCCGCTGGTGGTCACGCCGTCCGCCGCGCCGAAGGGGTACTACCAGCATGTGCCGCTGTTCTCCGATGTGCTGGACGTGGTGGCCGGCCGGGCTCCGCTGATTGTGGAATACAAGTTCAGCAACAACAGGGCTTGGGATGAGCGTAGCGAAGAGCTCATGGAAAAGGGCCACGCCTTGCTTGAGGCGTATGACGGCCCGTACGTGATCGAATCCTTCCACCCGGGCGCGGTGAATTGGTACAAGGAGCATCACCCTGAGGTGTGCCGCGGTCAGCTGAGCTGGCCGGCGAAGCTGAGCAAGAATGGTGCGGCTGAATGGGCCGCCGGCTTACTGGCGTTCGACTGGCTGTCTCGTCCTGATTTCGTGGCTTATGACTGGACCGGTGGCGCTTCGCCGCAAGTCAAGCTCGCTCGTTCGATGGGTGCGATGCCGGTTTCATGGACCGTGCGCAGCAGCGATGAACTCGCCCAGTGCGCCCCCTACTTCGACCGCCACATCTTCGAAGCGTTCGTCCCCGACGCAGTGTGAGGTTGAGGGCGTTATTGATGCGCCCATGGGGTGGTTACAGGCTCATCGGGCGGTAACTTGCCCATGGGGCGGTTTGAAGAATATGTGAAACCGCGGAATTAAGCCATTTTGGCATACCGCCCCATGAGGATTTTGCCGCCTCATGGGGCAATTACCGCCCCATGGGGGATTTCCCGCCCCATGAGGTATGGTGTTTTACTTGTGATACGGCTCGCCAGCGTTGATTTTATAAGCGCGATAGATCTGCTCCAGCAGAATCACGCGCATAAGCTGATGCGGGAACGTCATCTTCGAGAAGCTGAGCCTGTAGTCGGCGCGGCGCAGGATCGCGTCGTCCAGGCCGATTGAGCCGCCGATGATGAGCTGTATGTGGCTTTCGCCGTGCAATCCGAGCTGGTTGATGTGCGCGGCGAGCCCTTCGGAGGAGAGCATCGTGCCGTCGATCGCCAGCGCGATCACATAGGCGTCGGGGCGGATGTGCTTGGCGATGCGCCCGCCTTCCTTGGCACGAATCTGCCGTTCCACGCCTTCGCTGGCATGTTCGGGGGTCTTCTCGTCGGCGACCTCGATGATGTCGAGCTTGCAGTAGCGGCCGAGCCGTTTGCTGTATTCGGCGATGGCGTCGCGCAGATACTGCTCTTTGACCCTGCCGACGCAAATGACGCTAATACGCATTATCCTGCTTTCTATCTGCCCGGAGGATTACGGAAGATACGCCGTCGTACTACTCCGAGAGTCACGGCACGACGATACCGCGACTCTCAGAGTCCCTCGGTGGGGGATTGGCTTGGGGGCCCCCCCCCCCAAGACCACAGTCAATCCCCCACCGTCGGCATTGGTTGATGTGTGCGGATACGGCCGTTCAAAGCCGAAGGCGTATTTCGTACGTCGAGCGCTGAGGAAAGGCCGTATACGCTCCATCAATCAATGACGCCGTAGAGGCGGTCGCCGGCGTCGCCAAGCCCCGGCACAATGTACGCCTTTTCGTTGAGTTTTTCATCGACGGCGCAGACGACGACCTTGAAGGCGATGGAGGGGTCGATGTGGTCTTGGACGTATTGGATGCCTTCGGGGGCGGCGATGATGTTGATGGCGGTGACGTCTTTGGCACCGCGCTCGGCGAGGTAGTGGGTGGCGGTGACGAGGGTGCCGCCGGTGGCGAGCATGGGGTCGATGAGGAAGCACTGACGGCCGGTGAGGTCTTCGGGGAGACGGTTGGCGTAAGTGATCTGCTGGGTGGGGTGCTCTTCGTCGCGCTTCATGCCGAGGAAGCCGACTTCGGCGGTGGGGATCATTTTGGTCATGCCGTCGAGCATGCCGAGTCCGGCGCGAAGGACGGGAACGATGATGGGGGCGGGGCTGGCGATGTGCTTGCCGACCATGGGGGCGACGGGGGTTTCGATGGGCTTGTCGACGATGTCGAGGTTGCGGGTCGCCTCGTAGGCTTCGAGCATGACGAGTTCGGTGACGAGCTCGCGGAAAGTGGCGGATGAGGTGTTTTTGTCGCGCAGGACGGTGAGCTTGTGTTCCACCAGCGGGTGGTCGAGTACGTGAAGTTCCATGAGTACCAGCGTACCCGGTTATCTCACATTCTGGATGGACGTAGCGTGTTGCTTATGTGACGTAATGGTCAAGATGTGCAGTGAGGTCGGACTGCAGGAGCCGAAGGCGGTTTCGACGGCGACGATATCACCAAGGCCGCGCCGAACCAGCGCATCCGCAAAGGCATGGCGTTCGTGCCGCAGGGGCAGCAGTCGTTCGGCACGATGACCGTCGACGAGAACCTGCATGTGGTCGCCGACCGGTACGGGTCCGAGGCGAAAGCGCGGTACGACGAGGCCGTGACGATGTTCCCGGTGCTCAAGGAATTCGCCGTCGAACGGGCGGATCGCTACTATGTGCTGGCCTCCGGGCGCTTCATCGCCACCGGCGAAGGCGGTCCTGCACAGGTTGAGGCCGCCAAAGAGGCCATGCGCGTATAATCGCGCTCTCAAAACTTGCAGATACAAGGCTTTTTTCGAGCGTCAATCGTTATACCTGCGAGTTTTGAGAGCGCCTATTGCAGAGCCTTCATCAAAGAAGCCACATGACCCTTCGCCCGGACGTTGTAACGGGCGATTTCTATCGTGCCGGCTGCGCCTGTAACAGACACGCTGATGACGAATGTCGAGCGGATCACGCCTATGTGCGTGCGCCCATAGAGCTTCTTTTCGCCGTACGCGCCGTAAAGCCGATGCACGGTCAGGTCCGCGTCCGACAGCAGCGGGAACGACAGGTGGTCGCGCTCGCGGAAACGCTGCAGCTTGTCGATTGGGTCCTTGGAGACGCCCAGCACAGTGAAACCGAGTGCGGTGAGCCGGGCAATGTTGTCGCGGAAGTCGCATGCCTCGGTGGTGCAGCCCGGCGTCATCGCGGCCGGATAGAAGTACAGCACCACACGCTTGCCCTGCGCCAGCAGCCGCGACAGCGTGACGGAGGTCTCACCGCCGTCCGGGTTGACCGCAGGCAGGGTGAAATCAGGAGCGGGCTGGCCGGGGGTGAGTCGCGTGGGAAGAGCGGGCTGGCTGGATTGTCCGGGCTGCGGTGATTGGTCGCTTGCGTGATTTTCTGTCATGATGCGTGCTCCTTTACCTCGATGCCCATGTGTGCCACCACTATCGCCGTCGTGGTGGACAGTCGCGCGACCGCGTATAGTCGAATCATGCAATGGCTGCACAGGATAGGCGAGGCGATTGATTCGCTGGTTGCATGGTGGCGGCGCTCGCTGATCGGGCGGGTGATTGACCGGTATGTGTCGCGGCGCGGGCCGCTGCTGGCGAACGGGTTGGCATATGGGCTACTGTTCGCGTTCTTCGCCGGCGTATGGATCGTGGTCAGCGCGCTCGGACTGGTGGTGACCGGGAGCGAGGAGATGCAGAAGGCGCTGCTCGCGATGCTGCGCACGGTGATTCCGAGCGTTTCCGATTCGCTGTTTTCCGCGTCGATGCTGAGTGGAATCTCGCATACGCTGACATGGACCGGTCTGGTGACGCTGGCGGTGTTCTGGTGGACGGTCACCGGTTGGATGAATTCCCTGCGCAATGCAGTGACGACCATGTTCGACGATTGCACGCAGGAGCTGAACGTGGTTAAGGCGCGATTGCGCGATACGGTCGCTGCGATCATGGTGGCGGTACTGTTCATATTGTCGACCGCGGCGGGCGTCGTCTCTGGCGGCCTGATGAGACTGGTGTTGCGGGCGCTTGGCATCGCCGATGATTCGCTGCCGGGCGCGCTGTTGCTGGAATCGACCGGTTTCGCTACCGGCGTGTTGCTGAATTTCGCGTTGTTCATGCTGCTGCTGCGCGTGGTCGCGCACATACGCGCGGGCAAATTCACGCTGGTGGGGGCGGCGCTTGCCTCCTCGGGCGAAGCCCTCTGGCGCCGTAACCTCGCGTCCTTTTTATCGGGGCGCCCCGCAGACGGCGCAGCGTTTGATCTCGTC
>OGON01002216.1_pt1 | contig 12068 bp, 10 predicted proteins | sample 1552671 | NCBI WGS metagenome assembly OGON01 (sample SAMEA2580136, study PRJEB22360) | human gut metagenome | biome: human gut; feature: human-associated habitat; material: faeces | place: Denmark | collected 2008/2010 | reverse complement strand
TTCGGTTCCTACGAATCAGTAGGCCGGGGGTTCGAGTCCCTTCCATCGCACCAAATAATGAAAATCCGAACCTTTTCTCAATAGGAGAAGGGTTCGGATTTTTTGTTTCTTCGGAAAGCAAAATGCCGCGTTTGCGCAGCAACAAAAGCCCCAGTGGGGCTTTTGAGCGACCGAACGGTCTTGCGTTAGCAAGATGGAGGGGCCTCCGCCCCGACAAGTGACCATAAAAGAAAAATACCGCCCACGCAGCGCAGCGATGGATTTTGTCGGGTGAAGTAAGCGGCAAAATGAATCGGGTGTGTTGCGGGACGGTAAGTTCTTTCGTGGACTTTTCCTCACGGAAGTGGTGGGTCTCACGGTGATAACCGACCACTTTCTGTGCCTGTGTTCAAAATGAACACGACCACATTTTGTGGGTGGTTTCAAACCAATCCACAAAGACGGTGGGATTTACAGGAAAAATACTACTGTATGTGAAATTCGTCAAGAGGGTTTTGGAAAACCCCTATTCTCACACTCATCCACCCTATCATGTGGGAAACCACGGGCATGATCTTGTGATCATGAGTTCTCCCAAAATGCTGACCCCAAATGAATACGATGTGTTTTTCAGCTTTCTGGAAAACACGGTGATGAAAAACGCATACTGACAGTAAAACCGCTCCGAACGTTCTGCCCGGAGCGGTTTTGCGTCAGCAGTATTTATGCAGAATGGTCATAGACGGAGGGAGAAGTCATGCGTCCTTGCACAGCTTGGTCAATTCTTCGATGGCGGCATCCTCGTCCGGGCCATCGGCGGCGATGGTCACGGTCTCGCCGCACTTCACGGCCAGACCCATTACGGCAAAGATCTTCTTCATGTCGGCGACTTTGCCGTTCTTAGTCATAGTGACTTTGCTCTCAAAGCCTTTGGCAGCTTTGCTCAGGATACCGGCGGGACGGGCGTGCAGACCTTCTTTGTCCTGAATGGTGATATCGATGCTCTTCATAAAAATCTCTCCTTTTTGGAATCGTTATTGTAAGTGCTCCAGCACATAGTTCATATCGGAAGTGGTCTTGAGCTGTTCCAGCGCATCCTCGTCTTCAAGGATCTCGCAGACATTGCCCAGCAGGTCAAGATGGTCGTTGCCGACACCGGCAATGCCGAACACGAGGTAGGCTTTTTCATCGCCGAAGTCCACGCCCTGCGGATATTGCAGCAGGACAACGCCGGACTTTTTAACGGTGCCCTTCTTCTGGCTGGTGCCGTGGGGAATGGCTACGCCCATGCCCATGTAGGTGCTCACCAGCTTTTCGCGCTCCACCATGGCATCGGCGTAACTGTCATCCACATAGCCCCGCTTTGCCAGCAGCGCACCGGCGGCACGGATGGCCTCCTCCTTGGTGACGGAGGGCAGACCCAGCTGGATGTCCTCCGCCTGGATCTTCATCACGGAACCGTTGGCTTTGGAAGCCTCGGTCACGGCAGCCGCCAGAGGGGCTACGGCTGCATTGCGCAGGTCGGATACGATCTCCTCGTTGGCGGCAGCTTCGGCCTTGGCATCCAGTGCCGGGGAAGTGGAGGTCAGTGCGTTGTACAATGCGTCCAGATGCGGATCTGCAAGGAAGTTATCCAATGTAACAAGCTGTGCCTGCGGGGCGCACTTGGCGGCGCGGTCAGCCAGAACGCGCTGGCAGACCACTACGTCCGCGTCGGCGGGGATGGTATCCACGCTGGAGTTGGTCACGGTCAAGTCGGGGCGCTCCGCCTTAATGCGGTTGTGGAACTTGGTAGCACCCATGGCGCTGGAACCCATACCGGCATCGCAGGCAAAGACGATCTTGCGGATCTGGCCGACATTTACGGCAGTAGGCTCGGGGATCTCGCCCTTAGCCTGTGCCTTCATCTCCTTCATTTCGTTCTGGGCGTCGGTCAGGCTCTTGGTGTGACCGGAGGTCGCTTTCAGAATGACCGAGGACAGAACAAAGGAAACAGCACCGGCGATGACAACGCCCAGCAGAACGGTGAGAATGGAATCCCGGGGAGCCATTGCCATGTAGGCGATGATGGAACCGGGAGAAGCAGGACCGGACAGACCTGCACCGGTCATAGAGTAGAACAGGATGGCACAGAAGTTGCCCACGATGGGGGCGATGATGATCACGGGATTCATCAGGATGTAGGGGAAGTAGATCTCGTGGATGCCGCCCAGCAGGTGGATGATGACAGCACCGGGAGCGGACTGGCGGGTGGTGTCGTCCTTGCAGAAGAAGCAGTAGGCCAGCAGGACACCAAGACCGGGACCGGGGTTGGCTTCCAGCATATACATGATGGAACGACCGGTCTCAGCAGCCTGACTTGCACCGATGGGGCTGAAGATGCCGTGGTTGATGGCGTTGTTCAGGAACAATACCTTGGCAGGCTCAATAAAGATGGACACCAGCGGCAGCAGGCTGTGTGCCACAAGGAAGTCCACACCGGCGGTCAGCACAGTGAGGATGGCGGTCATGAACGGGCCGATGACGTAGTAGCCGAGGATGGCCAGCAGCATACCCAGAATGCCGATGGAGAAGTTGTTGATCAGCATCTCGAAACCGGCGGGGATATGGCCTTCCACCTTCTTATCGAACTGCTTGATGACCCAGCCGGCCAGAGGGCCCATGACCATGGCGCCCATCAGCATGGTGTAGTCCGAGCCGCAGATGCAGCCCACCACGGCGATGGCGGCGATGACACGGCCGCGGTCGCCTGCAATCATCTTGCCGCCCTGCCCTGCAATGAGGATGGGCAGCAGGTAGGTCAGCATCGGGGAGACCATGCTGGCCAGCTTTTCGTTGGGGAACCAGCCCGCTTCAATGAACAGAGCAGTGAGGAAGCCCCACGCGATGAATGCGCCGATATTCGGCATGACCATGCCGCTGAGGAACTTGCCAAAGCGGGAAACAGCGTTTTTCATTTGTAGCTCTCCTTTTTCACTTGAAAGGCAGGCGGTGCAGCTCCTGTGGCATGGGAGCTGCGGCCTGCGGACGGTTGTTCGGAGGAGCTTTCGTTTCGTTCTGGCACTATTCTAGCCGATACTGCGCCGGATTTCAATGGTGACAAGCGGTGGGGTTGTCACCGGAGGATGGTGACACCAGTGGGCTGATACGGCAACATTTCCAATGGATGCGCGGGTGATTTGTGCATATTTGCTGATGCGCCGGGATACAAGACGGGAACAAGGAAGCTTTTGTCACCGGGCAATGGTGACAAAAAACACACAACTTCTTTTCTGCGTTGGGGGCTGGCAGACGGGGTGGCACTATGCTACAATAGAAGCAATGGGTAACTTTTGGGAAAAGGAGAGAAGCAACATGGGTGCGGTGTATCGTGAGGAACTGTCGGCAAATGCACGGAAGCTGATCGAGCAGCTGCTCAGCCTTCCGCAGGGCTGGGTGACGGCGGCGGCGCTGGCTGAAAGCATCGGGGTCAGCCGCCGCACCGTGCTGCGGGAGCTGCCCGCTGTGGAGCAGTGGATGCAGGCTGCCGGGGCGCATTTTGTGCGGAATCCCGGCAAGGGTCTGCTGCTGGATGAAGCGCCGGAGCGGCGAGACGCACTGCGCACCCAGCTGAACAGCGGCGACAGGAAAGAACTTTCCCGCGCAGAGCGGCGGCAGCAGCTTTTGACAAGGCTGCTCAGCGAGCAGGAGCCCTGCAAAACAGCGGTACTGGCACGGGCGCTTGGCGTTTCGGAAAGCACGCTGTCTGCAGACTTGGATGAACTTGAGACCAAGCTACACCCCTACCGGGTGGAGATGTTCCGCCGCCCCGGCGTGGGGGTCTGGCTGCAGGGGGATGCTTCTTCCTACCGGAGGGTGGTGTCTGCCCTGTTGCGCAGCAGTATGCCGGAAAAGGAACTGGCAGAGGTGCTCTGCGGACGGATGCCGGAAAACGAGATCTTCTCGACCCTGCTGGATACAAAAACGGCCGAAAAGGTCTGGGCGGCTTTGCAGCAGTTTGAACAGGAAGAACAGCTCCATCTGCCGGATGCAGGCTTTCTGGCGCTGGCGATCCATTGCACCCTGACCATTCAGCAGCTGCGGCAGGGCGGCGACAAGGGCAGCGCCCCCAGAGGGCTGCGCCCGGCGGGCAATCATGCTGCCCGGCTGGTGGCGGCGCTGAACCGCGCCTTCGGGCTGACCCTGCCGCCTGAGGAAGCGCAGTATCTGGAACTTTATCTCGCTGCTTATCTGGGCGCAGAGGATCCTTGGGGCAGTGCGCAGGAGATGGAACTGCGGAATCTGGAAGCCGCCCTTATCCGGGAAATGGAAAAGGCGCTGCACACAGACCTTTCCGGTTACACCTCCCTGCGGGATGACCTGTACTGCCACCTGCGCCCCATGCTGCTGCGGGTGGAGCAGAACATTCGTACCGAAAACCCCCAGCTGGACACCATCCGCACCGCCTACCCCGGCCTGTGGAAAGCCACCCGCGCCGCCTGTGATGCGGTGCAGCAGCAATTCGTTCTGCCCGCCATCTCGGACGACGAAGCGGCCTACCTTGCCATGCACTTTGGCGCAGTGCTGGAACAGAATGCCATGTTCCGGCTGCGGCTGCGGGTGGTAGTGGCCTGTCCGCTGGGCATGGGTTCCAGCCGCTTTCTGGCTTCCCGGCTGGGAAACGAGTTTCCCTCTTTGCAGGTAGAGGGGTGCTGCTCGGTGCGGGAGCTGAACACTGCCGACCTGCGTCGGAGAAAAATCGACTTCATTATCTCCACCGTGCCGCTGGAACTGGATTACCCGGCGGTGTGCATCAGCCCTTCCCTGCTGGAGCCAGACCGTGCCGTGCTGAAGGACGCTATCACGCGGTACAGCCAGAACCGCGCAGAACCGGAACCGGCGGTGCAGCCCGTGCAGGATACAGCCTGTGCAGGCTCCAAGTTGCAGTATTATGCGCGCCTGACCCGGTCCATGACCGGGCTGCTGGAACATCTGACCATCCAGCCCGTCAAGGTTCCCGGCAGCCGCGCTGCCCTCATCCATGCAGCGGCGCAGCTGTTCTGCCCGCAGGAAGCGGACGCCCGGCTGGTGGAGCAGCAGCTTCGCCGCCGTGAAACGCTGGGCGATACCTACATCAAATCCCTGTATGCCCTGCTGCTCCATTGCAGGACAAGTGCGGTAAAGGACTGCCGCTTGGGCTATCTGCAGGCACAGCCGCCGGTCTATGAGCCGGGGCGCATCGTGCTGGGGGCACTGGTGCTGCTGGCCCCGGATGACGGGAACGGCGTCCCGGTGGAGGTCATGCAGAATGTCAGCGGGCAGCTGATCGAAACGCCCCGGCTGATGGAGGCACTGCGCACAAGCGTGTGCATCCGGATGTAGCCGAGCACCCCGCCATCATGGGTCACGAGTTCGCCGGTGATATCGTCAAGGTGGGCAAGGCGCATCAGGACAAGTTCAAGCCCGGCATGAAGTTCACCCTGCAGCCCGCCCTGAACTACAAGGGCACCATGTGGAGCCCCGGCTACTCCTACGAGTTCTTCGGCGGCGACGCCACCTACTGCATCATCCCTGCCGAGGTCATGGAACTGGGCTGCCTGCTGGAGTACAAGGGCCGTGCTTACTACGAGGCTTCTCTGGCCGAGCCTATGAGCTGCTCCATCGGTGCTTTCAACGCCGCCTACCACACCAAGATGGGTGTGTACCATCACGATATGGGCATCAAGAAGGGTGGCAAGCTGGCGATTCTGGCCGGTGCAGGCCCCATGGGCCTGGGTGCTCTGACCTACGCACTGCACCGTGATGTGCGCCCCGGCATGGTGGTGGTCACCGATATCAACGAGGATCGTCTGGCCCGTGCGGAGTCCCTCTTCCCCCCGAAGGAGGTCAAGGAGAAGGACGGCATCGACCTGTACTTCGTCAATACCGCCAACATGGCAGACCCCGCTGCCGAGCTGCGGAAGCTGACCGGCGGTACCGGCTTTGATGATGTGTTCTGCTACGCCCCCATCGCGCCGGTGGTGGAGCTGTCCAGTGCTGTACTGGGTCGTGACGGCTGCCTGAACTTCTTTGCAGGCCCCACCGACAAGCAGTTCAGCGCCAAGATGAACTTCTACGATGTGCACTACAATTCTACCCATGTCATGGGCACCACCGGCGGTAATACCGCCGACATGATCGAGTCGCTGGAACTGACCGCCGCTAAGCGCATCGATCCGGCTGTGATGGTCACCCACATCGGCGGTCTGAACGCCGCTGCCGAGACCACCCTCAACCTGCCCAAGATCCCCGGCGGCAAAAAGCTGATCTACACCCACCTGACCATGCCCCTCATCGCCCTGACCGATCTGCGTGCCAAGGGCGAACAGGACAACGACCCCCGCTATACCGCACTGGCTGACATTGTGGATGCCCACAACGGCCTGTGGTGCCCGGAAGCAGAGGAATATCTGCTGGCAAACTTCAACCCGGAGGACTAAGCAGAACGTGCCATGGGACAGGACAAACGCAGACAGGAGGAATCCCCCATGGAACAACGCCGCAATCAAATCGTGGAGCTGGTGAACCGCAAAGGCAGCATTAGCTTTGCCCAGCTCAAGGAAGCTTTCCCTTCCGTTTCGGAAATGACCCTGCGCACCGACCTGAAAGCACTGGATGAAGCCCGCCGTGTGGTGCGGGTGCATGGCGGTGTCAAGTCGGTGGAGCAGGTGGTAGGCACAGACGACCTGCTGAGCCGCCGTGCCGCCCGCAATGCCGAAGCAAAGCAGATCATTGCCGAAAAAGCCATTGCGCTGCTGCGCCCCAACACCACCCTGTTTCTGGATTCCGGCAGCACCGCCACAGCAGTGGCCCGGTGCATCCCGGATCAGCCCATGCTCATCTACACCAGCGGCCTGAGCTGCGCCATGGAGCTGGCAAAGCTGGAAAAGCCCCATGTGTCCCTGCCGGGCGGCAGCCTGAACCGGTTCAGCATGAGCGTCTGCGGTGCACAGAGCATCCAGACGATGGAGGGCATCAACTTTGATTTGCTGCTGCTGGGCGTGACCAGTTACAGCCCGGAAACCGGTTTTACCTGCGGCGTGGAGGATGAAGCACGGCTCAAGCAGACCGTGCTCCGCCGCTGTGAGCAGAAAGCCGTGCTGCTGGATTCCTCCAAGATCGGACTGAAAAGCACGTTCCACATCTGCGAGCTGTCCGATATTGATATTGTGATCTCGGACGGAAAGCTGCCCGTAGAATTTTTACAGGCCTGCCGGAACGCAGGCGTAACGGTACTATAAAAGGAGTATTATTATGAAGATCATCCGCGCAAAAGATTATCAGGATATGTCCCGCAAAGCGGCCAACATCATCTCCGCACAGGTCATCATGAAGCCGGACTGTGTACTGGGTCTTGCCACCGGCGGCACCCCGGTGGGCACTTATGCCCAACTGGTGGACTGGTACAACAAAGGCGATTTGGATTTCTCCGAGGTCACTACTGTCAATCTGGACGAGTACCGCGGCCTGCCCAAGGAGCACCCCCAGAGCTACTGGTATTTCATGAATGAGAACCTGTTCAGCAAGGTGAATATCGACCCGGCCAAGACCAACCTGCCGGACGGCACCAATCTGGACACCGCCGCCGAGTGTGCCCGTTACAACGGTATCATCCACAAGCTGGGCGGCATCGACCTGCAGCTGCTGGGCATCGGCCCCAATGGTCATATCGGCTTCAATGAGCCGGGCGAAGCCTTTGAGCTGGAGACCCACTGCATCGACCTTGCGCCCACTACCATCGAAGCCAACAAGCGCTTCTTTGACGGCAACGAGGCCCTTGTCCCCAAACAGGCATACACCATGGGCATCAAGACCATCATGCAGGCACGCAAGGTGCTGGTGGTAGCCAACGGTAAAGCCAAGGCACAGGCCGTCAAGGACGCCGTGACCGGCCCTGTGACCCCTGCCTGCCCCGGCAGCATCCTGCAGCTGCATCCGGACTGCATCCTTGTGGCAGACGAGGAAGCACTGAGCCTGCTGTAAACTCCCAAAGCCAACTTCTTCATTTACCATAACTTTGCTTAAGATCCAACCAAAGCACAGAAAGGGCCGGACTCGTTGCACGGGTCCGGCTCTTTCTGTCAGAAATAAGATTTATCTTGCAATCTTACGCAAAGAGCAACTCCAAAAGAGCCGTCATGGAGATGGTGGGTTCGCCTGCTGCGGGATTTACGCTGAAAATACGCTGAAAAGAGGTCACCCCGATCGGTGGCCTCTTTTTTGCTGCCGCGAACTGTCTGGCTGCGGCAGCGGATAACAGCAATGTCCATTGCGCTTTGTTTTGCCCGGATGCGCACCCGCAGAAAGCTCTCCCTCGTCAAACTGCCCAAAATACGGCCTTAAAAGTTTACTTGACACAATTTTCAAATCAATATATAATTGGGTCAGAGACCAATTATAGAAAAGGATGATTTCCAATGGCGCGCAGATACGACAGCAAAGAAGCAAAACGGCGGATCCTGACCGCCTGTGTCCGGCTTTTTCTGGAAAAAGGCTACACGAACACCAAGGTGGCAGAAATTTTAAAGGAAGCAGATGTTTCCGCCGGGTCGTTCCAGAATATTTTCCGCACCAAGGACGGTGTGCTGACCGAGCTGATCGGCATGATGTTCAGCAGGCAGTTCGGCGCGGTAAGGCCGCTGGCGGCAAACGCCCCCTCGCCGGTGTACCTCTACGCGGTGGAGACGGCTTTGCAGCTGGCGGTGACCGAGCTGAGCGAGAATCTGCGGGATATCTATGTGGAAGCGTACACCTTCCCCGCCACGGCAGAGATCATCCACCGCAGCACCACGGCCGAGCTGCAGGCGGCGTTCAGCGCGTACCTGCCCGGGTGCGCCGAGTGCGATTTCTACGAGATGGAGCTGGGCACGGCTGGCATGATGCGCGGCTACATGGCACGGCGGTGCGACCCCTACTTTACACTGGAGCGCAAAATACGGCGCTATCTGAGTATGAGTCTGAGTGCGCTGCAGGTCCCCGCGCAGGAGCGCGAGCAGGTCATCGCTTTTGTGGCGGAGATCGATATGCTTGCCCAGGCGCGGAAGGTGGTAGATGCCGTGCTTGCATCGCTGTCCGTGCAGTTTGATCTGAAAGGATAACAAGGTTTGATGACAAGGAGGGAGTAACATGAAAAAATGGCTGATCCGGTGTTTGACGGTGCTGGCAATGGTGTGCCTGATACCGGGGATCGTGTTAAAAGCGGCGGCAGAAACAACCACGGTGCGCTGCAAAAACTGTGGGAGTACGGAGACACGTGAGATCCTCGGATACAGAAAATATGATTCGAACAGTCATAGGGTTTATGTAACTGAATGCCAGAACTGCCACAACGATGGCAATGTTTCGTATTTAAAGGTACATACCGGCGGTACCGAAACGCCCACCTGCACCAAAGGCAAAACCTGCGAAAAATGCGGCGCGGAATACGGCGAAAAAGACCCAAATAATCACGATTTGGTGCATCACGATGCAAAAGCCCCCAGCTGTACGGAAATCGGCTGGAACGCTTACGAAGCCTGCTCCCGTTGTAACTATACCACCACCTATCAGGAGCTGCCCGCACTGAACCATGATTTGGAGCAGCACGCAGCAAAAGCCCCTACCTGTACGGAAATCGGCTGGGATGCTTACGAAACCTGCTCCCGCTGCGACTATACCACCCGCAAAGAGCTGCCCGCGCTGAATCATGATTTGAAGCAATACGCAGCAAAAGCCCCTACCTGTACGGAAATCGGCTGGAATGCTTACGAAACCTGTTCCCGCTGCGACCATACCACCTATACAGAACTGCCCGCGCTGAACCATGATTATCAGGCTGTTACCGTAGCCCCCACCTGTGAAGCAGACGGCTATACTGTTTTTACCTGCAGCCGCTGCAAAGACAGCTACACCGCAGACCCGACCGATCAGCTGGGGCACCAGTTCGGTGCATGGTCCCCGAACGGAACCGGCTCTCAGAGCGCCAGTTGTCTGCGGCAGGGCTGCGCGCACACTGGCAGCACGGATTGCCGGAAGTTTACTTTCCGCACTGCGGAAGGCGAAACGCTGACCTTCTGCCCCGTGTGCGGGCAGGCAGAAAACGCCGCGCAGCTGGAAATGATCGAAGCGGCAACGGCGTGGGCTAACAGCGGCAGTCTTTCTGCGGAGGATGTGACCGCACGGACGAACGGGGAATACCTGAGTGTGGCCTTTGAAACCGCAGGCAGCCTGACGCAGCCCACCGGTCGGGTAAGGCTCGCGCTGCCCGCCGGATTGCTGGAAGGCAAAACGCTTGTGCGCATTGCCCCGGACGGCACACAGACGGAGATGCCTTTTGAAACAGAGCGCGGAACGATCATCCTTACGCTGGATTTTGCAAACAGCGAGCTGCCCGTAATGCTCTTCCGGCTGGTACCCCAGCCCACCGCCCTCTGAACGCTTTTGCAGCGCGCAAACGATAAACCATAAAATGCCCGCCCACCGTGGTTTTCCACAGGTGGGCGGGCATTCTTTTGGGCCTTTTGGGGCATCAAAATACCCCCGGAGGATGCAGCGTTTTTTACGCTGTCTACTCGGTGGTCATTTCCATCGTGCTGTCGCTGTTCTGGCCTGTGGTGCAGACCGGCATCAATAACTTCGGCATCTGGATCGCCAACTCTTCCGAGACTTCTCCCGTTCTGGCTCCGTTCATCTATGGTACGATGGAGCGTCTGCTGCTGCCCTTCGGTCTGCATCACATGCTGACCATCCCCATGCAGGACTGGCTGGGGCTGGATAACGCCGCCCGCATCAATAAGCCCTCCACCGTAGGCCAGAACTGGCGCTGGCGGCTGAAAAAGACCCAGCTGACCAAGAAGCTCCAAAAAGAGATCTGCCAGCTGACCACCCGCTACGGCCGGAAGAACTGGGCGTGAGCGTAAGAGAACTCAACACAAAGGGCAGGGCGGCCTGTGGGCCGCCCTGCCCTTTGTTGCGGAGTGCCCCTTGGCAAACCGGACGGGATTGCGCTATAATAGAGCCGTAACAGTTCCACAAAGGTGTGGTAAGGGAGGTGCGGTCATGATCCGGGTGGCGATCGTAGAGGACGACGCGGAGGTACAGGGGGTATTGCAGGAGTATGTCCGGCGGTATACCCGGCAGTACGGGACAGAGTTTGAAGTGACGGTCTTTGCGGACGGCGTGGATATTCTGGAGGATTACCGCGCGGTCTACGACATTATTTTTCTGGATGTGGAGATGAAGCATCTGGACGGCATGACCACGGCCGAGCGCATCCGGCAGATGGATGCAGACGTCATCCTGATCTTCATCACCAATATGGCGCAGTACGCCATCCGGGGCTACTCGGTGGGAGCGCTGGACTATGTGCTGAAGCCGGTGCCCTACTTTGCCTTTTCGCAGCAGCTGCTCAAGGCGGTTGCCCGGCTGGAAAAGCGGGCAAAGCACTACCTGACCGTGCCGGTGGAGGGCGGGCTGCGCCGGCTGGACACCGCAAGCATCTATTATCTGGAAAGCGAGGGGCACCGGGTGCATTTTTATACCGATGAGGGCGATTTTTCCGCCCCCGGCACCCTCAAGGCCTTTGAGGAAAAGCTGGCAGACTGCCCCTTTGCCCGGTGCAACAGCGGCTACCTTGTCAATCTGGCACAGGTGCGGGAGCTGCGGCAGAGCACCGTGCAGGTGGGCCCCTGCGAGCTGCAGGTCAGCCGCCCCAAGCGTAAGGCTTTTCTTGCCGCACTGACCGACTACATCGGAGGTGAAGGCTCATGACCGCGCTGCCGGATATCCCCCGGCTGTACACCGCCCTTGCCGAGTGTCTGGCGGTGCTGCTGTTCACCCCGGCGCTTGCGCCCCGCTTTTCCAGAGCGGTCACCGGGGGCATCACCCTGCTGTGGGCGGCGGTGCTGTCGGCCTTTCTGGGGCTGACGGGCAACGTGCCCGGCGGGCTCTGGATCCCCTGCATGGTAACGGCCATCGGGCTTTCCTACTTATATTTATGGGGTGTGTGGAGCATCACCCTGCTGGAAGCCGGGTATCACTGCGCCCGGGCGTTTATTCTGGCAGAGCTTGCCGCCAGCGTGGAGTGGCAGGGG
>OGON01002215.1_pt1 | contig 12069 bp, 7 predicted proteins | sample 1552671 | NCBI WGS metagenome assembly OGON01 (sample SAMEA2580136, study PRJEB22360) | human gut metagenome | biome: human gut; feature: human-associated habitat; material: faeces | place: Denmark | collected 2008/2010 | reverse complement strand
ATTGTGGTATGTTTGGGATGTCAATGGCGGGCAATACGACTACCTGTTATAGAATTGCTTTAATTAGTAAGCAATATTATAATTTTAGAAAGCGTTTGTGAAAAACAGAGTGTAAATGTTTACTTCCGCAAGCAAATAGAGGGCGGGTGAAAGGATGGAAAAACAGAACTGCTGTGCGGTTTTCGGACAGCATCCGATCTGCTTCAAATGGGGATTTGACGAAGAAGATGACGGCTGCCGCAAGATGAAGTTGGAACTACTGCAGCAGATTATGGCGCTTCGCCAGCACGGCGTGACCCGGTTCCTGGTGGCCTGCGACTTCGGTGTGGGGCTGTACGCCGCCGAGCAGATCAATGTGCTGCGGGAAACAGATCCTGACCTCATGCTTTTTTGCGTCACACCGTATGAAGAACAGGCAGCCAAATGGGCGCCTTACCTGCGGGAGCGGTATTTTGACATGCTGGTAAAGTGTACGCACATGGACTGCATCAATCTTCATGCACAACCACATGCACAATTTTTGGCCTATCAGAAAATTATCGACCAGGCAGATATTGTGCTGACGGTCTATGATATGAACGCACCTCGTAGCGGACGGGATGAAGATCAGGCACTCTTCTATGCTATGGGGAGAAATAAGCCCATTCTGAATATCAACCCGCATACGCTGAAGATCAGTGGGCTATCGGAGATTTTCAAAGAGTGATTTCTTATTGAGATTTTTCAGTAAATCCTATATAATAGACAATGAAATAATATATATTGTGCAGCCCGGTGGGCCGCATTAAATTTTTGCAAGGGGATATCCCCTTGTTGGTTGCGCAGCAACCAACAAGGATGGCAGCGAACAAGGCAGCTGTCCGCCGGACGAGGAGGGGCGCACGATGGTAAAAGCAAATTTGAAAAACCACCGTGCCTTTCTCTGTGCAGTCCTGGCCGTCATCGCAGCTGCTACGCTGCGGCAGCTCGGCTTTCGGGCGGAGCCCCCCTTCGATTGGCTTTGTCCATTCTTTCGTTCTGTCATATACATCGTGCTGTTTACGGCGTGGGGCATTTCCGTCCGCAGGCGGATCATCCAGTCCCAGGTGCGCCGCTATCTCGCTGCCATATCCGTACTGATGGTATTTTGGGTAACTGCCAGAACGATCCGTTATATCATCGCGGAAGATCCCTGGGTACTGCGCCACCTCTGGTATCTGTATTATATGCCTATGCTGTTCATCCCGATGCTGGCGGTGTTCGTCGCATTGTCATTGGGAAAGCCGGAGAACTACCGCCTGCCGAACTGGACGAAACTTATTTACATACCAACCACCGTGCTGTTTCTGCTGGTGCTGACCAATGACCTTCATCAACTCGCGTTCGTGTTCCCGGCAGATGAGGCCGTATGGGCGAATGTGTACGATCATAGCATCGTTTATTATCTGGCAGTGGGATGGATGATCCTTTGCGCCTTGACAGCGCTTGGCGCCATGCTGATCAAATGCCGGATCCCCCACAGCCATAGGGTTTTGATTCTGCCATTCGTTCCTGTCTTACTGGCAATGATCTATGGCGTGCTTGACATCGTCCAGCTGCCGCTGCAAAAAGCGCTTGCCGGCGATATCACTGTGGTTCTCTGCCTGCTGTTCACCGCCACGCTGGAGATCTGTATCCAGTGCAGCCTGATCCAGTCCAACACCCGCTACGGGGAACTGTTCCGGGAGTCCACTTTGGCAGCGCAGATCGTGGACTGGGATTATGCTGTCCAATATGCTGCCAAAAACACACCGAAGATCCCGGTGGAGAAAATGCGGGAGGCGGAGGCCGGCCCTGCGGCACTCACGGAAGGGATACAGGTCCACAATATGCCGGTGGACGGCGGCCATGCGGTCTGGACGGAGGATATCTCCCAGCTGCTCCGCCTGCGGGAGAGTCTGGAGGACCAGCAGGACGAGCTGCAGGAGCGGAAAGCGCTGCTGAAATCCGAGTATGACCAGGAGCGGGAACACAAGACAATTGAGGAGCAAAACCGCCTCTACGACCTGTTGCAGACCCGGACTCAGAGCCAACTGAACCAGATCGACCGCCTTGTGCGTACCTATGAGAAAACTGACGGCGCCGAAGAGAAGCATCAGATCCTGGCCCATATCGTGGTGCTGGGCAGCTTTATCAAGCGCCGGAAGGACTTTGTACTCTCCATCGACAGCGCTCCTGTCATCTCAGAGGAAAAGCTGACCAGCGCACTGCGGGAATCCTTCCGTGCCTTGACGCTGCTGAGGGTGGATGGGGCTTTTCTCGTACAGACGGGAAAGGAATACCTTCCCGGCGAACTGCTGGCACGGGCCTATGACTTCTTTGAAGATGTGATTGAAACAGGGCTGGACACCCTGCGCGCCCTCAATGTCCAGGTGCGCCCGGTAGGCGGCAAGCTGCGGATCAACATACTTCTGGACTGTGACGCAGATTTCACACCCCTGTGCGGCAAGTATCCGCAGGTGCGGATTGACGGGGAGGACGGCGAGACGATGCTCGTTCTGCCTTTGGAAGGAGGTGGCGGAGCATGACCCCCTTCTGTGAACTCTCTGCCAATGCCCGGACAACCCTGCTGATCCTCCTGCTGTGTGCGGTGTTGGGCGTATTGTTCCTGCTGCTGAGTAAGGCCATTCGTACAGGACGGATCAAACTGGCGGTACCGGACTGCTGCATGTTCGCAGTATTGACCTTTGCCATTGCGCTGCTGGGGCCGGACTCAACAAGCCGGGCTTACGATAATATTCCAACGGTTTTTGTTGTGCTGTTGCTGCTCGCTGCTGCAGCCTATGTGGCTGTGGAAGCTATGCGGGAGCGGAAACGGCACCGGACAGAACTGTCTGCCAACGCCATCAAACAGGCTTTTGACGACCTGCCCACCGGTGTCTGTTTCGCCGACGAAACGGGCCGCATCATCCTCATCAACCGCGCCATGGGCGAATTGGGCGCGGTACTGACGGGCAGCTATCCCCAGACTATTTGGGATTTGACGGACGCTCTGAAGGATCCACCAAAGGGCTGCGGCGTTACCCGCCTGGAACCGAACCCGCCGCTGTGCCGGTTCCCAGACGGACGGGTATGGCGATTCCAGACTACGGCGCTGGAGGGCATAGACGGCGTCACCCAGATCCTCGCCCAGAATGTGACGGAGCTATACGAGGGAAACGTCCGGCTGCAGCGGGACAACGCGGAGCTGCGGCGGGTCATCGCCAAGCTCCGGAAAATGTTCCAGCGCCTGTCTGAGCGGATTCGGGAAAAGGAAACGCTGGAACTGAAAATGCGGATTCACAACAACATCGGCGCCAGCCTCATCGCCATCTCTGAGATGATGAACGGCGGCGGAGACGGAGATGTGGAGCATCAGCTGGCGGTTTTGAAGGACGCCATCAGCTATTTCTCCAACGACTTCCCGGCGGCCCGCGGCACCTTTGAGGAAGCGCGGCAGAAAGCAGCAGAGATGCATGTTACGCTGGAGCTGGACGGCTATATTCCCCAGAACCCGGACATGGAGCGGCTGATCGCTGCCGCTGCACGGGAGTGCGTCACCAACTGCGTTAACCACGCCGGGGGCGACCGGGTCAGGGTGGAGGTCGTGGAGCGGGCCGACATCTATCGGGTGATCATCACCAACAACGGAAAGATCCCGGAGCGGGAGATCACGGAGGGCGGCGGTCTGTCCTCCCTGCGCCGCAGCGTGGAGGGCGCCGGCGGCGAAATGTCGGTCTCCCACCGGCCGGCCTTCGCACTGATCCTCAATCTTCCAAGGAGGGAACAGGAACTATGACCACAGTGATCATTGTGGAAGACAACACCTATATGCGGCAGCACTTTGAAAAGATGTTTGCCGATGATCCCCGCTATCGGGTGGTCGGCGTTTTTCAGGATGCCATTGAGGCGGTGGACGCCTGTCGAGGCGGCAGCGTGGACCTGGTTCTGATGGATGTGTTGACCCTCCACGACCACTCCGGTATTGCAGCGGGAAAGCGTATCAAAGACAGCGGCTGCCGCTCCAAGGTGGTGGCGGTTACCTCTCTCGTTGACCCGGATGTGCTGGCACAGGCCCGGTCGGGCGGCGCCGACAGCCTGTGGTACAAGGACCACGGTGACGCGGATCTGATGGAGGTCATTGAGCGGACCCTGGCCGGAGAGCATATCTTCCCGGACACCTCACCTGACGTGGAACTGAAGGATATCCGTTCGGCCCAGCTCACGCCCCGGCAACTGGAAATACTCCGGCTCTTTTCGGATGGCTTGGGCTACGACGAGATCGCGGAAAGAGTGCATCTCACCAGCCGCGGCGTCCGGTGGAACCTGGACGAGATCGTGAGTCGGAGCGGCTTCAAGAACAAAAACGCACTGCTGACAGCCATCATCCAGAAAACCCTGATCGTAAAATTTGAGGACGAAGAGTAAAAACAGCGTCCGGCCACTTTATCGGTGACCGGGCGCTAATTTTTTGAAAATTTTTGCCTCTTTTTTTGACTGGTACTGACACAAGTGACAGTTACAAACTCAAAAGAATCCGTATAATGAGAATTGGAGAATTAGGAGTTTATGTCCGCAGCTCCTTCAGAGAAGGCAGGTGGTACGATGAAAAGAATCATTCTCGATATTCAAAGCGGACTGTATGCAAGAACGATCCAGCGTATGCTGCTGCAGGAGCTGGAAGAATACCACATCATTATTTCCGAATCCCCCAGCAAGACCGTGGAGCGGTGCAAGATGTTCCGGCCCTACGCCCTCCTCATGGAGGTGACGGGATATACGCCCTGGATGCTGGAGGAACGGCTGGCCATCCGGGAAGCGGTTGCCAGGAACAACCCGGACTGCAAGGTGGTCATGCTGGTGGATGATGCGGCGGACAAAGCTCTGGCGGAAAGCGTGAAACAAGCCAAGAGGGACGGGCTGATCGACGCGTTCCTGTTCGGCTCTGTCACAGAGCAGTATATGGCTGCCGTTATGGACAGCCTGTAAGCGTTTGGCAATCGATTTAAAGAAAGCGGGTGAGAAAGGCGTGAACCTCAAAGAAGCGTTTGACATGGACTATGTGAAAGGCCCTATGACCTACCGGGGCTTTGCCCTCCCAGCGGTACCCGGTGTGTCTTACTGGAAACCGGAGGACGAAAGCGATACCACCGACTGCCTCTATATCCGGGCGGATGACGGTATGTTTGTCCTGTCCTGCTGTGAGACAGACCAACCGGCCTCCACGGCGGGTATCCTCCAGGCCGAGGAATTCACCGGACGTATGACCGCTGCGGTTCAGGACGGCAGCGTCGTGGTGTCCTACAAGCCCGGCGGAGATTCCGGAGACCGGGGCGTCCAGCTTTACCGCCTGCAGGGCTGCAAGGATGTGCAGGGCCACGGCGGGAGCGTCAGGCATTTTCTCTTCCTGGCAAGAACAGCTCCCGATGTGACCGCAGAGCAGGTTTTGGAATCCAGAGCCTGGCACGATGTGATCAATGGCATTGGTTTAACCTCAGAGCAATGAATCACCACCCCCGGCGGCCCTGACCGCCACGGGAAAGGAGGGAGACACGACGGGCAATCAAAAACGATCTGAACTATTTGGCTTTCTTCGCCCCAAAGCGCAAAGCCCGGACCGCCCCCCGGTACGGGAACCGCCTCCTCAGCCGCTGACCGCTGAGGACGAAAAGGGAAAGTGGCTGACCGGCGGCAGAACAGTGATCTGGTACGGCTGGCGCGTCCAGATCCCGCCATCCTGGCATTTCTTCTATGATGGTCCCAGCGTTCACGGCCAGTCCAGCCTGGTTGTGGAGACACTGGACACGGGCGTGAACTTCTACCTGGAGGACCCTCCTCCCAACTGGAAGTGGAACGACCTCCTGTCCGATGACAGGGCCGTTCAAGGGCAAGTCGTGGAATGCACGAAAAACGGCCAATCCCTGTATGGGGCCTATTTTCCCCCACGTAAGAACGGTTACTTCTGCCTGCATTTCCAGCTGACATCCATCGGCGATGCAGAGACTGTCAGTCGGGCTGGAACCATCAGCGGCACCCGACTGCCTACCGAAGAAGAAAAAGCGAACCTCGGCGATCTGCTGTTCAGCGTGGAGGCGGAGGAATCACCAGGCAAGAATCTCCATCCCGGCCCGGGCGGGCCGGAAAATGAACCTTTCAGGAGTTAGGAGGTAAAACATGAAGAAACGAACACACAAGATTTTGAGCTGGCTACTGACCATCGCCATGGTGCTGGGGCTGCTCCCGGCCATGAGCCTGCCGGCGGCGGCAGCGGAAGAGACCTATGTCACGCATGTCGATCTGCAGATGGAGGCGCCCAAGGACGGCATGACCGCGGCTCAGTACGCCGCCACCGTCGGGATCGACAACAAACACCCGCTTTCCCACAACGTGCTGAAGGTCAGCGAAGTCAATTGTTACAGAATTGATGACTCAACTTTTGCCCAGGTAGGAACGGGTGTTCCCTGTTTTGTTGAGGGCGGCGTCTATCAATGCTTTGTGAAAGTCATCCTGAGTGATGCTGGCTATTCGTTTGCCCACGATGATTCCGAAATGACTGTCCTGGTCAACGGGCAAACCCTGGACAATTATGACTATGACAGGGAGAATGGGTACGTTGCCTCTTTCGATAACCAAGACTACTATCTGATCTACAGCGTCTACTTCACCGCCACGGCGGCGGACCCCGTCGGCGAAGGCATCACAATTACAGGCTCCACTCCCACGCAAAACAACGGGACCTGGAGCTATGATGCAGTCACCACTACGCTGACCCTCAACGGCTACCAGGGCGGCGACATCGCCGTCTCCGGCATCCCGGCCCTGAATCTGGTGCTGACGAATAACACCTACAATGCCATCACCGTCAGCAAAGCGGACAACGTCTACGGCATCGGGAGTGGGACCTCAAGTAGTAACGTCCCTCTGAATATCTCGGGCGGCGGCACCCTGGTCATGAATTTGACGAATACAGCTACCAGTAGACCCATTTACGGCATTTGCGGCAGCAAGATCACCCAGACCGGCGGCAAGGTCTTCATCAACGCGGATTCCGCGGCTGGGCAGGTCTACGGTGTCTACGGCCAATCCGGCGTCAGCATCAACGGCGGCACGCTCACCGTGAACGCCACCGTTCAGTCCGCTACTGACTGCTACGGCATTTACGCCGTGGCCGGCGAGATCCTGGTGGGCAGCGGCGCTGAGGCAGCCGTCACCATTCACAACATCGGCGGCGGAAGCGTCGTCTGTGGCATTTACAACGAGGCAGCAGACGTCGCCGGCAGCCTTGCGAATAACGGCAGCATCACGCTGAACGGCAAGGTGAGCGTCACCCGCGCCGCAGACTCTGCCGGCGCAGTCCATGGCATCATGAACGCAAACACGAGGTATAACACAAGCGGCGTCATCTCAGTGGGCAGCGGTGCCAATGTCACGCTGACCGATACCTATTACGGGATCGCCAGCTATACCCGCTACCAGGCGGGCCTTGCCGGCGTCAGCATCACCGGCGGCACGGTGAACATCACCTCCACCTACAGCGACAGCTGCGGTATCTACTCCAAGTATAACGGCGTCAGAATCACCGGCGGTACGGTGACGGTCAACACCCAATCGACTGCTCTCCGGCTGGATCACACCATCAACACCAATGGCATCATTGACATCAGCGGCAGCGCTGAGGTGAACCTGACCTCCGCCACCTACTTTGCGGTGTATACCTGCGATACCGCATCCTCCGCCCGCGTCCACAAGATGGACTTTTCCGACGGCGGCAGCTTCACCGCGAAGAGCAATAACTCGGGCACGACCTACCAGTATTACCCCGTGCAGGCGTACTTCCAGCTGGGGACCAACACCTACCTCAGCGAGGGCATTGCGAGTGGGTACAACGAAGCGGGCACCGGCCGGATGTTCTCCAGCGGCACCCTCAACCGGGTAAAGGTCAGCTACAAGCAAGCCAACGCCCACCCGGACTGCGGCGCGGTGAAGGTCAACGGCTGTTATTTCGGCGTGAGCACCCTCTATTACAAAAACGGCGCTTCCAACACCTACGACGGCGCGGACGGAGACTGGAACGCCCATTACGACCCCACCACCGGCGTGCTGGAGCTGAAGAACTACGCGGGCGGCCCCATTGAGATCGGCGGGGCCAACCCCACGGTGGTGGAGCTGAAGCTGACCGGCGCCAACACCATTACCGCCAGCCAGCCCAACATCGCCACCGGCAACTACTGCGCGGGTGTGAAGATCGCCAACGCCGACACGGTGACGGTCACCGGGGACGGCTCCCTCACCGTCAACGTCAACGCGGGCGGTGATATCTGGTTTGCGCACGGCATCTATCTGAACTCGACCAGCAACGCCCTGAGCGACCTGACCATCCAGAGCGGCACGGTGGACCTGAACATCCAGTACACCGGCTCGTATACCGCCCCCTACGCGGTGGGCATCTACACCGGCGAATCCGGCAACCAAAGCGGCAAGGTCACCGTGGGGGCGGACGCGGCAATCCACGCGGCGGTGACCTCCGGACAGAACGGCAGCTACGCCAAGGGCATCTGGGCCAAGGGCGACGTGGCCCTGAACGGCGAGACCTCCCTCCGCCTGACCTATTCCGGCACAGGCTCCCCCAGCAACAACTGGACCAGCGTTACCACGGGTGGCAGCGTCACCATCGGCGACGGCGCCTCCGTCCGCGTGGATATGCCCACCGGGCTGAGCCACGGCTTGACGAACGCCAAGTTGGCGGCCGCTGAAGAGAACACGGTCGATGGAGTGGATTGGCAGTTCAATAACGGGGTCTACAAAACGTCTGAAAACGGGAACTTCCGGATGGTGGCCACCGACGCGGAGGGCAGCCTCTACGCCGACTTCGATTACATGAGCAAGAGCGGAGCCACGGCGGTGGAGGGCATCACCGTGACCGCCGCCCACACCGCGCTGTCGGCCAACGGGACCACCACGGTCACCGCCGCGGTGACGCCGAAGGAAGCCACCTATCCCGGCGTGCTGTGGAGCTCCGGCAACCCCAACGTGACCGTCGACACCTACGGCAATGTCACCGCCGGACTTGAAGTCCAAACCAACCCCGGCAAGGCGGTGCTCACCGCCACCTCCAAGTACGACACCTGGGTGACCGGCTCCACCGCCATCACCGTGGGGACGCTGGACAGCAGCAAGATCTACGAGGTGTTCGCCCAGGTGCCCGCCCCGGTGGTGGGCGAGACCCCCGCCACCGCCGAAGAAGTGGACGTGGGCGAAGGGTTCAGCGTTCACAGCGTGACCTGGTACTATTGGAACGAGAGCGATTCTGCGTGGAGTACATTTACCGGCACTTTTGAGGAAGGCAAGCTCTACCGGGTGAACGTCGACATCAAGGAAGAGAGCGATACCATAGATTATGCCGATGCCGGCCGGATGGCGGCCTATGTCAACGGCAAGACCGTGCCTGTCTATTCTACTTACGGCAACACGAACTATAAAATCGCCACCGTGTACTACACCTTCGGCAAGGCGGCGGCAGCCAGCTCCGGCGGCGTCAAGCCCGACGCCAACTTCGTGACGATTGACGGCGGCAAGCCCTTTGCCGCACCGAACCAGCTGTGCTTCAAAAACGGCGACGCGAATACCAGCACGAGCAGCAGCTACAACGCCAAGTACGACCCCTCGACCGGCGTGCTGGAGCTGAAAAACTATGTGGGCGGCCCCATTGTGATCGGCGGCAGTGTGGAGGCGGACATCACCATCAAGCTGGTGGGGGACAACGTCATCATCAGCTCCGGCCAGTTCGGCATCGTCAATCACCATGGCGGCGACATCACCATTACGGCGGACAGCAATGCCACCCTGACCATCAACGTGACAAACGATGCAATGGAGGCCATCGGCATCGCCTGCGATCGCACCGAATCGTACACGGGCTGCAGCCGGGCCATCACCATCGACGGCAAGGCCCGGGTGACCGTCAACGCCACCTCCACGGACACGAGAGATATCATGACGGCTGCCGGTCTCTTCACACCCGGAACGGTCACCATCCAGGACAACGCCTCCTTCAAGGCCGTCTGCAAATCCGCCACACCCAGCATCGGCGTGCAGGCCGGAGTGGGCATTCTGGCTTACAGGGGCGTCACCATCGACACCACCGGCACCGTGGAGATCGACGTCTCTGACTGCACGTCGATCGGCACATTCGCCATCTACGGCTTCGCCGCCAACGCCCTGACGAAGGTGGGCAGCATGACCCTGAAGTGGAAGCAAGACGGCGTAAACGGCGGTATGCTGTACCCCGCCGGTTCCTTTGACAGCGCCGCCGCCACCCACGCCGTCAACGTGGACACCCCCAACCGCGTGGCCACCTACCGCTACGGCACGCCCTACACCGTCACGGTGAACAACGGCACATGCGACGCGGTGGGCCGCCAGTATCTGGAGGGAGACACCGTCACCGTCAAGGCGAGGACCATAGAGGGCCTGGCGTTCACGAAGTGGACCTCCAAGGATGTGACCATTGCGGACGCCACAAGCCCCACGGCCACCTTTACCATGCCCGCCCAGGATGTCACCGTCACGGCGGACTTCGGCGCCTTTACGGTGCAGCCGGTCTTCACCCTTACCGGTGAAGGAACGGGTACCATTTCCTTTACCCTGGCAAAGCTTCCGAGCGACGCACCGAAGCTGGTGGAAAAGGACAGCGACACCGTGGTCGGCAATCAGCATTTCTATGGGGATGAACTTTCCCGCAGCTTAACGGTGAAAGACGGAACCGGCCCTTATCATGTTCGCGCCGGTGAGTACCGGATCGCCGTCTCGTACAACGGCACATGGCTCTACAGCGACGTGTTCACCGTGAGCTATGCGGGCACGCCCCAGGCCACCGTCAGCAATCAGACCGTCAGCGGCACGAGAAACGAGACGCTGAACTCGGTGGAGGTTAATATTTCCCTGAAATTTGATACCTTCCAGAGCATGGAGGTGAATGACGATGTGGGAAGCTGGTTCACCAACCTCCCCGCGGGCCTGACCGCAGTGATCAATTTTGTGAGTTCGGATATGAAGTTTGTCTCCATCACCATAAGCGGAACGCCCACCAAGGCGAAAAATGAGGCCATGGCGATCACCATTCCCGGTGGGAAGCTCGCCAGCGGGGCCGCGCTGACGGTAACCCCGAACGACAACGCCAGATTTGAGATCGCCGAGTCGGAGTATGCCCTCACCGCCATGAGCGCCACGGTGAATCTGGAGGCTCTGATGGGCTACGACAGCATCACCACCACCGTACCGGAAGCTGACCGCGACAAGTACGACATCATCGTGCTGGGCGTCAAGCTGGATGGCACGGAGCTGGGCACGGCAAATGTGGCGGACCCGGGCGAGCAGCTCACGCTGACCGTGGGCGTCGCCGCGAAGGCCCCCTACCTGCTGACCGTTGATGATCTGGAAAGCCTGAATGTCCAGGTGGGCGGCCATGGGGCTGGACCGATTAAATACATCAGCGGTGGTGGCGTCGGGTATAAATCCGTAACGAAGAATGGGTTGGATTATTGGGAATTCTCGGTTCCTGACGCCTTCACCGTCCCGGCCTACACCTTCTCCAATATTACATTCACCATCGACCCGGCGGAGGCAAGCGGAAATCCCGATATGACTGCCGCGGTGACAGGCAGCGAAACGCTGCCGAACAGCAAGCTGGCGTCCTCCGTTGAATGGACTGACCTGGGTACCAGCGGAACCGACAGCACAGCCATGTCGGCCAGCAACACTTTCCAGGCCGGACACTACTACGAGTGCCGGGTGAAGTTCACCAGCAGCGACAAGACGAACTATCAGTTCCCCGGGGCCGATGCCGGCATGACGATCACGGCCAACGGTAAAACGATTCCCGAGACAATGAGCAGTCCTTATGAATCGCCGCTTGTCAGCTGCTTCGCTTATGGAATAGACTATGAAACCAGCAGTGCTTGCTACACCGTTTACCTGCGTTTCAACATCGGCAACGGCTCTACAGTCAGCGGAACGGTCACCAGCTACGGCAGCGCAAGCGAAGCCGTTACCGTGACGCTGCTGCAAGGCACG
>OGON01002206.1_pt1 | contig 12093 bp, 7 predicted proteins | sample 1552671 | NCBI WGS metagenome assembly OGON01 (sample SAMEA2580136, study PRJEB22360) | human gut metagenome | biome: human gut; feature: human-associated habitat; material: faeces | place: Denmark | collected 2008/2010 | reverse complement strand
TCGGAGCCGATCGCCGACGAAGAACGGGAGATCCGCCTGCAGAACTCGGCCAACTCCATCGGTCGCCTCGCGCTGTCCGCCAAAGAGATCGGCGCGGTGCTCTGCATCGAGAACCTGCCCCGCACGTGCCTGGGCCGCGACTCGGGCGAGCTTATGCGGCTCATCGCCGACTACCCCGAAGTCATGGTCTGCTTCGATTCGAACCACCTGCTCAAAGAGGAGCATGCGCACTTCTTCGAGGCCGCCGGCACCCGCATCGGCACGATCCACGCTTCGGACTACGACCGCAAGGACGAACGTCACTGGCTGCCGGGCGAAGGCGTCATCGACTGGCCTGATTTCCTCCGCCGCCTACAGGCTTCCGGCTACAAGGGAGTTTTCATGCACGAAGTCCGCGCCGGGGTGAACGCTACGCCCGAAAATGTCGTAAAAGCCTACAAAGAGGTTATTCTCGGCAAAATGAAAAAATAACCCAATCAAATGCCACAAATATGAATAACATAATAAAATTCTATTTGCTCCGAGGCTTGCTACTTTTCTGCACAGGAATAGGATTACTCGCCGTGGGTTGTTCTAATGACAACGACGATTCGTCCCGCGAACTCGCTTCGAAAACCAATTTAACGCTAACGGAATACTACAATGAGCAAGGAACAATAACGGTGCCCGCCTGGGAGAGGAATAACAGGGCCGGACTGTTTGTTACGGACCAAAACGCTCCGGAAGCCGTCTATACAGCACCGATCCAGTCGGGATCACAAAAATCGCTCTTTCTCTTCACGCTCGACGCACCGCAACATGCAACTTCGACGGTCGTCGCATTTTGGCCCTCGGATGCCAATCTCCGCTGTGAAAACGGCACGTTAAAAACTGTCATCCCTACGATGCAAACGGGTTTTGTCACCCCGATTCTCGTCGGCAAGGCCACAGCACAACTCAATGCCTACGAGGGTTGCAGTATGGAACTGAAAAACCTTTTCTGCACGATGTATATCAGCGCCAAGAAAGGCCACTATTCAGTCAGCAAAGTGGTCATAAAGGCCAACGGCGGCGAAGCAATTGCAGGGGAATTCACCGTTGACATCGATGACTGGTCAACATCAGCATCAGAACAGACGATCACTGTAACACTGCCCACCCCCATGGATTGTTCACAGGAAACACAACTGATACCCGTTATGATCGCCCCTGCGACACTCTTGCAAGGGTATACTGTGACCATCTACGATTCCAAAGGCGAAGATATAGCTTTAATCAAAAAAACAGAACCGGTGACCTTGGAGGCCGGAGGCAAGCTCGACACTGATTTGATGGCAGGCCCGGCCTTCCCGAGCCAGTGGATCTTCTCGGCATCGACTGTCGGACAGTACAACTCCTCGTGGAGCGCTTCGAACATGCTTCCGTCGACCTCGGGCAGTTCGGGTTGTATATCCGTCGTACGCGGCGAGGCCAACGTCGGGCGTGAATTCACCCGCACGGTCAATTCATACCGTCCCTCCGTCTCGACAATGGTCGAAGGTGACTACTGGCTCTACACCCTGCCCGTAAGGCGACTCGAAGCCGGTACGGCCGTAGAGTTCGACGCCACGATGGCCGGCGAAGCCAATTCGCCCAAATACTTCATCGTGGAGTATCTCGACGGAGGTGTCTGGAAGAGCGTCGAAGAGGACCTGCTCACCGCACCCGAGGACCCCTCGATCCGTTATTCCTACAAGTGCTCGGGCGTGGCCACAGGAACCAACTACCAGCACGCCAGCATCATGCAGACCATCCGTTTCACCGATCCCGTCGAGGGTGCGGTGCAGATCCGCTGCCGCGCTGTGGGTCCTTACACCTGCACGGGTGGTACACAAGACATTTCGGCTGACGACTCAGCAAGTCAATTACCCCAATTCGGGTTCTCGGGCTCTTATGTCCAGAACCTCGGCACGGCGGTCCCGGGCGACACGAAAAAGGTGCTCTGCCTCGGCAACTCGTTCTCCTATTACAGCAACCCGGCGTGGATGCTCAAAGAGATCGCCTGGAACGAAGGCCACTATCTCAATGTCAAGGGGCATTTCAAGGGTTCGCAGAATTTCGGACAGCAGTTGGGGCTGTCGTTCTCGACCGACGCCATCGACATCGGAGGCTACGACTACGCCTTCATTCAGGACCAGAGCCAGAATCCCGCGACCTACGGACGCGACGGCACGGCGTCAATAGCTGCCAACTGCACGGCATTGGCGGACAAAATTCGGGCGAAATCGGCCTCCTGCAAAGTCATTCTCGAACAGACCTGGACCTTCTCGGCCAGCAGCTACGGCGGATTCACCGACTTCGCGACTTTCGAAAACTACAATGCCAAGGGTGCACGTGCCATGGCAAAAGCCGCCGGAACGTGGATATCGCCGATCGGCGAAGCGTTCCGTATCGTGCGCGAAGGCTCTTCGGGCATCAACCTCTACCACACCGACAATAAGCACCAGTCGGTCTACGGCGCCTACCTGAAAGCCTGCGTCAACAAGGTCCAGGTCTGGGGGGGGGCTTTCGGCGGCTCCCCCGCCGACTGCGGCATCGAGGCATCGAAGGCCGCCTACCTGCGCAGCGTCGCCGAACAGGTCGTACTGGGACATGAAAACGAATACTTAATCCAACGATAACCGATGATACGAACAATCAACAAACTGCTGATCCTCGCAGCGGCTCTTTCGGGAGCCGCCTGCGGGGAGCAGGCCGGCACGCCGCAGGAAACCTTACCTCCGGAAACGTCATGAAAACCTGCAGCAAAGTCATTCTTAATAAAATAAAAAACGTTGAACAATGAAACGCTTTTCATTGAATAAAATTCGAAAATCAATATGGTTCGGAATAGGATTCGGAATGACCGCATATTTCATGGCGGGCTGCTCCGATAACGATTCCTCGGAATACATCGAATTAGCCGCAAAAATCACCCTGACCCAGTCAGAATATTACAACAACGAAGGAGAAACAACGCTTCATCCATGGACAAAAGACGATAAGGCCGGCATTTTCGTCATCAGGGACAACTTTTTGCAGAAGATCAACATCTCCCCAATTCAGACACAATCGCCGAAATCGCTTTTTCTGCTCAATTTCAAGGCCCCGAAACATAGCAATGCAACATTAGTGGCTTTCTACCCAGCCGATGCGAATCTCATATATGAGGACGACATATTGAAAACGACGATACCCACAACGCAGACAGGAACCGTCGCTCCACTTCTGATCGGACAAACAACAGGTCGCATCGACTCTTACGAAGGGTTGCACATGGAGTTGAAACACCTGTTCAACACCATGTATATACCTGTTTGGGGAAGCCATGCAATTGCCAAAGCCGTTATACAGGCCAACGGCGGGGAAGCCATCGCCGGAGAAACTTCAATCAGGCTTAAGGACGGTGTTATTTGCGCATCGGAAAAGAGTGTTACCGTAAAGTTTTCCACACCGCTGGACTGCTCGGCTGAGATCAAACTGATCCCGGTTATGCTCGCGCCTGTAACCCTGTCGCAAGGATACTCCGTGACCATCTATGACATTAACGGGATTTCATATACTGTTTCATCGGACAAGCCAATCACGCTGACAGCCGGCGGCAAGGCTGATGCTGACGAGGCCCGTTCGCCTTATGTCATCGAAACCATCTCTTTCAACATCCGTGTCGACAACCCCTCCGATGGAGACAACATCTGGAAGAATCGTAAACAAGCCGTCATAACGATGATAAACAGGCAACAGCCGACCATAATGGGTTTACAAGAAGCACAACCCCATCAAATCACTTATTTGGCAAAACAGTGCCCGGAATATGCTTGGTACGGATTAGGACGCGATACCGGTGAAGCACCTCCCAAAACGGAAACATATGCCTCTGAAGAGTGTATGGCCATCTTTTTCCAGACATCAATAGTCGAAATGCTGGATAAAGGAACTTTTTGGCTGTCAGAAACGCCTAACATACCCTCGAAGGGTTGGGATGCCAATTACAACCGAAGTTGTACATGGGCGTTATTCAGACAAAAAACAACCGGCAAGCGGTTCTATTTTTTCAACACGCATCTCGACAACTCCGGCACTGTGGCTCGAAAAGAATCTATCAAATTAATTATAAATAAAATAGAGGAGGTCAACTCAGAACAACTTCCGGTATTTCTTACTGCTGATTTCAATTCGGATACCGATGAGAGTTGTTTCAATCCGTTGCACCAAGTAATGAAAGATGCCCGTGCGACTGCTCCTGTCACAGATCAGGAAGCCACATACAACGGCTACAAAACATCTGGAACCCGTAAACTTGACCATATCTTTTATGATAACGGATGCGTGGCAAGCATTTTCCAAACTCTGAAAGAAAATTATGGTGCTCCTTATATCTCGGATCATTATCCGGTAAGAACTTGTTTCGTTTTATTTTAAGATCTCAATAAAAATGCGACACAAAAGATTTGAAATTATGAATAGCTTAAAACTCCGCCTGTTCCGGGTTCTGCTGCTCTGCGCCGGAACGGGACTCCTCGTCGCGGGCTGCTCGAACGACGACGACTCGCCCCGGGAACTCTCTTCGAAAACCACCCTGACGCTGTCGAAATACTACAACGACAAGGGAGCGACAACGCTGCCCACCTGGGGCAGAAACGACAAGGCCGGACTGTTCGCCGCAGACCAAAGCGTCCCGGAGGCCGTCTATGCGGCGCCGATCCAGCCGGGATCGCAAAAATCGCTCTTTCTCTTCACGCTCAGCGCGCCGCAGCACGCCGCTTCGACGGTCGTCGCTTTCTGGCCCTCGGACGCCGATCTCCGCTGTGAGAACGGCACGCTGAAAACCGTCGTTCCCACGGCGCAGACGGGTTCCGTCGCCCCGATTCTCGCCGGCAAGGCCACGGCGCGGCTCAACACCTACGAGGGTTGCAGCATGGAGCTCACGAATCTCTTCTGCACGATGTACGTCAGCGTTAAAAAGGGCAACTACTCGGTCAGCAAGGCGGTCGTAAAGGCCAACGGCGGCGAAGGGATCGCCGGAGAGCTCACGATCGGCATCGACGACTGGTCGGCATCGGCATCGGCTCAGACGATCACCGTGACGCTGCCCGCACCCCTCGACTGTTCGAAAGAGACGCAGCTGATACCCGTAATGATCGCCCCCGTGGCCCTGTCGCAGGGCTACACCGTGACCCTCACCGACACCGACGGTAATTCGTTCTCGGTCGGGAAGACGGAGCCCGTGACCCTGGAGGCCGGGGGCAAGCACGACACCGACGACGCCCGTTCGAGTTTCGTGACCGAACTGGTCTTCTGCGGCGACAACATGGTCTACATGATCGACGCCGGGCTGGCCAACGAAACCACCTACAAGGATGCGGTCACATGGAGCTGGGACGCGACCGAAGCCGCCGCCGTGCTCGGGCTGGACAAGAGCCGCTGCAACCACCTCGACGACTGCAAGCCGGTGGACAACGGCAAGAAACTCCTGTGCACCAGCTCCTACAACTGGTGCGTGCTGCTCGACATCGCCACGAAGGAGGTGCTGTTCCACACTACGGCGACTCCCAACGCCCACTCGGCGGAACTGCTGCCCGGCAACCGCATCGTCGTGGCTTGTTCCGGAGGCGAAAGTTCTGGGAATAACTCTATACAACTTTACGACATCTCGCAGCCCAACCGGATTCTCTACCAGTCGGCGCTCGGCTCGGCGCACGGCGTCGTGTGGAACGAAACGACCCAGCGCCTCTATGCGATCGGCGGCCAGAGCCTCCAGATCTACAAACTCAAAGACTGGGAGACGGCAGCCCCGTCGCTCGAACTGGAAAAGACCGTACAGACGCCCCAGGGAGGTCTGCACGACATGAGCTACGTCAATTCGAACACGCTCTGCATCGGCGGACGCCGGGCCTATCTCTACGACATCGGCGCCAACCGGTTTACCGAAATGATGCTCTTCAGCGCATCGACAGCTATCAAATCGATTAACTACAACGACGAGACGGGCGAACTGTGGTACACGGATTCCACCAACCCCGAGGGCTCGCAAAGCTGGTCGACACAGACCATCCGCTACTCCACGGACAAGAACGCCTCGACAGAGACACGAACGATCAAAGTTCCCGACCTGGATGTCTATAAAGTCCGCGTGATGAACTGGTAACACGAAGCGGATTCCAACAGAAAATCGTGTATGTCCACGCGAATACACGATTTTTCTTACTATATATTTAACATTATTATTGCCTTCAATCCAAACAATCCATGAAAAAACTGCTTATTCTTCTTTCAGGACTGCTGCTTTTACAAACCTCCTGTTCACACACCGAATCCGCCCCCGGCACCCGTGCCGAACGGGTCGTTTCGGAGATTCACAACCCCGCCTCGAAAAAGGTGCTTGTCGCCTGCCACCGGGGCGACTGGCGCAACTGGCCCGAGAACTCCCTGGCGGCCATCGAGTCGGTGATCGGCATGGGGGCCGACATCGTTGAGATCGACCTTGCGCTGACCTCCGACAGCGTGCTGGTGGTCTGCCACGACCGGACGCTGAACCGCACGACGACGGGCAAAGGTCTCATCGCCGAAATCCCCTACGACTCCATCCAACGGTGTTTCCTCAAATCGGGCCACGGCGTGGCCACGTCGCACCGCATGCCGACGCTTCGTGAAGCGCTGGAGCTCTGCAAGGACCGCATCGTGGTCAATATCGACAAGGGCTACCAGTACTATGACCTCGTGCAGCGCCTCTCCGAGGAACTCGGGGTCACCGGACAGCTCCTCATCAAAGGCAAAAGCCCCGTCGCAGACGTCGCCGCGAAGTTCTCCCGCTACGAGCACAACATGATGTACATGCCCATCATCGACATCCTCAAACCCAAAGGGCAGGCGCTCTTCGCCGAATACCTCGGCACGGACACCGTACCCCTTGCCTACGAGGTTTGCTGGTCGGAATACACCCCCGCAGTCGAAGCCTGCATGAAAAAAGTGGTGGCCGGCGGCTCGAAACTCTGGGTGAACTCCCTGTGGCCGTCGCTCTGCGGAGGTCTCTGCGACGATGCGGCCTTCGAAGGCGACCCGGCGGCCGTCTACGGCAAACTCGTCGATATGGGCGCCACCATGATCCAGACCGACCGCCCCGAACTGCTGATCTCCTACCTCCGCTCGCGCGGACTGCACGACTGACGCCATGAGCCGTATTACGGAATTCTACCGCATCAGTCCTGCGGCTCCTGCCCGGGAGCAGGACGAAGCATCGCGCGACAAGTACTACCGCCGCCTGCGCCTGCAGGCATTCGTCGCCGCAACGCTCGGATACAGCCTCTACTACGTCTGCCGCACCAGTCTCAACGTCATGAAGAAACCCATTCTCGACAGCGGGTCCTTGGACGCATCGCAGTTGGGAGTCATCGGCTCGGCACTCCTCTTCGCCTATGCCATCGGCAAGTTCGTCAACGGATTCATCGCCGACTACTGCAACATCAAGCGCTTCATGGCCACGGGACTCATCGTCTCGGCCGCGGCCAACGCCCTGATGGGGCTCATGGGGCTCGCACATTCCGTAGTCCCGACAGCCGTGATATTCGTTGCATTCGCCGTGATGTGGGGTCTGAACGGGTGGGCGCAGTCCATGGGAGCGCCCCCGGCCATCATATCCCTCTCGCGGTGGTATCCCCTCAAAGAGCGCGGAACCTATTACGGATTCTTCTCCGCAAGCCACAACCTCGGGGAGTTCTTCTCATTCCTTTTCGTAGGCTCCATCGTCTCCTTTGCGGGTTGGCAGGCCGGGTTCTTCGGATCGGCACTTGCAGGTGCAATAGGCGTTGTCATCGTCCTGTGCTGGCTTCACGACACCCCCGAATCCAAAGGACTGCCGCCCGTAGAGGCCCTGGCCCACGAGAAACCAGCGCCGGGAGCGGACAAATCCGTTCGGGAGATTCAAAAACAAGTGCTCCGCACCCCGGCCGTATGGGTGCTGGCGGCGGCAAGCGCATTCATGTACATATCCCGATATGCCATAAACGGATGGGGAGTGTTGTTCCTCCAGGAGGCCAAGGGATTCTCGGATGTAGAGGCGATTTCCGTAGTCTCGATAAACGCACTGCTGGGAATTCTCGGAACCGTGCTCTCCGGGTGGTTCTCGGACAAGCTGTTCAAGGGTGACCGAAAGATTCCCGCCCTGCTGTTCGGCATACTGAACTCCCTGGCGCTGGTCCTGTTCCTCTACGGAGGAAATGCCATGTGGGTGAACGTTCTCTCGATGGTGCTCTTCGGAATAGCAATCGGCGTGCTGATCTGCTTCCTCGGAGGACTGATGGCCGTGGATATCGTACCCCGCAAGGCCACGGGAGCCGCGCTCGGGGTCGTGGGAATCGCCTCCTACATCGCCGCGGGCATTCAGGACGTGGCGTCCGGATGGCTCATCGACTCGCACATCACCGTCGCCACGGACGGTGCGAAGCATTACGATTTCGGACCCGTCGCCCTGTTCTGGATCGCGGCGTCCGTCATCTCCTTCCTGCTGCCGCTGATGAACCGAAAACAAAAGACAGAAGCATGAAAAGACTGACATACCTGCTCCTTTGCCTGCTGATGCCGGCAATGGCCGCCGCAGAAAACGCTCCGGTAAAATACACGGATGCGGCAAGTCTCACGATCGTCAACAAAGCCCAGCCGGGCGGCCCGGCGTTTCAGCGCATAGACGTAGCCCGTTATCCCGAGCTGACCCCGACAGTCACGCGATATTACCGCTACTCCACGGGGCTGGCCGTGGTGTTCCGCACCGACAGCCGCAACATCCGCGCCCGGTGGACCACCGTCAACCAACTCCCCGGAGCCAATTCGACGCTCATCGCCCAGCGCGGGCTCGACCTCTACATTCGCCGCGACGGCAAATGGGTCTTCGCCGGAGTCGGTGTGCCGAGCAAATCCGGAACGCAGCACGAAGCCCCCGTCGTCGAACACATGGATACGACGATGAAGGAGTGCCTGCTCTACCTCCCGCTGCACGACGAGATCGCCGCCCTCGAAATCGGAACCGACGAAGGTGCGCTGTTGGAAGCCGCTCCCGACCCCTTCCGCCACCGGATTGTGGTGATCGGGTCGAGCATCACGCACGGCACTTCGGCTAGCCGTCCGGGAATGGCCTACGCCGCACGCCTGGGCCGCACCCTGGGATTCGGGTTCATCAACCTCGGGGCCAGCGGGCAATGCAAGCTCGATACATTCTTCGCGCGCATCGCCGCGGAGACCCGGGCCGACGCCTTTCTGTTCGACACCTTTTCGAACCCGTCGGCCCAACAGATCGACGAGCGGCTGGAAGGGTTCGTCCGGCGCATCCGCGAAAGCCATCCCACGACGCCGTTGATCTTCCTCCAGACGGAGGTGCGCGAAAGCGGAAACTTCGACCTGAAAAAACGGGCTTTCGAAGACGCTAAGCGGGAAGCTGCCCGGAAAGGGATGGAGAAAATCCTCGAAACGGACAAAAACATCTGGTTCATCAATCCCGGCATGGAGCTGGGAGACGACCACGAGGCGACCGTCGACGGCGTACACCCCACGGACCTCGGGTTCGAACGGATGCTGAAGAAAGTTCAGCCACAAATTATTCGAATATTGCAGAAACACGGAATAAAATAATTTCTATGTTTGATTTTTCTGTATAAATTACAAGCTTTCCCATATCATATTGTTTTTTATCTTTTATAACTTTTGTGATTTGTAAGTATCTGAATGAACCCAATATTTCCACTCGCAATTTCAACTTCCCATTGAACAAAAAAGTATGCTAAATAAAAGAGCATTGATAGGGCCCTCCAGTAAAATACTGGGATAAGTCTGACTGCGAGTCTACGAGAATTCGGGTTCAATTCACATCAATATTACCGTATCCGATGTAAGCATTAGGAATTGCGAGTCTTTCCCAAAGGCGAATTCATTTAATTAAACCCACAAAAGATATGATGTTGATGGTCGAAAATAGATAGAAAATTCGAAATGTCGTTTAAACTGTCAAAAAACTATAAAAAAATGGCAGGTAATCAGCTTTATACTTATGCGTAAGGGTGATTTATATTCCAGCAATATCAATTTAGAGCTGATCTCCGAATAGCTTCAATACTAAATTGATTACTTTCCAGAGATAGAACGCTTGTAATACAGCACTGTATTACAAGCGTTCTATCTCTGGTTTAGATCGTGACCACCAACATTATCCCAACAAGTATCTCTACCAAACTGCTTCTTACTGGGTGATTAAAAATACCAGAAACCGGTAGTCTCGCTCATCATTTTGACGCTCAACGCCAGACTTGCCACTATGTATAACTTAAATCGTTGTGGCTGTTTGCGGGATGAAATTCAGGCAGAAAGTATAGGGCCTGTTATTGACGATAAGAAACTCTGTGCTGTAAAGAATTACATGTGGTGAATTGCAATGCTGTGCCAGAAAATCTTTTTCCCACCATATACAAGTTCCCGTAACGGTCGTCTGACAAAAAACTTCTGGAAGACTACTAGGAGGGGACTAAAGTGATGGATATATGATTTATGGCTTTTTCGAAAGGCCGCAAGACCACAAGTGCTGAAACTATGGATGAAGATATTTTTGCCAGAATGCCTCAAAATGAATTGAGCAATAGAAACCTCAGAAGATACCTTTAACAAGTGATGAAAATTCCACGGCATAAACGTATCTTAAGTGACCTTTTTATCTACTGATATGCTGCAAACATGACAAATTCTGTCAAAAAGATACAATTTATCGAATGCTTATGAATTAAATGCATATGTGGAAATATTGACAAAGATTCCATTTTTTCAAATACTAATCAAAATATCTACAGGGATATCCCTACTGCAGAAAAATTAGATCTACATTTCCACGATTTCACTCCAATTATTGCAACTCTATGTGATCCAACGGATAAAAAGACAGCTTGACGAATACTAAGTTATACACAGATCAAATTGCGAACTTTGCAAGAACATTTTATCATGGATAAAGTTCCGATTTCATTGCCGCTTTATTGGTCGAAAGAGTATTCGGCAATCAGTGTTTCGAAGATACTTTGCAAACTCGATCGGATGGCTTTACCACCTTTCGCTCTGGCAGATAGTTCGGCAGCTCTGTTCAATTTGGTCGTTCGAGTTTTTGAGGACACATTACATATTAAATTCGGTAATCCAACCGATGTTAAATGCCGTGTCTTGGAATGCAAGAAGGATCGCACGAAATTTACTGAAGCATTACTTTATTCCTTGAATAAGGATGACGAGTGATTTCTTCCGGACAGATATTCAGGCATGCAATTCTGTATTCTAAAAATTCCTACTTTAACAAAACAAACGAAGCTGAATTCTTTACAGTTCGGACTATAGAAACTTGGACAAAAGCTAATTTATCGTCTTGTCTAAAACATCTCTCAACCGATGATTTCAAAGGATAGAACAGGATACTCTTGATTCTACCTATAAAGTTATAGTGATATGTTTCATAACCTTACCTTTCAATCGTCTCTCAACCTACTCACACGCCACTGATCATCCTACTTGATACGACGATAAAACAGGTTACCAGAGAAAACCCTTGTAAGCGTCGCGACTCAAATCGAAGCTTCTGCGGACAAATGTCAAAATCCGGTTGGTCTTTACTCAATTTCAGTATACGTCTATTGCCAATCCGATTCCGGTCGAGGCTTCGAAATCTCCACTCTTCTTGTTGAGAAGTTACACCGGGTAATGCGTTACCTTTGTTACAATATTAGTTAGACTTTTTTAATGGTACTATAAATAGAGTGACCATTCTTAACTTTCATTAGTAATATTGAGATTTTTTACAACAAATGTCGTATAAAAAACATGCTTTTTTCGATACGTTGTCTAATTTGCCTATCCCCAAAATTTTTCGTATTTTGTGATAGGTTATTTGAAATACAGTATTTGAGTGCAAGAAGTTGAAAATAAACCGTTGCTTTCTCGTTACCTATTATCTTATACAAAAATGTAACAACTTGATTTATCAAGTTGTTACATCATTATAATCCCGAACCCCGACGGGGTCCGCTGTTTCAGTCGAATATCTTTTGCAGCATCACCTCGTCGTGATAGCCGTCG
>OGON01002196.1_pt1 | contig 12136 bp, 10 predicted proteins | sample 1552671 | NCBI WGS metagenome assembly OGON01 (sample SAMEA2580136, study PRJEB22360) | human gut metagenome | biome: human gut; feature: human-associated habitat; material: faeces | place: Denmark | collected 2008/2010 | reverse complement strand
TATGTGTACGATGAGGAAGCGGTGAAAGAGATCGGCTGGATCTGGACAACCGAAATTTGGGAGGATGTAACGCTGGCAGGGAACCTGCTGCGGAAAGCCAAGGCCCGGATCGCAGAACTGGCCAAAGGTGTCACCAGCATGGAACTGACCATTGTGGATGAGTCCGATACCGGTGCGGATATCGGGGATATCCGGGCAAGGATGTATGTCCGGTGTATTTCCAAACCGCATGGGATTGACGGGACATACCTGTGTCTTGGCCGGACCTTGACCCTTCCGGCAATACCATCACCATCGGGGCGGCAGGCGTCCGGCTGACTTCTCAGTCTGCCAAGCAGGAGCAGAACATCACTTCCATTGAGGATGACCTGCTGGGGCAGACTTCTAAGATTGAGGTGATCGCGGGCAAAGTGGATCAGATCAATGCCCAGAAGATGTACCGGACAGAACTGGTGGTGGATGGGGTGAACATCTTCCGGGATAAGGGGCAGAAAAGCATCCTTCGCTGCCGGGTGTATTCGTGGGATAAAGAGATCACGGATACACTTCCGGCCAGCAGCTTTGTCTGGCACCGGAATTCCGGCCGGGAAGCTCTCGATGCTGACTGGGACAGTTCCCATAAGGGGATGAAATCCATCACGGTCACCACGGAAGATGTCACAGACAACGCATCATTTTATTGTGAAATCACGATTTAACAGGAGGAGACGAATATGGCAATTTTAACTTCCAGCCAGCAGACCTTTGTGGATATTACAGACCAGAGGAAACTGTCGGCCTATATCACATCCAATCTGCCAAAGTCGCAGATTGAAGATCCTAATGTGCTGCCTCATACCTATGCGCCGGACTGGGCCAGTACACATCTGGTGCTTACGCCGGTGGTGTTTCTTGATCAGACCAATCTGGCGTTGGACGCTTCGGGGCTTACGATTTCGTGGAAGCGGAAGGAAGGAAACGGAGCAGAAGCAGCGCTGACTTCTGGGGAGAGCGTATCCAAAGGCGTCCTGACGGTCAATGCCAATAAGCTGGCGGCAGCTACATCCGGTATGCTCACCTACCTTTGCTATATCAGCTATTACGACTCGGAGACGAAGAATACCGTCAATATTTCCGCTGACATCACCTATACGCTGATCCGCAATGCACAGAACGCAAGGCTGGCGTATCTGTCTGCTGACACCTATGTGTTTAAGTACGACACCAACTCCGCATTGGTTGGAGCCAAACAGGCAACGTTGACGGCACAGGTGCAAGGCGTGACAATCACGGCATGGCAGTATAAGGACAGTAGCGGGGCATGGAAAGACTATCCTACGACTTCGGATAACGCCAGCATTTCCGGCGGTACCTTGGTAGTCAAACCGGAGCATGCGGTCTTTTTTAATGGGGTAGCACAGATCAAGCTGGCAACAGATGATCCTGACGTCTATGATACGACTTCTATCACGAAGATTTATGATGGTTCGCAGGGAGAGCCAGGGGCAGCAGGAACGGGTGGGCTTTCTGTCATTCTTGGGAATGAGGCTCAGAATATCGCCTGTACTTCCGGGGGCTTGGTAGCTACAGCCACAGAAGTGACCATTCCATTTATGGGATATTTGGGAATTAAGCAGACTGCATGTACCTGTAAGGTCGGAACGCTGCCTTCCGGTGTGACGGTGAAAAGCAATACCGCAGCGACCGCTTCCAAGGCTGGATCAGTGGTGCTGTCCTTTGCCGCCAATGCGACTCTTGGTGGAGCAACAATCTTAAACGGCACGATTGACTTAACATTTACGATCTCCGGAGCTTCCGTGGTGAAAAAGTTTGCATGGACGAAATCCAACAAGGGCAGTAATGGTGCCAGTGGTGCCAATGCGATTGTATTCTCTGTGTATGCCCCGGAAGGCACCGTGGTCATCAATCAATCTGGCAGCCTTGCGCTGGCAGCAGTCGGTTACGATGGTGCTTCGGAGATCACCACAGGAGCCACCTATCAGTGGGCGAAATACACGGGAGGTAAGTGGACAGATATCAGTGGCGAGACTTCGTCAACACTATCTGTTTCCGGAGCGGATATCGTAAATATCCAGTCCTACCGATGTACCATGACCTATAAAGGCAATACCTATGAGGACGTGATCACGGTGGAGGATAAATCCGATCCGTATGTGTCGGAGATGCTCTCCATCGGGGGCTTTACGGTCAAGAACAACCTCGGCGGCGTGGTGCCTTATGTGATTGTTCGCACCAACCAGAAGGAAGTCGATCCTTTGCTTGGTACTATTTCTGAGACGGCTCCCTCCAATCCAAAGTCCGGGGATTATTGGTATCAGGTGGATCATTCCGGTCAGACCGTCACGCTGATGAAGTATTCCGGATCGGCGTGGGCAGCTGCAACGGAAAAGCAGTCTCTGACTTACACATGGTATGCACAGGATAAGGATGGTCATGCCACGGAGTTTGATAAAACCGGGAAGGTGATCTACCTTTCCGCTGCGGATATCGACAGCATCCTGACGCTGCAGTGTGATGTATCGAATTAACTGGAGGTGATCGCATGGCGCTCATCACCAGCTGTCAGGCCACCTTCCAGAACTTCTCCGGTTATGAGGATGATCTTTCGTCTTTAGAGGAAAATATTCGGGAATGTTATTCCGAGATCACAAAAACATCGGAGCAGATCAACATGTCCGTCCGGGAAGAATTTATTTCTCGTTCAGAACTGGAGACGATCCAGAAGGATTTTGAAACCAGCATTACCCAGAACAGCACGGAGATCCGGATGGATTTCACGGCGATTACGGATGAGATCAAGGAAAATGTCTCAACCAATCAACTGCTTTTGGAGGAGTATATCCGGTTTAAGGGAGCGCTCATCGAACTGGGGAAGGTCGGGAACGCCTTCACAGCAGAACTATCGAATGAAGAATTGGCCTTTAAGGAGAATGGGCAGAAGATCGCCTATATTTCCAATCAGAGCCTTGTCATTACCAATGCGGAGATCCGCAACAAACTGTCCCTCGGCAATGAAAGCCGGGGGTGGTTTGATTTTATACCAAGAACCAACGGGAACCTCTCGATCAAATGGAGAGGCCCCATCTAAGATGCTGAGAGAAGGAAGGGGTGAGAACAATGGCATCCAGCGGCAGTTTTTCCGGTTCCATCCGGGATGGCCATTATAAGCTACGGGTGGACTGGTCGCAGAGCAAGAATGTCTCTGCCAATATGTCTACGGTGACCTGTAAGCTGTATCTGGTCAATGACTGGAGCCTAAATATTAGTGGGCGAAGCGATAACAAATGTACCATTGACGGGACGGCCCTGACCTATGCTTCTCCGGCGGTCAGTACAACCGGGACACATCTTTTGGGAACGGTATCGAAAACGGTCAGCCATGCCAGTGATGGCAGTAAGTCCTTAGCCATTTCCGCTGTGTTTTATATCCGAGCTACTTTAAGTGGAACGTATTATGATTCCATTTCGGCCAGTGCCAATATCACGCTGGACAGCATCCCCCGTGCCTCCAGTGTATCCGCTGCGAATATGACGATGGGGACAGCCGGGAAGATCAATATCAGCCGTGCTTCCTCATCCTTTACGCATACCTTGACCTATTCTTTTGGGAATAGTAGCGGGACGATTGCGACCAAGACAACGGCAACTTCCGTATCGTGGACGCCACCGCTTTCCTTGGCCAGCCAGATCCCGAATGCAACCAACGGTACCTGTACGATCACTTGTACGACCTATAACGGGAATACGAATATCGGCTCCAAGACCTGTACGTTCAGTTTAACTGTTCCGACCAGTGTGAAGCCGACTATCTCCAGTCTGACCGCTTCACGGATTGACGGGGAGGTGCCTAGCACATGGGGAATTTATGTACAGACCAAATCCAAGGTGAAGTTGACGATCAATGGGGCGGCGGGAAGCTATGGTTCCACCATCAAGTCTTATACCATTACAGGTGGAGGATATAGCGGTTCGGCCTCTACGCTCACCACAGGATTTCTCAACAATTCCGGGACAGTTACCTTTAAGGCCACGGTAACAGATTCCAGGGGACGGGTGTCGGCAGAGGCTTCTGTTTCCATCACGGTGACCGCCTATTCTCCGCCGTATTTCAATTCTTCCCTGTCCCAGCGGTGCTTAAGCAGCGGGACGCTGGATGATGACGGGACATACATCCATGCGTTGGTGTCCTTTGGTTATTCCACCTGTGGCGGGAAGAACCCCCTCACGACTTCCGTCCAGTACAAGCAGGTATCAGCAACGCAGTGGACGGACGCCGGGGTGACATTTGCTTCCAATACTGCTTTTACTTATGGCAAGGGGCAGATCTCTACGGAGACATCCTATGATGTGCGCTACACGCTGGAAGATGCCTTCAGCACGATTTCCGTTCAGGAGATCGTCTCCACGGCTGCTGTGGTCATGGACTTTAAGAGCGGCGGCAAAGGCGTGGCGGTTGGAAAGGTATCGGAAAGAGATAATACCTTTGAAGTGGCTGAAAACTGGGATGTAAAAGTCTATGGAATGCTACTAAAAGAGTATATTCAGCAGTTTGCCAAGACAATGTATCCGGTAGGAAGTATCTACATGAGCGTCAATGCTACCAATCCGTCTACTTATTTTGGAGGAACATGGGTGGCTTGGGGGAGCGGCCGAGTTCCCGTAGGCATCAATACGTCCGATAGCAACTTCAATAAGGTGGAAAAGACAGGCGGCGCTTCGACTGTTGCGCTGACCACGGCACAGATGCCAAGCCATAGCCATGCGAAAGGAACACTGGCTACAGCAAGCGCTGGGGCACATACCCATAACTTACAGAATCAGAAAGCCCCGTGGGGCCTTGACGGCGGTGGTAACCGATGCCTCGTGGACGCCGTTTCTGGATATACGGCCGTCACCAATAAAAAGACAACATCCGGTGGGGCGCATACACACACTATTTCCGGTTCTACGGCAGCAGCAGGTTCCGGCGGCGCTCATAATAACCTGCAGCCTTATATTGTCTGCTACATGTGGAAGCGGACAGCTTAACTTTATATTTTTGGAAATCAGCGACTGTTCTTCGGAGCGGCCGCTTTTTTCATACCTGAATTTCAAAGGAGGAATGCACCATGAAAGAATTCTGGAACACCATTCAACTCATTTTTACCGCTGTGGGCGGCTGGCTGGGATATTTTCTTGGAGGCTGTGACGGTTTGCTTTATGCCCTCATTGCCTTCGTGGTGATCGATTACATCACGGGAGTGATGTGCGCCATCATCAACCGGGAGTTATCCAGTGCAGTCGGCTTTAAGGGGATCTTCCGTAAAGTGCTGATTTTCCTGCTGGTCGGGATTGCGAACATCATCGATGTGCAGGTGATCGGCACGGGAGCAGTCTTACGGACAGCGGTCATCTTTTTCTACATCTCCAATGAAGGCGTGAGCCTGCTGGAGAATGCAGGGCATCTGGGGCTTCCCATCCCGGAAAGGGTCAAAACGGTATTAGAGCAGCTCCATGACAGAGCAGAGAAAGAGGAGGAATAATTATGGCTTACACAAACAGTTCCCTGGTATCTTACACCAAACTTAGTCCGAACCATTCCGGGCAGAGAACATATTCTATTGACCGGATCACGCCCCACTGTGTGGTCGGCCAGCTGACGGCAGAGAGTATCTGCGGATGCTTTACCAGCCCGTCTGTGGAGGCAAGCTGTAACTATGGCATTGGAAAAGACGGAAAGATCGCCCTTTGCGTGGAGGAAAAGAACCGCTCATGGTGTTCTTCCAGCAGAGAAAATGACCAGAGGGCCGTCACCATTGAGTGTGCCAGTGATTTAAAAGATCCCTACGCAATGACCACTGCTGTTTACAATTCCCTAGTGAAGCTGTGTACGGACATCTGCAAACGGAATGGGAAGAAGAAACTTCTCTGGCTGGGAGATAAGAATAAGACGCTGAATTATTCTCCGAAGTCCGATGAGATGGTGCTGACTGTCCATCGCTGGTTTGCCAATAAATCCTGTCCGGGAGACTGGCTGTATTCTCGCCTTGGGGATCTGGCCTCTAAGGTAACGGCAGCACTGGGAGGATCTTCTTCTGGTTCTGGGACTTCTGTTTTATATCGTGTCCGCAAAAGCTGGTCGGACGCTAAGAGCCAGAAGGGGGCTTTCAACAATCTGGATAACGCCAAGAGATGCGCTGACTCCAATGCAGGATACTCCGTATATGATGAGAGCGGGAAGGTAGTTTACACCGGAAAGCAGACTGCATTTGGTGGGTCAGGAACGCCATTTCTGGTAAAGGTCAGCGCAACGGATCTGAATATTCGCAAAGGCCCCGGTACGAATTACGCCAAGACCGGGAAATATACCGGGAAAGGCGTATTCACCATTACAGAGGTCAAATCCGGTGCGGGTTCCACCGCAGGCTGGGGTAAACTCAAGAGTGGTGCTGGGTGGATTTCCCTTGATTATGCGAAGAGAGTATGAGTAACGATCCCCACGGAGGCTTCGGCTTCCGTGGGCAATTTTTTGTGCGGTAATGCCAATAACTGAAAGGTGGACGGTGCGATATTTTACTTGCTATTCTTGGCGTTTAGAGTGATAGATAGACTACCAAAAGGAAAGGAGCAGCCTATGGAAATTCAAGTATTGGAAGCCAGATCATCGAAAGGCTATCGGAAAAAAGTATGTGCATACTGCCGTGTTTCCACAGATGCGCTGGAACAGGAGAACTCATTGGAAAACCAGATCGCATACTATGAAAATCTGATCCAATCGAATCCAGAGTATGAATACGCAGGTGTCTATTATGATTTTGCCATTTCCGGTTATAAAGAAAAGCGTCCCGGCCTTCAGAAGATGCTTACGGATGATCCAGATGTGTGAACTTCACCAGATCGATATGATCATCACAAAATCCGTATCACGGTTTGCAAGAAATACCGCCATTGTTCTAAAGGCTTCCAGAGAGCTTAAGGAACTTAATGTCGGTATTTTTTTTGAACTTCAGAACATCAATACCTTGTCTTCGCAGGGAGAGCTGATGCTCACTATTCTGGCGGCCTTTGCACAGGCAGAAAGCGAGAGCGGCAGTATTGGGGCGAAGATGGTATATCAGCGAAAATATGAACAGGGGATTCCCGTTCAGTATCTGGAGCGTTGTTTTGGATATACCAAAAATGAAAAAGGCGAGTTCGTTCCGGATACAGGGCAAGCCAAGTGGATTGTAAAAATCTACGAGATGGCTGCAGAAGGGTATTCGCTTTCCACAATAGCGGATGAAATGAACGCTGCAGGCGTAAAAACGGATAAGGGCGCTGGCTGGGTAGAAAGCACGGTGAAACGGATTCTGGAGAATGAAATTTATAAAGGCGACTATATCATGCACAAAAATTATGTGAATGAGGAACGCAAACTGGTAAGGAACCGGGGAGAGGTGGACGCTTGGTATATTGAAGACGATCATCCGCCCATCGTGTCAAGGCAGCTATGGGATAAGGCGCAGGAGGCCAGAAAGAAGAAGCGAGATTATTTGGATATGGATTGCCAGATCCGGGAGGTGACGGAAGAAAATTATCCGTATAAAGGACATCTTTTCTGTGCGAAATGCGGAAGTCCTCTTACGCACCGTATTTACAGTAACGGGAACCGCATGAGTTGGGATTGCTCAGGAAGAAGACGTCACGGGAAAGAATTTTGTGACGGTATCCACGTTCCTGATACGGCGGTTCGGCAATGGAAATTTGAAGGGAATATTTACATCAGCGTTAAGGATAGCCGCAAATCCATAAAGGAATTTTCCTATACAAAAGAGTCTTCTTGGAGTCGGCGGCATAAGAAGAAAGAGTTTGTCCGGGAGGTTCCGGAACTTACGGAAGAAAATTATCCTTATTACCGCAGCATTTTCTGCGCCGAGTGCGGAAGCAGGCTGGGGCGGCACATAAAAAAGCATGGGGACATTGTATGGGAGTGTAATGGCAGAAAGCGGAAAGGCGCAGCTTACTGTGAAGGAGTTAGGATTCCTGATCGAGTGGTGCAGGCTTTCATGCCAATACGGAAAGCGATTTACATCAAGGAAAGGAAGGGCAGAAATGGTACGAAACATTACAGTTATTCCTGCAAAAAGCCGGAACGAGCTACAAGGGAAGAGCAGGACTGAGAAAAAACTTAAGGTGGCTGCTTACTGCAGGGTATCTACGGATCAGGAAGATCAGCTTCATAGTTTTGAGGCACAGGTGGAATACTACACCCGCTACATTAGCGACCATCCTAATTATGAAATGGCAGGCATATACGCTGATGAAGGAATTACCGGAACAAATACAAAGAAAAGAGAGCAGTTTAGACGGATGATTTCTGATTGCGAAACGGGAAAGATTGATATGGTGATTACCAAATCCATCAGCCGATTCGCCAGAAACACGCAGGATTGCTTACAATATTCGAGGATGCTGAAAAATCTGGGGATTGGGATACTATTTGAAAAAGAGCATATCAATACACTGGATTCTTCCGGAGAGTTATTGTTTACGATATTAAGTTCTTTAGCACAGGATGAGTCGAGGAACATTTCTGAGAACTGCAAATGGGGTATACGATCCAAATTCAAAAAGGGTGAGATGCACGTAAATACGCATAAGTTCTTGGGCTATGATAAGGTGGATGGCAAACTGGTCATCAATGAGCGAGAGGCAAAAATCGTACGGCGGATTTACCGGGAATTCCTTTGGGGCCATAGCCCACAGGAGATTGCAAAAGGGCTGGAAGATGAAGGGATCGAAGGGTGCATGGGAGCGAAGAAATGGTATCCTTCTACAGTAATTAACATCTTGAAAAACGAAAAGCATATGGGGGATGCCTTGCTGCAGAAATCCTATACCGCCGATTTCCTCACCAAAAAGCAAGTGAAAAATCATGGAGAGGTTACGCAGGTTTATGTGAAAGGCAGCCATATCGGTATTATTGATAAAGAAACATGGAATGCCGTCCAGCTGGAATTTGCCCGCCGAGAGGAATTCGTAAAAGAACACGGGTTGAAAGGATACGGGTACGGCCGTGAGTGCAATCCCTTTACCTCAAGAATTTTCTGTGGGGAGTGCGGATCGCCGTATACCAGACACACATGGAGAAGCAGGGGGATCATGCAATGGCAGTGCAAAAACCATATGACGGATGGTAAGGTAACCTGCGTTAATAGGTTTGTAAGTCAGAGCGATCTGGAATTGGGATTTGTAAGAGCCTATAATATGCTCATGAGCCGGAAAGAAAACTTGATTCCACGTTGGAAGAAAACCATAGAAACTGGCAATGCACTGGAAAAATTACGGGCGAAACAATTCATGGAATTATCGGAGCAACCGAAATTAGAGTGTTATGTGCCGGAATTAGCCCAGTTGGTGATCCAGATGGTTATTATAAAAGGGATAAAAAAATATGAATTCACATTTATGGATGGCAGCCGGGAAACGGTATGCGTATAGAGTGGTACCCTGCCTAAAATGGGCAGGGCACCGAAGGCTTTTACGATTGGAACAATTCTAATTGACTGGATTCTGGATCATCTTCGCTTTCTTCATTTTCATAGTCTTCCATAGGAACTTCCGAGGTTAGGGAAATATTCTGGGGAGGCTTTCTGCTATACAAATATTCCAGTTTCAATGGGAATTTCATTTTTTTATTGTAGTAGAGCAGGAGTGCTTCCGCATAGCCGAGGGAGCCTGCTCTGCGGTCTTTTGCGGAGCGGATTATCTCCTTCACAGAGATTCGTCCGACTTTATCTTTGAATACATCATCTTTTAAGGAATCCCCGTAAACGTAGAGAAGTCGGGCAACAGCTTTGAGCATATTGGAACTGAATGAATGCTGGCTTCCTTCCCATGTGCCAATACACAATGCAAGGGTGTGTTGGAGAAGATCATAGCCGTATTTATCATAGAGTTCCACCAAAGTGGAAATCGCACAGATGCTCCCAGGGGATGAATTTGAACCGATTTCCAGGCCGAAGGATTCCACTAAATCTTTTATCAGGATATGTTTATCACTCCCAGCCTCAATGCTTGCCATGAAGATTTCATAGGGAAGCAGGGGCTTTACATATTTCATCTGGTTTGCAAAAATATCCGCTTCATGCTGATATTCCAGATCATCATAAACCATGCACCAAACAGGAGTCTCACGGGAACCGGACACTAGAGCGACAATCTCAATCGTATGCTGGCCGTTGAAAACGTAATTGATATTATCCCTCCGGCTGACTTTTACGGGATTGATCTGATAGAGATCGAAATTCGCTGCTGCCTTTTGAACGTGTTTAATTGAAAGGTTGCGCTGATATTCCTGACTGGAAACAAGGTTATTAATAGGAATCTGTTCAAAAAATACGTTTGGCACATATTTTGAAAGGTCATTCATTGCTGTTATCCTCCATCTTCTTTGATAGTGTATCAAGTGTATTCTGTAGCTGTCGGATCTGGAAAGCCAATTTGTTTTTTACGTCTTCGCTGACAATTTGGAAATCCGTCTCATTGCGGATTCTTTTTATTGTTCCTTCCCATGATGGCATCGTATATGCCAAGCTGGAAGGAGCTGCGTTAGGGTCGAATTGCGGCATTTGTTTTATTGGGATCTCCTCTTGAGGGATGGTTTTGGTGCGAGGTTCCACAACCCGCTTCCATTGAAATCCACGGAGGATATCGGAGATGACAATATGGTCAATCCCTTCTTTGGAGAGGGTCTTATTTAACCTTTTAATATTCTCCTGCGGCAATCGGGATAATTCTATAATATTGTCGTGCGAAACACGCAATTTACCAGATAGAATTTTCTGTGCCAGATCCGCATCTTTTTCCATAATGATATCTACCATTCTGGAATATACTCCATATTTATAAACTGTATTATGTGAAAGCGAATATTCTTCTCCTAATTTGAGCGCTGTGCGATAGCTGTTTGTATTCTGCAACTTGCTATGACTGGTTTGCTGGCTGGGTTCCGTGCCGGAATCGTTGCGTACAATACGTTCTGTTTCATATCGTTTCCCGATGAGGTATCGGTATCGCTCATTGGTGAGATTTCCTTTTTTTAATTGCTCACGACAGATCCAAGTGATCGCATGTTCACGGCAGCTAAAACCTATGCGGTGTACGTGGTAGGGTATATTTTCCTGACGGCATATCATGTATCGTTCATATCCATCAATTAGATATTCATTCCACGCCGCAATGGAATAGGTGGTTCCGCCATCTAAAATATTCTCTCGAAGTGAAAGAAATTCTTTCTCGGAGAGCGGGTGCATGAGGCTTTTAAATTCTGGATCGATCTTTAAGACGGGACTATAACCTACTTTCATATAGCCACCTCTTCACACTCATTTGGAGAAATGGGAACAGCGTTGTTCAGGCAAAACAGTGCGATCCCATGTGTTGTGTTTAGTGATCCGTAGAAGCGATACGAACTGCCGTGATGCAAATGCTGGTTGTTTTGAAGAAGGGTAGAGGCGAGGCTGTTGCTATACAGTTCGTAGCTATTCTTGGCAGGGAAACGTTCTAACTGCACAAAATGCGCTAATCGATCCTCACGGATGGAGCGTTTGATAGCCAGAATGTTTTCGTGTGGATTGACTAACAGTTGGATATAATCGGGATTTCCAAGCATCCGGAGTGTGTTTTTATGAATGCGAAAACGACTCTTTTTGAAGTCAATGCAGATAATTGGTAAGGAATCAGTACAGTTACTCATGGGTCATATCCTCGCTTTCCATATTATTTTTTGTGCTTTTATCGTTCATGCCAAATAAGGCATACCCGTCAAATATATCAATTTGGAGGGATTTTTGATGTTCCTCTACGGGAACGCCGAATTGATGTTCCCATTCGGAGGGGTATACGGGCTTCCGAGAGGTTCGTGCTTTTTCACCGTCCTTTGATGTTCTGGTGAATATTTCCGGCGCTGTCAAATCAAAAATAAATAAGAGCTGCCCGTTGGATTGGATCAGCTTCCCCACCAGCTTATACCGGTAGCTGGGGTTCCATCCCATCAACTCCGTGATCTTTCCATAAAAGACACGGCAAGTAACCTGCTTAGGTGTGCGCTTCGCAGTGGCGCTGCACCAACGGAAGGAGTCCTTGGATTCTTCGGAACAAGGGCGTACAGCCAGCT
>OGON01002192.1_pt1 | contig 12171 bp, 9 predicted proteins | sample 1552671 | NCBI WGS metagenome assembly OGON01 (sample SAMEA2580136, study PRJEB22360) | human gut metagenome | biome: human gut; feature: human-associated habitat; material: faeces | place: Denmark | collected 2008/2010 | reverse complement strand
CTGTCAAATACTGGTTATCATCCTATAAAGTGTGCATTCGTATGTCTTTAAATGGATTATCTCACCTAATGCTACACTAAAACAGATACAGTACAGGAATGATAGATGTCCCTTTTTGCTGATAAAAGTATGATAGATACATTTTTTTAGAGCTATCTATCATATTTATTCTTTTGATAATTAGAATATTACTAAAATAAATGATAGCATGATAGATAGTTTTTTCATTATGTAATGTTTAGTTCAAATCCGTACCATTTACGAATATATTCTTATGAGACAAAGTTTCTCTAGACCAAATCCCCTGAATTTACAACTACTCCTAAAAGCTTCAAATATAAACAATTATGACACCATACCATTGGTACGATGTCATAATCTCAACAGAATCATGTCAGGAGGCCGAAGTCATAATGACATGATGAAATTACACTAACCTAATTTATTTGTCTTTCTTCCAAAGTTTGCTCATATCTTCCAGTGTCTTCCCTTTTGTTTCGGGTACCCAACGCCAAACGAAGATGGCAGCAGCTACGCAGATAATGCCATATAAACTATACGCAAACATCGGGCTGAAATCGTACAATGCCGGGAAAGTAGAAGATACGATGTAGTTGAATATCCATTGGAAAGCCACTGCAATAGCAACTGCTTTACCACGAATAGTATTCGGGAAGATTTCTGAAATCAATACCCAGCAAATCGGTCCCCATGACATCATGAAGAAAGCAGCGTATACGATGATAGAAAGTACCGGAAGAACACCTTTGATTGCCATACTATCACACATTGCCACTGCAAATGCTCCTACAGCCATACCAATAGATCCGATAATCAGCAATGGTTTACGACCAAAGCGGTCTACCGTAAAGATAGCAACCAGCGTAAAGATAATGTTTACAATACCCATAATCACTGTCTGCATCATACCACCACCTTCGGCACCTGCATTTTCGAAAATACGCGGAGCATAGTAAAGTACTGCATTAATACCGATCGCCTGCTGGAATACGGACAGTAGAATACCGATCACAATCACTGTTACTCCATAAGTAAAGAGTTTCTCTGTTTTTTCCTGAGCAGTAGCCTTAATATCATTAAGAATTTCCTGAGCTTTCTTCTTACCGTTGATTTTCTCCAGAATAGTGTAAGCCTTTTCTTCCTGCTGTACAAGAACCAAATAACGGGGAGTCTTTGGAACAAAGAACAGCAACAGGCCGAAGAAAGCGGCCGGGAAGGCTTCCGAACCAAACATATAACGCCATCCTTCCTGAACTGTCCACATATCCGACTCAGCACTTACTGACAACACACCGGCAGCATCTTTCAGAATAATCGGATTCTGATGGTCACCCATAATCAGATAGTTCACAAAGTACACAACCAACATACCAAAGATAATGGCAAACTGGTTCCATGCCACCAGATTCCCCCGGCGATCGGCCGGAGCCACCTCGGCGATATACATCGGCGATACCATGGAGGCCAGCCCCACGCCAATACCTCCCAGAATACGATAAGCCACGAACGCATACATAAACGTATGATCGCCACTTCCGGGCATGCCGATAAACAGCTCCGGCCAAGCCGAGCCGATAGCGGAAAGCAAGAAAAGGATAGCGGCCAGTATCAACGTAGGCTTCCTGCCGTAACGCTGGCTGATCCACCCGGCGAACGAGGCGCCGAGGATACATCCGATCAACGCACTACTTACCACGAACCCCTCCAAGGCGTTGGCTTGATCCAACGGAAGCCCTTGCGGCTCGATGAAGAACTTACGCAAAGACTCTACCGTACCGGAGATCACCGCCGTGTCATACCCAAACAGCAGACCTCCCAAGGTAGCGACCAAGGTAAGAGCGAAAATATAAGTGTTGTTATTTTTCATGGAATAGATTTATTAATTAAAAACTGAGAATTGAGAGCTGAAAACTAGGGCTTACGCACGATAATTTTCAATTCCCAATTCTCGATCTTCAATTATTTAGATATGCAGATTTACAATCATCTCGTATAATTCCTGCTTACCGCTGATCTGTTTCGGCTCGCCGTCACGCAAAGCGATCGTACGAAGATCTTCCAGCGTAAGCTTGCCATCCTCGAATGCCTTGCCCTCGCCGGCATCGAAACTAGCGTAACGCTCGGCACGCATCTTGCGGTAGTCTGAGTTCTCAAGGATATCGGCGGCGATCATCAAGGCACGGGCGAAAGCGTCCATACCACCGATATGAGCGATGAAGATGTCCTCCAAGTCCGTAGAATTACGGCGGGTCTTGGCGTCGAAGTTCGTACCTCCGGTAGTTAGGCCACCTCCCTCAAGGATAACCAGCCAAGCCTGTGCCAGCTCATAGATATCCATCGGGAATTGATCCGTATCCCAACCATTCTGGTAATCGCCACGGTTCGCGTCGATACTGCACAACATGCCGGCGTCGGCGGCGGCTTGCAACTCATGCTCGAATGTATGTCCGGCCAAGGTAGCGTGGTTCACCTCGATATTCAAGGCGAAATCCTTGTCCAATCCATAATGGCGAAGGAAACCGATCACGGTCTCCGAATCCACGTCATATTGATGTTTCGTCGGTTCCATCGGTTTCGGCTCGATCAGGAACGTACCCTTGAAACCGTTCTTACGGCCATAATCACGGGCCATCGTCAACATCATGGCTAAATGATCCTTCTCTCGTTTCATGTTCGTGTTCAATAGGCTCATATAACCCTCACGGCCGCCCCAGAATACATAGTTCTCGCCCCCTAAAGCGATACAAGCGTCGATAGCGTTCTTGATCTGCGTGCCAGCGCATGCCACGGTCGGGAAATAAGGGTTCGTAGCGGCGCCGTTCATATAACGCTTATTGCTGAAGACGTTCGCGGTAGACCATAGAAGCTTCTTTCCGGTAGCGGCTTGATGCTCCTTGGCATGTTCCACCATCGTCTGCAAACGTTTCTCGAACTCGCCCAGCGTAGGAGCCTCGTCCACCACGTCCACGTCGTGGAAGCAATAGTAAGGAATATTACATTTGGTCATAAACTCGAAAGCGGCGTCCATCTTGTACTTCGCACGGGTGATAGCGTCCGTGCTGTCATTCCAAGGGAATGATTTTGTTCCACCACCAAACTGATCACCTCCCTCAGCACATAAGGTATGCCAATAAGCCATAGCGAAGCGCAAATGATCCTTTAGTGTTTTACCCATAACTACCTTATCCGCGTCATAATAATGAAATGCCAACGGATTTTTTGACTCACGTCCCTCAAACTGAATCTGTCCGATTCCCGGGAAAAATTCTTTCTCTCCTTTAAAGTAACTCATAATAATATATATTAAAAATGTAAATAATTCAGCCGTTAAATAGATTGTTCCAAGCGTTCTTTCCACGTCTCGAACGCCCCGCAATAAGCATTCGCCTTGAAACCGTCCGGCTCGATCACGTTGATCTTCTTCAAGGAAGCGAACGCTTCTTCCGCATTCTTGTAGATACCGGCACCAATACCGGCACCCTTGGCCGCGCCTACCGCGCCATTCGTATCATACAGTTCGATCACCGTACCCGTCACGCCCGCCAAGGCATCCCGGAAGATCGGGCTTAAGAACAAGTTCGCGTTCCCCGCACGGATTACCTGAATATCGATCCCCATCTCATTCATGATATCCATACCGTATTTAAAGGCGAACACGATACCTTCTTGCGCCGCCCTAGCCATATGGGCCTTGGTATGTATGTTGAAGTTCAATCCATGCACCGAGCAATCGATCTGCTTATTCTGCAACATACGCTCCGCCCCGTTTCCGAACGGCAAGATCGAAAGACCATCGCAGCCGATGGGAACCGTAGCCGCCAAATCATTCAACTCATTATAGTTGATGCCTTCCGGCGCTATATTCCGTTTGATCCAAGAATTAAGGATACCGACCCCGTTGATGCACAACAAGACACCCAAGCGGGTCTGCTCCGTCGTATGGTTCACGTGGGCGAACGTATTCACACGGGAAAGCGTATCGTAATTCACCTTGCCGTTCACACCATACACCACTCCGGAAGTCCCGCCGGTAGCCGCTATCTCACCCGGATTCAATACATTCAATGATAAAGCGTTATTCGGTTGGTCACCCGCACGATAGGTAACCGGCGTACCTTTCTTCAGTCCCAACTCGGCCGCGACCGAGGCGGTAACCTCGCCCTGCAAACCGAACGTCGGACGGATATCGGCGATCAGATCCTTACTGAATCCATAATAATTCATCAAATCCTCCGATAAGGCATTATTCTTGAAGTCCCAGAAAATCCCCTCCGACAAACCGGAAACCGTAGTCACGATATCCCCCGTCAGACGCATAGCGATGAAATCTCCCGGCAACATGATCTTATGGATACGGTCGTAGATATCCGGCTCGTACTCCTTGATCCAAGCCAGCTTAGAAGCGGTAAAATTACCCGGCGAGTTCAATAGGTGGGAAAGGCATCGCTTCTCGCCTATATTCTTAAACGCACGCTCACCATAAGGAACGGCACGGCTATCGCACCAGATAATAGATGGACGAAGCACCTCCATCTTCTTGTCCACCACCACCAAGCCATGCATCTGGTACGAGATACCGATCGCCTTGATATCCTCGCCTTTCACCTTCGCCTTGCTCATGGCACCTTTCATAGCGATCTTCACGTACGACCACCAATCCTCCGGATTTTGCTCCGCCCACCCCGGACGCAACGCCTTGATCGGGGCCTCTTCTTTGGGATAAAAATCCGCACCTATTGTTAACCCGGTCTCCTCATCGACGATAGAGACCTTGATGGAAGAACTTCCAATATCACATCCTAACAGACACATAATCGTATGGTTTTATATCTTATTAAACTTCGAACGTTGTTGATTATATTTCACCTTATCAAACCGATAATACCGGGCGGCACGATGGGCGACCCCATCTTGCATATCGTCCGTGGGCACCACGTAATCCAAGGAATTCATCTTCTTATGAAAATTGCGCACGTCCATCTCACGGTTATAGATCACCTCGTACGTGCGCCTAAGCTGGAACGCCGTGAACTTCATCGGCATATAGTCGAAAATGATGGCGGGCTCCTTCTCTACCCAATTACGGATCTCCTGTATGGCAGCCTCGATAATCTCTTTATGATCGAATGGCAAGCGAGGAAGCTCGTCGATAGGGCACCAACGGATCGACTCGGATTTATCGGCCGGACACGTCTTCCTGCTATTCTTGCACAAGGCGAGATAAGCGACCGTGATCAACCGTCCGATCTTCACCTTGGAAGTCGCCTCCAGCCACATCACGTCCAACCGGTTCGAGGTACGGGCGGGGGAACCGAAACAACGGAATTGTTTCAATTGGACACGCTTCAAGCCGGTCGAATCATTCAGTATCCGATAGGCGGCGTCATCTAAATCCTCGTTCTCATAGATCAAGCTGCCGGGTAATTTATAGCCAATCAACTCGCCTTCCTCACTTTTTCGCTCCGCCAACAGCACGGTGAGCTTGTCATCATTGATGCCGAGAAGAACACAGTCTACGGAAACATAAGGGGACAGCATCTCTCTATTCTCGTTTTGTGTATCCATGATATCAGTAATTAGATTTGCGCAAATATAAGTATTTTTCTAAACAAAGCAATTACAAAAGGTCTTTTTTGCATCTCCTAATTGATTATTTTTCTGATATTTCAGTATCGTACATCATACAATATGCTATACAACACATAATGTAAGTAAAACAATTAGTATGAGAACAAATAATGAAGGCGCTTTCACGTACCTCTAACTTTTATTTCCTACATTTGTTATATTTATAAAACATCGGACATGAATCTAAAAAACATATACTTCTCTTGGCTGATTTATTGGGGTAAAATGAAGGGATTATTGAACGGGATAGCGGAAGCGATTATCCTACTCGCCTCCTTAGCCTCTTTCTTCGTATTGATCTACCAATTCGGCTTTGTACAGACACCCGATTCCGTCCATATCCTAGAGCGCTCCCGCCCATTCATCCTGCTAGCTTTTTTCACGGGCATAACACTCCGGTACGTGGTGAGGTTCCAAGAAATCATACAGGAGAAAATGTTGTATCTCGATATCAGCATCTATTTCCTTTTATTCGCCGTATTATCCAGCAAGATATTTTTCAAGGATGCCATAGCGCACTCTTTGCCTTATTTGTCTTTCCTTACGAAACCTCTCTTCGTATATGTCTTATTATTGCTGCTTAGCACGATTCACTTATCCCGGCAGACGTTCACGCTGATGCAGACACGGATCAAGCCCTCGTTGCTTTTCTTGCTCAGTTTCGTGTTCGTGATATTGGTCGGGGCCGGGTTGCTATCGTTGCCGAACGCCACTACGCACCGGATTCCGTTTATCGACGCTTTGTTTATCTCCACGACCTCGGTATGCGTAACCGGACTAACCACCGTCGACGTAGCCACTAGTTTCACGCATATCGGGCATATTATCATCATGATTTTAATACAGATCGGCGGTATCGGGGTCATGACATTTACCTCTTTCTTCGCCCTCTCCTTCATGGGAAAATCCTCTTTTACGAGCAAGATGATGCTGAAAGATATGTTGAACGAGGATCGGACGGGAGGGTTGTTCCGGGTCATCTTAAACATTCTTTTCGTGACCTTGTTTATCGAGGGGATCGGCGCCTATTTTATTTATATGGACGTACGGGGAAGCCTGCCGGGAGGTACGCAGCAGGAATTATTCTACGCAATGTTTCATGCCGTGTCCGCTTTTTGTAACGCAGGGATCTCTACCTTGAGCGGCAATATGTACGATCCGTTAGTGGCGGATAAGTACAACCTCCATTTCTGGATAGCCATGCTGATTATATTCGGAGGCTTGGGCTTCCCGATCGTCTTCAATTACCTGAAACTCTTGCATCACTTGCTGATGAATGGTATCAAGATATTGATCGGTAAGCAAAAGCATTATATCCATACGCCCCGTATTATTAATGTACATACGTACATTGTTGTTATATCTACCTTGATCCTGTTAATTACCGGAACGGCTTTCTACCTCTTTTTCGAGTATGACAATACCTTGGGCGACCTTCCCCTGCGGGGGAAACTGGCAAATGCGTTCTTAGGCGCCGTCACGCCTAGAACGGCAGGATTCAACGTAGCGGATATGGCTACATTGGCCCCTCCGACCTTAATGCTGACGTTGATCCTTATGGTAATCGGAGCCGCCCCTATGTCCACCGGCGGCGGATTGAAAGTGACCACCGTTTTCGTAGCTCTGGTTACGACCTTGAACGCCGCACGTGAGAAAGATAAAGTGGAAGTGAGAAAACGGGAGATCGCCCCATTCGCCATCCGCCGGGCATTCGCTATCATCATGATGTACTTCATGTGGGTGGCGATCGCTACGTGGGTATTATCCTATACGGAAAAAGGGGCGCCGCTGTTCTCCCTATTGTTCGAGGTTGTTTCCGCCTTGAGTACCGTAGGCTTGAGCATCGATTATACCCCTCACCTCACCCCTATCGGGAAAATCATCATTATCAGCACGATGCTGGTCGGACGTATCGGGGTATTGGCCTTCCTCGTAAGTTTCTGCAAGGAATACACGAAAAAGAACTACACATATCCACAAGAAAATATATTAATGTAAAAATAAGATAGCATGAAATATTTAGTAATCGGATTAGGGAATTTAGGACGTGCGATAGCGAAAGACTTGACACGTGTCGGCAATGAGGTGATCGGCGTAGACATGAATCTGCATCGTGTCGATATGCTGAAGAACGACATAGCGGGGGCGGTCGCCTTGGACTCTACGGACAAAGAGGCATTGAGCACCCTGCCATTGAGTGAGATGGATGCCATTATCGTAACATTCGGTAAGGATTTCGGGACTTCCGTTCAGACCGTCGCTTTATTGAAAAGTCTGGATGCGGGCAAACTGATCGTGCGGGCGATCTCCTCGATCCATGAGACGGTGATCCGTGCGATCGGGGTAAGCGAGATTATTACCCCGGAAAAGGATTTCTCTACGATGTACACCTCCCAAGCCTCTTTAGGCGGCCTGTTCCGGCATTGGTATAAAGTAACCGACACGGAACATCTCTATAAGATCAAGACACCGGCCACTCTTGTCGGGCAAACCATCAAGAACATCGATTTCGAGGAGAATTTCGGCATCCATCTGGTAGCGATCGAACGTCCTTACGAGAAAAAGAACCTGATCGGGCTCACACAGACAGAATACAAGGTTATCAGCCGTATCACCGAGGAATTGATGATCGAGACGGATGATCTGCTGATCTTATTCGGAAAGATGGAGCTATTGAATAAAATAGCCAACATCTAAAACAAAACATAGGCAGACGATCACGATATAATCAGCGTCGTCTGCCTACGGCAAATATCAACGAAGCGATCAAGCCCCCGCTATCTCTATCGTATAGGAGGCATCGAAGACCTCTCCCGGTTCCAAATGCCATACCCAATCCCGGTCTTTATACTCACCCGTATAATCCACCCGGTCGCAACGCCCATACCAAGGTTCGATACAGACAAACGGAGCGTTTCTCGTAGGCGGAGACCATAAGCCTACCACCGGAGCCGTAAAGGTTAGCGAAAGGTACGGATGTTTCTCCACATCCAATAAGTCCACCCGCTTAATCTGGCTGTCCTCCAAGATAAACGTATCGATATCGAACGTATGGATATTCAACGGCAGCAACCCGTCCGCATCCAAAGGTACCGGACGAACCACGTCCCCTACGCACCCTTTCTCCACCAGCGCACGGTATACGAGCTCTTTTTTCACATCGAAAGCGAAATACCCCCGATCCGGTTGATCCACCTCATAATTCGGGTACAGGAAAGCCGGATGAGCGCCGATCTGGAAATGCATCGTCTTATCTCCCGTATTCTTCACACGCCAAAGCACCTCCCCCTTATTGCCCTCCAAACGATACCCGATCTCCAGAAGGAAAGGGAACGGATAGGCTCTCAGCGTGTCCGGGGTACTTTCCAGTGCGAAACGCAACTCGTTCTCCGCCTCATCGATCAACGTAAAATCCATATCCCGTGCAAAGCCGTGCTGCGACAGCGGATACACGGTTCCCTCGTTCCGATACTCGGCCTTCCATACGCTCCCGACGATCGGGAACAATACCGGGGAATGACGTTTCCAGAAAGCGGGGTCCGCTTGCCAGAGATACTCCTTTCCCGTAGCGTTCGCCACGATACTACTCAACTCCGCTCCATGTTCGGAGACACGGATCGTTAGTTCTTGATTTGATACTGTCTTCATTATGATAAGTTTAGTAATTGTTCGGCGGGAAGTCCCTTGCTTTTCAAGAAACCGTTCAAAGTCCCGAATAATAAGGGCTGCCGCCGGAAATCTTCCAGATAAACCCGTTTCAGGCAGTCTACCGGCATCGATACCGGAACGTATGGGATCAAGTTTCCATGCTCATAACGATAGAGCACCTCGTCCGTAGCTTGCAGCGAGGCCAACCGCCATTCCTTATCCCCCACCGAGGAAGGCTGCTTCACCTCCAGACAGGCGTTACACAGCATCGAGAAAAAGCGGGAATCAGGCGTAAAGCCCGTGTGCTCCTCATCAAAAAAGAAGGTATCGTATTCCTTTTCCAATTGTGCCGTAAAATGGTTCAAGATAGGCTCCTTCTCATACTTGCAGGACAACAGGGAATAATTCTCGAACAGGCAAAGCTCGCCCAACGACTGATAGTCCAGCTCAAGGACCAGAGAAGGCTCGGCAGAGCGGGCCGGCTCACCGGGTTTCTCATACAAAGGGATCACGTACATGCCTATCTCCGGCCCCACCAGCATCCGGCTGTCCTGTCTGAAAAAGGGCATCGCCTTCTTGCTCTTTTCCACAGGTATCCCTTTGCGTTCCTCATACAAGCCGATAGACTCCCTAAGCAAGGAAAGCCCATACTCGATCTCCTCTTGCGGCACGATATGCATCAACCCCTTCGCCGGAAGCGTGAAAAAGGAATCAGGCCCCGAGGTAGTCCGAAAGCTTTCGACAAAAGCGTTCAATGATACTCTACAATATAAAACCATACAATCTGTTTTTTGCCTCGCAAGGTAGAAAAATATTATCAGAACCGATATGCCTTCCGACAAGAATTTATCTTATTACGCAAGATCACTGCAACCCGGGTTGCAGTAAAAAGCAGTTCTACTTTGTAAAAGGAGTTGACTCGCATATCAAAATAATCATTATCTTTGTTCGGAATAACAAGCGAGTAAAAAAAGACCGTACCGTAAATCAAGTATAAACCAATATAGTATACAATTATGAAACGTCGTGATTTTTTAAAGACCAGTGTCATCGCTAGCGCGGCTCTATCCTTAAATTTTGAAGGTCTGCAAGCGGCCCTTTCCACGAACACCGTAGCCGTAGAGAAGGCTCCCGATATGGTAGCCGTTATGGGGGGAGAGCCGGAGGGGATGCTAGATAAAGCCTTGGAAGCCCTTGGCGGTATCGGAAACTTCGTAAAGAAAGGACAAAAGATCGTAATCAAGCCGAATATCGGTTGGGACCGCTCTCCTGAATTGGCCGGTAATACGAACCCCAAATTAGTGAAAGCCTTGGTCAAGAAATGCTTGGAGGCCGGCGCCTCTAAAGTGACCGTATTCGACCACACCTGCGATAACTGGCAGAAATGCTATGAGACGAGCGGGATCGCCGAGGCCGTAAAAGAGGCCGGAGGTATCATCATGCCTGCCAACGATGAGAAATATTTTAAGGAAGTATCCATTCCGGGTGGCGTGAACCTGAAAAGCGCCAAGATCCATGAGGCCCTGATCGAGGCGGACGCATGGATCAACGTCCCCGTATTGAAGAACCATGGTGGGGCGAAGATGACTTGCGCCATGAAGAACTATATGGGAATCGTATGGGATCGCCGTTTCTTCCATCAAAATGATTTGCAACAATGTATCGCCGATATTTGCACTTGGCAAAAGAAACCGGTATTGAACATCGTGGACGCTTATCGCATCATGCACCAAAACGGCCCGCAAGGAAAGAGCGCGGCCGATGTGGCTACCTTGAAATCCTTGATCGCCTCCACCAATATCGTCGCTATAGACACCGCCGCCCTTCGCCTGTTCAACCAAGTGAAGAAGCTGGATATGGCCGCCGTAGGTCATATCGGTAAAGGCGAGGCTTTAAAGCTGGGTACAACGAATCTGGATAATGTCACGATCAAACGTATTAAGATATAATCGAGGATGAAGAAGCCTAATTACTTAAAAGGATTGCGGGTCGTACTCGCGATCCTCATTTTCGTACCCATACTTTTATTCTTCGTTGATTTCGCCGATGTATTGCCGGACAACCTGCACACGTTGTTGCATCTCCAGATCATGCCCGCTATTTTAGGGGGAATGGCGGGGTTGGTAGTCTTCCAATTCGTATTGGCTTTATTGTTCGGCCGGATCTATTGCTCGGTTATTTGCCCGGCGGGCGTATTGCAAGATATTATCAACCGGGTTTTCTGTATCGGAAAGAAGAAAAAGAAAGGAGTACGCAGGTTCAGCTATCATAAGCCCATGAATATCTTACGGTACTCTATTCTCGGGCTTACATTCGTACTGGCTGTTTTCGGGATGATCGAATTATGTACGTTGCTAGATCCGTACAGTAACTTCGGCCGTATAGCGAACAACCTGTTCCGTCCGGTCGTCATGTGGGTCAATAACCTGCTGGCCGACGGATTGGCACGGATGGATAACTATACGCTTTATCACGTCACGATTAGCAACGTGACGGTATTCGGCGTGATATCCGCTTTGGTTGCGCTACTCGTATTCATCATCATGGTCGTATTCCGGGGAAGGTTGTTCTGCAATACGCTTTGCCCGGTAGGAACGCTGTTGAGCCTGATCTCCCGGTATTCGTTTTTCCGGATCTCCTTTGACAAAGAAGCCTGTACGCATTGTGGTAATTGCGAGCATACTTGTAAGGCGGAGGCGATCGACAGCAAGAACCTCACCGTAGATACCTCCCGTTGCGTAGATTGCTTCAACTGCGTATCCTCGTGCGCTAAAGGAGGATTGCAATATCGTTTCAAGCCTTCCTTCAAGAAAGAAGCCGAAACAGCTCGCATACAAACGGACGTGATCCAACAGGCTACCGCTCCGAACAGCC
>OGON01002179.1_pt1 | contig 12239 bp, 19 predicted proteins | sample 1552671 | NCBI WGS metagenome assembly OGON01 (sample SAMEA2580136, study PRJEB22360) | human gut metagenome | biome: human gut; feature: human-associated habitat; material: faeces | place: Denmark | collected 2008/2010 | reverse complement strand
AGTCACAAAGAAAAGAACCATTGACGAGCAGGAGAGCGTCACGGCATGGGATGTCCTGCAAAAGTGCCTCACGACATACCGTTGTGAGTGCATCATTCACTCACTGACAAAGACAATCGACATCTATGACAGGATAGGAAGTGACAGAGGGTGTTATTTCATGGAGGGATTGAACCTCCGGAAAATATCTTTGAAATCCGACACCTATGATTTTTATACAAGAATCTATCCGATAGGCAAGAACGGCATCACGCCGGAATGGTTGACCGGAAAAGATTACATCGACAATTTTCAGTATAGTTCCAAAATCAAGGCGTATGTGTGGAAAGATGAGAGATACACCAACACCACAAGTCTGATTGAGGATGCGACGGCAAAGATTGAGGAAATGTCACGACCATACAAGGCATATACTGCGGAGGTGGTCGACCTTGCGAAAGCGTCAGAAAAATACAAAGACATTCTTTCATACGGAATCGGAGACACGGTCACACTTGTGTCAAAGAAAACCAGAACGAAAGAAAAACAGAGGATTGTCAAAATCACGGAATATCCGGAGATACCGGAAAAGAATACGGTTGAGATTTCAAATGCGAGAAAGACATTTGCAGAGATTCAGAAAGAGGAGACAGCAGCAGCGACCGAGGAGGCAATCTCAATCTCCAACAGGGCAACAAAGAAAGTCCTTGAGAACTATTCGACCACGGAGGAGATTGAAACCAAAATCACGGCATCGAAAAAGGCAGTCGAGGCGGGTGTTGCCTACACTCTGAAAAATTATTATACATCCGTGCAGATGGATTCCTTGATAAAAGCCACAAAAGAGGAGATTTCTCAAGAGGTAAAACATGTTGAGGAAAACTCAATGCACAACTATGTTGTGAATGGAGATTTTTCAAACGGACTTGATGATAATTGGTACAACAGTAATGAGACAAACAACTCCGTGATGGATGTGTCCGGTTTGGGTACGGTTGCAAAAATACTGAAAACATCCTCAAGCAGTTCCTATATACGGCAGAATTTAGGGAAAATACCTGCGGGAACATATCGTGTGAGATATAAGGCAGCAACAGCAGCAGGGTACGAAAGCACGGCAAGGGTGCAGGTGGGGGCGTTGGGAAGTTATTCAACGACATCCTCCGGAATGCTAAAGAGCAAAGAGTTCACGACGATTGAACGTGAAATCACGGTATCAGAGGGAACGAAATATATTTACATTTACGCATACACACAGAACGCACCCGTGTATATCACAGATATTGAGATATTAGGATTGTATTCATTGTATGCGGATGCAAAGATTCAAGTGACTGCGGAGGAAATAACCTCCGAGGTCAACAAAAAAGTGAACAGCGATGATTTCGGAACACTAATCACACAGAACGCATACAATGTCCGAATTGCATTCAACAAAGGCAGTTCGTACATGCAGTTTGATTCGACAGGAATCACGATGTACACAGGAACTATCACAGACAACACAAAAAGAACACGGTTCGATTACAACGGTGAACATTTCTATCGTGACGGAAAATATGTCGGAAAAATCGGAACAAACACCATGATAGGGAATGACAGTCAGAGAGGACTTGTGTTTGACATAGAATATGACACAGCATATATGTCATGGGCGAACAAGGAAAGTGCAAACGGCAGTTCGTACATGATGAAATGGGCGTACTGCACACAACAGTGCAACAATTATGAGGCGAATATGCTTCATGCAGGGGCAGACATTAACATGCACTATTATAAATTGAGAAACGTGAGTTTTGAAGATGGGGCAATCAATGGAACATTGACATTCAAGCAACCTTTAGCAGTGAGCAGCGATGGAACATTGTCAAAATGGTCAACAGCAACATTGACATTCAAGAATGGGATTTTGATTTCGGGTGCATGGAGTAACGGATAAAACAGGAGGAAAAACAATGCAGATGAATGACGAAAATATTCAAACAGAGGAAATCAAACAGGCAGCAGAGCCGGAGTTCAAGTTTCCGGATGATGCGGAAAGCACATCAAGACCAAACGAGACAGCAGAAGTTGTGACAAGAGAAACCGCAGAGGAAACAAACACGGAACTCTTGCAGAGCATCGACAAGAAACTTGACATGTTACTTGCAGCACAGGCAGCAACGCAGGCAGCAAAGGAGGAATAATCGTGAATACACCTATCGCAGTAAGAATCGAATGTGCAAAGGGAGAAATCCTCAACGCTATGGAGGCAATACAGACAAAACATGCGTTGCCTCCCTGCATCATGGACGGCGTTCTTTCTTCTGTACTGGCAGAGGTGAGGAGTGAGGCAAAGATTGAACTCATAAACTCCACAAATGCAATGATGGCAGAAAAAGACGAGGAACTTGAAAAGGCGAAAAAAGCAGCAAAGAGAACCTTGAGAACCGAACCGGAAGAACAGACGGAGGAGGAACATCCGGAGAATCCGGAAGAATAAGCAGTAAACGCCGAGAGGAGGTGAGAGCATGGCAGCGTTGACGAAATTGACGACGAACATCAATCTTGAGATGTCCGGAGACACAAAAAGATATTTAGTATCTGCAAAGCAAGGAGACAAGGCAACACGATTCATCGTTGCAAAACTACTCAATAACGGTGAACCGTACACAATTCCGACAGGTTCGAGAGCGGTCATCAATATTGCAAAGCCGGACGGGAAACATGTGTACAACACATGTACATATTCCGGTTCGGATGTGACGGTCGAACTGACAAATCAAGCACTTGCAGCCTCCGGAACGGCATATTGTGACATTGAAATCCGGACAAGTGATGATTCACAGATTATCACATCTGCATCGTTCACGATGGAGATTGAGAAGTCACAGAGGGATGAAAATGCAATCCTGTCATCAAATGAGTTCACAGACCTTGAGAACAGAATCAAGGGGCATATTGAGACCATTGAGAACACGGATGCAGCAGTCAAGAAAGCAGAATTGGCAAGGGTGACGGCAGAAAATGCAAGGGTAAAGGCAGAGGGTGAAAGAGCAGCAGCGGAAAAGAGCCGACAGAAAAATGAGAACACCCGCATCCAACAGGAGAAACAGAGGCAGCAGGACACATCGCAGGCAGTCAAAAACGCCGAGGATGCGACCGCAGCGACCAAACAGGCGACAAAGGACTGCAAAGAGGTCACAGACAGGGCAGAGGATGCGTTACAGAATCAAGAGCAGCTTGAGGCGACTTTGAACACGGCGACGCAGATTCGACAGGAAGTGTCACAGATGCAGTCGGCAGTCGAGGAGGCAAAGAAACAGGTTGAACAGGATAAAAAGGATATTGATGACACGATTCAAAATTCCCTGCTTGCATCCACAGAGAAAATCCTTGAGAGTGTGCAGGACTATTTCAACCGTGCCGAGGCTTTATATTCGAGCATGTATCTTGATTGTGACGGTGAAACACCATACCTGCGAACCGTGACACCGATTTTTATTGATGGAGCAACGCCACAGGTCAGACGGGCAAATGAGGGCGTTGATTTCGACGGAGGAACGCCGACCTCCCGACAATTAGCAGTATAATTCCACGATACTGGAAACAGACGGCGAAACGAACACAAAAACGTGATTGTGTGATATATTCCATAATCACGGGGCAAAGGAGGTTGAACAGATGGCAGCAATCAGACCATGCACCGGAACAACGGCAGACTGGAAAGCGGTTGAGGACACACTGATTCTCAAGGAAAGAGAGGTCGGAGTTGAAATTGACACATCCGGTCATTATTTAGTCAGACAGGGAGATGGTAAAAACAAATTCTTTGATTTGCCGATTATCGTCAATAATGCACGTTATGAGGAAATACTGGAATTGACACAGGGGTACATGAACACCGTGAACAATTTCAGCAAGAACATGACGGAGGCGACCAACAGTGCAAACAGTGCAGCAAAGACGGCAAGCGATGCAGCAGCATCCGCAACCGCAGGAGCAAAGGCGTGTGAGGGCATTGTGGACGGTCTCAACACTATGGTTGACACAGTAACAAAAAAGACCTGCGTTCTCTCGATTGAGGACGGGATTTTGACGATAAGGGAGGCTTGAGCATGACTTACAAGAAAGTAACACCGATTTCAAAAGGCGTGTTGAGAATCAGAAGTGAACCCGATGAAAGCGGGAGAGTGTGCGGTTCGGTATCTTATGGCGAGGAGGTCACGGTCGAAACGACAAAGGTGACATCGAAAAAAGGTAAAGAATATTACAGACTGGCGGGATATGGCTATATTTTAGCGTCACAGGTAAGGGATGCAGAATCGCAGACAGAGGCAGAGGCGAAAGTGGATGCAGCGGTCAAGAAAGCGGAATCAGCAGCGAGAAAAGCAGAACAGGCAGCAAAGGCGTGTGACGGCATAGCTGCCGGAATGAATGTCGTGATTGATTCTGTCACAGGGAAAGCGTGTGAGATTGGAATGACCGACGGAAATATTGTTGTAAGGGAGGCTTAACACATGGCAAGCGGAGACGTAATTGTAAAAGTAGCAGACAAAGAAACACTCGACCGCACCTATGCGAATACAAACGCAATACTGGCAGCAGTCGGGGAGGATGTAAGAGTAAAGGGAGTAAAGCGTTACGGACTGAAAATCAATAAAAATGACAGCAATCCGGCGACACGCTGCACATACCTTTTCGATGCGGTGGGAATGACACCTGCTGCGATGAACTATTCAACCGGAGCATTTGATTTCGGAGACTGGGGAGATGTCTTTTTTGTAAAGAACAACTATCCGGCAATGGTCAGATATGACGGTACAGAAGATTATAAACTTGACCCGAACGACCACACAAAGAAAGCGGACGGAACAACGGCATCTGATGTCGCAAACACGGCATACGGAGGAAATGCAATGAGTGTTTTCGATGGCAGCGGTGACAAGGGCAAAATTTGGCTCTCACAGTTTGAAATCGGAAACTATGAGTACATGATTATTTCAAACGTCCAGTATGATGAATCGTACAACGACGATGCGTATGTAAGAGAGGACGGCTCACATGCGGATAAACTCTATTATCCGATGTTCGGCGGTTCATACGACGGAACACGCATCCGTTCTCTTGCAGGACAGACGCTCATGTACAATACAAACGCATCGACAGAAATTACAAGAGCAAAAGCGAACGGCAACGGTTGGAACATCGGTTCATGGAGCAAAAGAAACCTGTTGGATTGTATGCTCAAGATTATGTCAAAGACAGACAATTCACAGACAGCGTTCGGACAGGGGCAGACATCCGGATATGTGAACGACGCATCACAGAACTACGGACACCTTGCGACCGGAACATTGACAAACAAAGGACAGTTTTTCGGTTATAAGGACACGACCCATGAGGTCAAAGTGTTCTACATTGAAAAATGGTGGGGCAACCGTTGGGATAGAATCAACGGTCTGTTGATGGTCGGAGGAGAAATTCTTGCGAAAATGACACCTCCATACAATCTGACCGGAAAGGACTTTGAAAAGGTCGGAATCACATTCGCATCATCCGGCAGCGGTTGGCAGAAAGGAACGAAGTCAAGCAGATTCGGACGCATTGTCAATTCAACAGGTGGCAGCAGTAGCACATACACATGTGACTATTTTTGGTGGAACGCCGGAATAACTGCGGTCGCCCTTGTCGGCGGTAACTGTAACAATGGCGATTATTGCGGTGCGGATTACTTGAATTTGAACAATTCTGCGGGCAATGCGAACTGGAACATCGGTGCGTCCAATTTCTTCTCATATCGGAGCGTTTAATCAAATGCAGCCTATATCCCACGCCACAAGGCGAAAATCATTCCGGATATAGGGTCGGTTGAGTAAGCATCCGCACAAAAACCGATAGGAGATAAGAAAATACTATATGAGAAGTTACAACAACCTATATGAACCAATGTTGCAAGACGACTACATAAAACAGCGTTTTATAAATGCATCCAAAAAGAAAAAGAACAGGAATGATGTGCGGGAGGTATTAGAGAATCTCGATGAACACACAGAACTCTTGAAAAAGATGTTGACAGAGGAGTTGTTCATTCCGGACTATCACAAACCGAGCATCATCAACGAGAGCAGCAGCAAGAAAACACGCCGTATATTGAAACCGCATTACAAATATGAGCAGGTTATTCATCATTGTGCAATAGGTCAGTTCAAACCGATTGTGATGAATGGATTGTATGAATTTTCCTGCGGGAGCATACCGGACAGGGGTGTTCATTACGGGAAAAAGTACATGCGGAAATGGCTTGATTCATACGACGGGAAAAAGTTCTTTGTTCTCAAGATGGATGTACACCATTTCTTTGAATCCATAAACCGGAGAATCCTCAAGAGAAAACTCAAAGCAGTAATTCGGGATAAACGGTTTTATAGATTACTCTGCATGCTGATTGAACATGACAAAATAGCACTCGTTGCAAAGATTTTGACGGATGCAGGTGTTGAGATTGATGCAGAACAGACAAAAACGCTTGTCGGGTGCATAGCATTTGACGACATCTCCGGAGCGTTGGAGGTCTTGAGGGAAATCGGCATCGCCGGAGCGATGTTCGAGGAACTGAAAATAATTATTGAGGAGATGCGAAAAGGCGTTCCGTTGGGATATTTTACATCACAATGGTTCGGCAATTTTTACTTGAAAGCACTTGACCACTACATCAAGGAGGAACTCCATGCAGAACATTACATGCGATACATGGATGACATGGTGATACTGGGTAAGAGCAAAAAGAAACTGCATAAAATGCACAGGGCAATCGAGACGTATCTGAACGAAAACCTTGACCTTGAGATAAAAGGCGACTGGCAGGTGTTTAGATTTGAATATCCGGTGATGAAAGACGGGAAACCAGTGCTTGACGAGAACGGAAAGCAGGTCACAAAGGGTCGTATGCTTGATTTTATGGGATTTCAATTTCACCATGACCGGACAACCATCCGGAAATCAAACATCGAGGCTGCGAGACGCAAGGCAAACCATATTTCAAAGCAGGATAAAATCTCATGGTATAACGCATCGGTGATGTTGTCGTATATGGGATTGTTCAAACACACGGACACATACAACTATTACATTGAATACATCAAACCGAAAATCAATGTCAAGAAACTCAAGAGGATAGTTTCAAAGCATAGCAGAAAGGAGAATGAGCAACATGACAGACTGGAAAAAGGTGACAGGAACACAGCCGGAACGTCCGGAGGAAATCGACAGGACATCGTCTCCGTCAACGGTCTATCTGCGTAAGAACATCGAGCAGGTGGAGAAAGAGGTTGAGGGAGCAGACGGAAAGATGCAGACCGTGACCGAATGGCAGTACGACGAAAAGGAAATGAAGGTTGAGGAATATGAGAACATGGCTCTCATGAAATCCGTCGTTGAGGAGAACACATCCGGAATCGTCGAATCAGTAACACAGTTTCAGAAAGATGCGGTCATCGACGAATACACCGCACAGTTAATCGAGGAGGGTCTGATTTAATGAGAATACTTGTTGAAAGTCTGAAAAGAATGTACACAGTCAAAAAAACGCTCACAAAGGAGCAGGTTGCCGAGAGAGTGGCAAGAGGTAGCATTTCAGCGGACGAATATGAATACATCACAGGGGAGAAATACTCCGGCGGTGATGCAGAATGAGTCCGCTTGAAATAATCTCACGATTGTGCGATGTGACGGAGAATCTATCCGCAATCGTGAAAAAGCAGCAAACAATCATTGAACAGTCGAAAATCGAGGAGACGGTCAAGGCAGAACTCCGGCAGGAGGTAGAGGAGACAGACAGGGAGATGGATGTTCTTGAATACCACATGAGGAGATACTGCGACACCGATGACATCGAGGCGACAGAGTTCGGAAAGGAGAACGCCGTTGACGATTGAGATTTCCCTGTTGCTCTCAGGAGTATCTGTTGCGTTTGCGATTTTTTTCGGTATCTGCTCAAAGCAGAGAAATGAGAAAAAGGACACACAGGAAGATGCGGAACAGAGAGCAACAACCGACACGATGGTGATGGTGAAACTTGAGAACATCGCAGACGACCTCAAAGACATCAAACGGGAATCAAGAGAGAACCGTGAGGAGATGAAAACATTGAGAGAGCGTGTTGTCATTGTGGAACAGTCACTCAAGAGTTATCACAAGAGACTGGACGGAGAACAGCATTCCGACCGATAACAGGAGGGCAGGAAACGGGCAAGAATCAACCTCACAGAAAAGAGGCAATACATGAGAATGACAGAACAGGAACGTCGCATCAGAATCCGGCATCTGAAAAGAATGTATCGGATAAGAGAGCGAAAAGAGAGACATGACAAAAAGGTGTCCGGTCTGTTCATGAAACGTGTTGTATTCACTTTGATTCTTGCAGCATTTATCTTTACAGTCGTGATGATATTTGTGTTTTTACGGATGGGTTCAGAGCCGTCGACACTGATTGAGAATGTATTCAGATTTCTTTCAGTTGAGGGCGGTGCAATGGCACTCATTAAGTCCGTGAAAACGGTCAAGGGAACAAAGTCAAACGGAGAAATACAACACAATGACGAACCGGAACAGGATGACGAGGAGGTACAAGGATGAAATACATCGTCGAGAATTGGTTTGTGATTGTGGGTCTGATTGCGGTATGTGCAGCGGGAGGATATGCAGTATATGTTTTCGTGAAAATGCCGTCAGACAAGCAGTTGAACAAAGTGAGAGAATGGCTGCTCTATGCAGTCACAAAGGCAGAAAAAGAACTGGGAGGCGGTACAGGTCAAATCAAGCTGCGTTATGTATATGACATGTTTGTCGCGAGGTTTGCGTGGCTTGCGAGAGTGATTTCTTTTGAGGCTTTTTCGATGATGGTCGACGAGGCACTTGAGAGAATGAAAAAGATGCTTGAGAGCAACAGAGCGATGCAGACGCTTGTGAGCGGTGAGGCAGGTGAGGTCAATGAGTAAAATCGTAGACTTTTTCGTGCAGAACGCAAGGACAATCGGGATTGTGTACGTTGTGGGTGCGGTCGTCGTATTTTTAGCGATGACAGCGTTTTACATTTGGGTCGACAGGGCAAGTAAAAAGGAACAGGAACTTTACTATGACGAATATTATTATCCGGATGACGAATTTGCGGAAAGAATGTCGGTGGTAGTATGGTTTATTCTTTCATTGGGATGTGCGATTTTATGGGTCGGTATTCCGTTACTGATTTGCGGGTTGATTGTGTACACAGAACTTGAGGAACATTGTCCGGCACTCATGGGAGACATGACGGACAGGAACACAGAAGAATTTGACAAGGAGGAAAACAAATGATTTCAAATTGCGGACATGATGAAAATAACAGATACAGCGGAGGAAAGGCAGGAGACCAGACAGGTACAGAGTGGAGGGTTATAAATTGGTATAACAGACCGTGGAAATGTGTCCTCCGTCATCCGGATGCAAAGGTCAGAAAAATGATTGCGAGCATGGCAAAGGCAGCAGCAGTCAACAATAAAATCGGATATGACCAGTCAGAGAGATACACATTTTGGGAGCATCTCAAGGCATCGAATTACGACCCTGCACAAATCACGATTGCGTGTGAGGCAGATTGTTCATCCGGTGTCGCTGCAATCGTAAAGGGTGCAGGTTACAGACTGGGAAATGAGAAAATGAAGAATGTGAGCATTTATCTCTATACCGGAAACATGAGAGCGGGTCTCAAGGCAGCAGGATTCGAGGTGTTGACAGATAGCAAATATCTGACATCGGATGCGTATTTGCTTGAGGGAGACATCCTCCTCAATGACAATGCTCACGTTGCAACGAACCTCACGGACGGGGCAAAGTCATCCGGAACAGGTGCATCAAACACAACAACAGTCAAGAGCAATGCAAAGGTCGACGTTGCACACGGGTTCAACAAGAGCCTTGCAGGAACTTACAAGGTGACTGCATCCGGATTGAATCTCCGTGCAGGAGCAGGAACAGGAAAGTCAATCCTTGCGGTGATGAAAAACGGCGAGAAAGTCCAGTGCTATGGATATTATAACGATTGCAACGGTGTGAAATGGTTGTATGTGGTTTACAAGAACGTTGTCGGATATGCGTCAAGCAAGTATTTGAGCAAATAGGAGGGATAATCATGTTATACTATTTAGGCAAAGGAACAGAGTTCAAGAAGGAGGACTGCAAAGAGTACAAGACCATTGAGGGAGCAATGAGAGCAGCAGCAAAGGACGAGAGCCTTGTTGTGTGGGATGAAAACGGAAACGTCATCGGCTCACTCACGGACAACGTTCCGGAGGGAGCATTGCAGACAAATCCGGACGGCAGCGTCAACGCATACGATGCGGACGGAAACAAGGTCGGAACGGTCGATGCAGAAACCGTTGAGAAAATGACAACATTTGAGAGTGACGAGGATGCAGCAGGGCAGCAGGAGGACGCAGAGGACGGGGAAACAGCCTCAAACGATGCAGAGACGACAAATCCTCCGTCTGAACCGGAAACGGGCGAGAATGGGGCAAATACAGAGCCACAGGAGGCAGAGGACGAGCCGGAGGACAAAGTCATCATCCCGCAGGGAAAAATGAAAGTGACGGTCATTTGCGACGGCTCACTCAATATCAGACGTTCCGCAGCGTGGGGCAATGAGAACATCTGCGGTCGTGCTATCAGAGGACAGTCATATTATGTGAAAGAGATTCATGTTGTGGACGGAAAGAAGATGGTCAGAACAATCGGAGACCTTTATCTCTCCGGAGAATCCGAGCATGTACAGTTTGAACAGTTATAAAAGCATACAGACAAAAAAAGAGGACGACATCCGGAAACGGGTGCCGTCCTTGTGCTATAATGGATTTATGAACGTGCTTGAATTTTGGCAATCAACGCATCCTGCAAAACTTTTGAATAGTTGATACCGTAATTTTCACATGCAGTATTGAGCCATGCAGGAATACTCAAAGTTTTCTTGACTGCCTTGTCATTGTACGCACGGGCGTATTCGTCGAGGTTGACACAAATCAAATTGACAAGTGCTGCATCCTCGTCCTTTTCGACTGCATCAAGAGGGGTCGGAGCGGGAAGAACATCACCATCACGCAAGGATGTGAATAAATACTGACCGCAAGCCTCTTGAGCCATTGCGAAAGCGTCCGCAAGGTTATCTCCGTAAGTTGCTAAATCATTGAGGTCGGGGAAAATAACGGAATATCTCCCGTCGCCCTCCGGATAAAAAACAGCAGGATAAATATAATTCATGATAACGCTCCTTTCTTTAATGGGTGGCAGGTCTCATTTGAGACCCGCCTGTTTGAGTATGGAGTTGACAACCCTTTGAGGAATGTCGCCTCGATGATTTGGGATTGTAACTTTTCCCGTTTTGGTTGGGTGTTTGTATTGGTGATGTGAACCTCTCACATCTACCAACTCCCATCCGTCATTGAGGACTATTTTTTCAATTTCTCGAAATCTCATTTGTATTGTTTCCTCCTTACAAGTATATAATAACACGTATTTTACGTAATGTCAATAAAAATATACGTAAAATACGTAAAAAATAACAGAGATTTTTATACTACTAAAATGAACCTACCGACAGGCAATCTTGACTCAAAAAACAGCAGTGAAGTCATTGCTCTGCTGCATGAGGCGTCAAAGAAGTATGCCCAGACGATTATTATGATCACACACAGCCAGAGTATTGCCCAGACGGCGGACAGGGTATTAAAGGTATCCGATGGTGTACTGACAGATCTCGGGAGGTGTCAGGCATGAGAAGTTATTTGAGTTTAATTTCCATTTCTACAAAAGTAAGAAAAAAACAAAGCCGCATGACGGTACTGTGCATTGTGATCGCGGTCTTTCTGGTAACAATAGTGTTCAGTATGACTGATATGCTCATGAGGGCAGAATTGTCCCATCAGGTTGATAAAAACGGCAGCTGGCATTTGATGTTTGAGGATATTTCAGATTTGACAGCATCAGATATTGCATCCAGGCTGGATGTGGCGGCGGCCGGGTGGTCTTCTGCGTTTAATGTGAATGCAGAGCAGGACTATGAAATCGGAGATGTAAAAGCTGCACTGTATGGTACAGATGCAGCTTATATTGAACAGTTGATGGAGGGTCTGAAGGAAGGAAAGTTCCCTTCCACAGATCATGAGGTGATGCTCAGCACCAATGCCAGAGATTATCTGAATCTGAAAATCGGTGACACGGTTGTGCTGCATACGCCTGCAGGGGCGTCAGAG
>OGON01002177.1_pt1 | contig 12248 bp, 11 predicted proteins | sample 1552671 | NCBI WGS metagenome assembly OGON01 (sample SAMEA2580136, study PRJEB22360) | human gut metagenome | biome: human gut; feature: human-associated habitat; material: faeces | place: Denmark | collected 2008/2010 | reverse complement strand
AAGAAGGTGGAAAAGAATGTCTGAAAAGATTCACACGCTAATGAGCTTGCAATCTCTCCTTTTTCTGAGCCGCCGACACCATCGCAGACCAGAAATAATTTCTGATTGGAGTTTACCCTTTCCGGTAAGGGGTAAATAGAATCCTCGTTGTTTTGTCTACCGCCTTTTTCACAAACGGCCCAAGGCTTGCCAATCGTTATATTCATAGCACGAACAGATTTTATTCATTAAAGCGGAGAACCGTATGGCCGATAATGATCTCGTCATTGTTCTTAAGCACTACGACCTCTCCATTTTCAAGGTAATTGCTATTATATAACGTATGGTTTTTACTATTATTGTCAGAAAGAAAATGTTTATACCCTCCTTTCGGGTCTTTTTTAACTTCTATTCGTATATGCTCCCTGCTCATCGACTTATCAGCCGTTGCAATTCCTATTGTAGCGTTCGAAGCGTTAGATCTACGACCGATGATTGCAATACCTTCATTGAGAGGGAAAATTTGTTCCGGTGTAGCCGAATCTCCAACAACTGTAAGCTGTCCCGTACCATTCGAAACCGGATTGACAAGAATTGTATCCTGATCCGCATCAAGTCCTTGTTTTCCCAGTTGAAGCAAAGAGACAGGAATCGGTTGTTTACACTTCGGACATTTAAAGGAGGTCAGATCGAGGGGAAGTTTCCCCTCGTCTACCTTTAATCCTACGTGACAATGTGGACATTTAACTGAAATCATAGCATAAATGATAAATCTGCTCCGTCGATATCAGTTGAGATAGTATCATGCACGTCTGCATCCGACAAGAATATTGTGTCGTCAGATAATCTAATAAAATCTGAAACATCCATATTATCGTCATCAATCATTACGATACCAGATAAATCGTTTTCCCCATCCACATCTACAACTACCGCATCACTAAATACGGAGTCGTCACTGTCTAGTGTAACAAATGTGTATTCCTCCTCTTGCATACTGGTTTGAATTAAAATTATTCTTTCTGGAAACAAAAGTAGGAAAAGTAATGGATTAAATTAACATCTAATATTCTCTTATAATCAAAGGTTTGGGTTTTATGTACAAACTGTCCGCTTTTGAGATACGAAACAACTTATTCACTGACCCACTTTGCTTTACAGGAAGAAACAGGACATTGTTTCCTGTTCCTCAGAGATTCCCAGGGAATTTCCCCCAGAAAAGTACCGCATTTAGGACATACATAGTCTATTTTAAACCGGTTTGCAATGTCCTGAAGCTGTTGAGGAGTCTTGGATGCCTGCTTTGCACCCAGGTAAATGCCTATCGTCGGGGCACAGATAGTTATAAACAAACTTATAGCCAAGAACTCCGGACTTCCTTTGCCCAGAAATCCGATCACAACGCCTATCACACCGGGCAGCGCAAAAGGAAGGGACTGGAATAATCTGGTTTTAAACTGGTTAGCCGACTGTATCTTAACTTTTTCTTGAACATAATCGTCATACACTTTCTTCAGTGCAGCAAACTCTTCACTATAATCATTATTATATTTAAGCGCTTCAGTCAAGTTCAGCACATACCCGGTACCAAGAATAATCTTGTCCGTTGGTGTAATACGTTTCTTGACGATCTGTGAACCATTGACGAAAGTTCCGTTAGTAGAGCCGAGATCTTCCAACAACCAACAGCCATGATCCTCACGAACCAGACAAGCATGATGTCTGCTAACATGAGGATCATTCACTATAAAATCATTATCTTCAGCTTTACCGATTTTAAAGATAAAAAAGGAAATAGCCTTTCGGATGAGGCGTTTAAAGCCGGTTTCATCCGTTATGTAATGACCGATGAACTGAATAAAGATGGCAGAGGCGCATGCGGTCACCGTCAAGCAGTGGATTACGATTCGTTGTTGGTAGCCGACCCGATTGATACGAACTTGAAATCAATGTCTGTTCCGGCACGTACTGTTCAACCTATCTGGGTGCAATGCTGGATTCCTCAATCGGCTACTCCCGGAACCTACAAGGGTGCCTTGCTGATAAAAGACGGTTCCCGTCTGTTGCAGCAGCTTAATCTCGAAATCCTTGTTTCTTCCCGTGAACTTCCTGCACCGTCCGAATGGGCTTATCATCTGGATTTGTGGCAGAGCCCGTTTGCCGTAGCCCGTTATTATCAGGTTCCCTTGTGGAGTCAGGAGCATCTGGATGCTATGCGCCCGCTGATGAAAATGCTGGCGGATGCCGGTCAAAAGATTATCACAGCCACTTTGACACATAAACCTTGGAACGGTCAGACTGAAGATTATTTCGAGACAATGGTAACATGGATGAAACGTGCCGACGGCACTTGGGCTTTTGACTATACGGTTTTTGATCGCTGGGTAGAGTTTATGATGAGTGTCGGTATCAATCAGCAGATTAACTGTTACTCTATGGTTCCCTGGGAATTATCTTTCCAGTATTTTGATCAGGCAACAAATTCATTGAAATTTGTGAGGACAGCACCGGGAGAACCTGCTTATGAAGAAATGTGGGTTGCGATGCTTACTTCTTTTTCCAAGCATCTGAGAGAAAAGGGATGGTTTGATATTTGTGCAATTGCGATGGACGAGCGTCCGATGGATGTCATGCAGAAAACGTTGAAAGTAATCCGCAAGGCAGATCCGGAGTTTAAAGTTTCACTGGCCGGTAATTATCATGCTGAGATAGAGCCGGACTTGTACGATTATTGCATTGTTATCGGACAGAACTTCCCGGAAGAAGTACGTCTCCGCCGTGCGGCCGAGAATAAACGTACCACCTATTATACTTGTTGTACGGAAGCACATCCCAATACATTCACTTTCTCCGATCCTGCTGAGGCTGCATGGATGAGTTTCTATTCTTCGAAGAAGCATCTGGACGGCTATCTGCGTTGGGCATACAATAGCTGGCCTTTGGAGCCGTTGCTCGATTCACGTTTCCGCACGTGGGCGGCTGGAGATACTTATCTTGTGTATCCGGGAGCCCGTAGCTGTATCCGTTTCGAACGTCTGATCGAAGGTATTCAGGCACATGAGAAAATAACGATTCTTCGTCAGGAATTTGAGAAGAAGGGAAATAAAGCCGGATTAAAGAAGATAGAGAAAATGCTGGCCCCGTTCAATTTGGGTAATATGCCGGAAATACCAGCAGCCGTTACCGTAAACCGGGCCAATCAGATACTTCATTCGTTTTGATAATAGAAACGAATGAAGCCTGTCAATTATTAAACGTAAATTATGAAGAAAATATTATTTGTCTGCCTCGGAAATATCTGCCGTAGCTCTACGGCGGAAGGAGTAATGCTTCACCTGATCAAAGAAGCCGGACTGGAAAAAGAATTTGTGATTGATTCCGCCGGAATCCTGTCTTATCATCAAGGCGAATTGCCGGATAGCCGGATGCGTGCACACGCTGCCCGTCGGGGCTATCAACTGGTTCATCGCTCCCGTCCGGTGCGGACAGAGGACTTTTATAATTTTGATTTGATTATTGGCATGGACGACCGTAACATAGATGATCTGAAAGAAAAAGCTCCTTCTACGGAAGAGTGGAAAAAGATTCATCGTATGACGGAGTACTGTACCCGCATTCCCGCCGACCATGTCCCCGACCCCTACTATGGAGGGGCCGAAGGATTTGAATATGTGCTGGATGTACTCGAAGACGCTTGCGCTGGTCTGCTTACTTCTTTAACTCAGGATAACTGATCCGTGTGTGATAAGCGATCTTCAGTTTTTCTTTGAATACCGTCTTGATGGTCGCAATGTCCTTGAAAGTGATAGGGCATTCTTTGAAATAACCTTCAGCAACTTGGGAGTCTATAATTTTGTCGACCAGGTTGCTGATAGTTTCTTCCGTATATTCCGGCAGACTGCGTGACGCCGCTTCGACAGCATCCGCCATCATCAGAATAGCTGTCTCCTTTGAGAAAGGATTAGGGCCCGGATAGGTGAACAGTTCTTCATTCGGTTCCTCGTCGGGGTGCTCGTTCTTCCATGAGATATAGAAGAACTTCGTTTTTCCCCGTCCATGATGGGTGCTGATAAAGTCTTTGATTACTTTCGGCAGATTATGCTTGTCCGCCAGTTTTAATCCGTCTGTCACATGACTGATCACGACCTGGGCACTTTGCTCGTAATTCAGATTCTTATGAGGATTGACGCCTCCCGACTGATTTTCCGTAAAGAAAGCGGGATTCTCCATCTTGCCGATATCATGATACAAAGCTCCGGTACGTACTAATTGACTTTTCGCTCCGATACGGATCGCTGCCTCTGCCGCCAGATTGGCTACCTGCATAGAGTGCTGGAAAGTTCCGGGCACGGTTTCGGACATCTGCCGGAGAAGATCACTGTTGATATTGGAAAGTTCGACCAAAGTCACATTAGAGGTAAAGCCGAACGTCTTTTCCAGCAGAAACAGCAACGGATATGTAAACAGCAGCAGAATACCATTAATAAAGAAATAGGTATACATCCGTGCATTCAGCTTAGAGAAGTCATTGGCAAGTCCATTCTCGGTCATTAGCTCGAATGCGAAGTAAATAGCCGCATAAGTCAGTATCACCAATAAGGCCGTGCGGAAGAGCTGTGATCTCTGCGAAAGTTCCCTTAAACTGAAAATGGCAACTAATCCGGCAGCCAACTGCGTCAGAATGAACTCATGCGGAAAACGCAGGGATATAGAGCAGATTAATATCGTAATGACATGTGTCAGAAAGGCAGTTCGTGAATCGAGGAAAACCCGTATGATAATGGGCAGCATCGCGTACGGAATCATATATACATTAAATATATTATGTGATACCATGAAAGCTGTTACTACACTATAAAATACAATCAGTGTAAACAGTAACGACAGGCTGCCTTTGCGCTCATAATAATCTTTTCGGAACAGGTCGAGATAGAGCATAAAGCAAAGCATCAGCATACCGACAAACAAAATCTGTCCGCCAAGAATCAAGCGGCTCTGATCAATGGATTCACTTCGCTTGATAGACTCTTTGCGTAATGATTCCAGAATATTGTACGTTTCGGGGCTGATGATTTCTCCACGGTCTATAATTTTCTGTCCGCTGACGACTAATCCGTTGGCCCAGGAATAGTTGTTCAGCATTTCCTCTTTGGCGGTCTGTGTCCGTTGCTGGTCGAATGTGAGATTGGGCGTGATATATTCGTTTAAAGAACATTGTCTCAGAATCTCACGGTTGAAGTGGGTCGTATCTGCGGAAAGCAAGTACTCATAAGCTTTTTTGACCGTATATATATGATCGGTAGGCTTGGAGTTGGCGAGTTTATCGTCGATGATCATGATTGCCGAAGTACTGTCCTTGTGGAGTTCTTGTATGTTTTCTGTCGAAACGATGCCCTCTCCGTATATTTCTTTTAATGTCCGTTCGATGTATCGCAGATAATCTACGGAAGGAAGTATACCTTTCAGGTGAGTATGGTAATTCTCTTTCAGCTTGGCGATTGCGTCTTTCTCTACTTGTTTGTCAAGCAGATAATATGGTTGGAAGGAAGCCAGCAAACTATCCTGTTCCCGGTTCACCACTGCGTCGTCTTTATAGATCGGAAAGTCAAAAGTGGCTATCAGCTGCCCGTACTTCCAGGGCTTGTTTATGTCAAACTGATAGTTGAATTTTCCGTCACGTGGCAGGAAATAGACAATCAGTGTCACTGTCGCTACAAACAGCAATGATTTATATAATATATCTCTTCTTGAGAACCTCTTTTTCTTCTTCATATGTTCCATACGCATTGAAATTTTTGCGAAAAGTACAAAAAAAAACAATAGTGTGGAAAAAAAGGTTTAATTTTGCCACGATTTACCTATACTAACCCAAATTATGGCAGAAAGAAAAGTAAGAGTTCGTTTTGCTCCGAGTCCTACGGGAGCATTGCACATCGGTGGTGTGCGTACAGCTTTGTATAATTATCTATTTGCGCGTCAACACGGCGGAGACCTCATTTTCCGTATTGAAGATACTGACTCCAACCGGTTCGTGCCGGGAGCGGAAGAGTATATACTTGAGTCATTCAAGTGGTTGGGTATCCACTTTGACGAAGGAGTGAGCTTCGGTGGAGAACACGGCCCGTACCGTCAGTCCGAACGTCGCGAAATCTATAAGAAATACGTGCAGATTTTGTTGGATAATGACAAGGCATACATCGCTTTTGATACTCCCGAGGAACTGGACGCTAAGCGTGCGGAAATTGCTAACTTCCAATATGATGCATCGACCCGCGGGATGATGCGTAATTCTCTGACAATGTCGAAAGAAGAAGTGGACGCATTGATTGCTGAAGGAAAGCAATATGTGGTTCGCTTTAAGATCGAGCCGAACGAGGATGTTCACGTGAATGACTTGATTCGTGGCGAAGTCGTTATTAATTCATCTATTCTGGATGACAAGGTGCTTTATAAGTCGGCTGACGAACTGCCTACTTATCATCTCGCAAACATTGTGGATGACCATTTGATGGAAGTGTCTCATGTAATCCGTGGCGAAGAATGGTTGCCTTCGGCACCGCTGCACGTACTTTTGTACCGTGCATTCGGCTGGGAAGACACGATGCCGGAATTTGCCCACTTGCCTTTGCTGTTGAAGCCGGAAGGAAACGGTAAACTAAGCAAGCGTGACGGCGACCGTTTGGGATTCCCTGTATTCCCGTTGGAATGGCGTCCGGAATCGGGAGAAGTGTCTTCCGGATATCGTGAATCGGGTTATTTGCCCGAAGCGGTGATTAACTTCCTGGCTTTGTTGGGATGGAATCCGGGCAACGATCAGGAAGTGATGTCTATGGACGAGATGATAAAACTGTTCGACATTCATCGTTGCAGCAAGTCCGGAGCTAAATTCGACTATAAAAAAGGTATTTGGTTCAATCATCAGTATATCCAGCTTAAACCGAATGAAGAAATTGCCGAACTGTTTTTGCCTGTGTTGAAAGAGCATGGGGTAGAGGCTCCTTTCGAGAAGGTCGTTACGGTAGTCGGCATGATGAAAGACCGTGTAAGTTTTATCAAGGAACTGTGGGATGTATGTAGTTTCTTCTTTGTGGCTCCTGCTGAATATGACGAAAAGACAGTGAAGAAACGCTGGAAAGAAGACTCGGCAAAATGTATGACTGAGTTGGCGGAAGTAATTGCCGGCATCGAGGATTTCAGCATTGAAGGTCAGGAGAAAGTAGTGATGGACTGGATTGCTGAAAAAGGTTACCATACAGGTAATATAATGAATGCTTTCCGTCTGACACTGGTAGGCGAAGGTAAAGGTCCGCATATGTTCGATATTTCCTGGGTGTTGGGCAAGGAAGAGACATTGGCTCGTATGAAGCGCGCCGTAGAGGTACTTAAATAATTAGGATTTGTAAATTATGCTTTACAATCTGGCAATAGTTATTTATGACCTTTTGGTTCATTTTGCTGCTCCGTTCAGCCGTAAGCCCCGAAAAATGATGAAAGGGCATTGGGTGGTGTATGAACTTCTACGACAGCAAGTGGAGAAAGGGGAGCAGTATATTTGGTTTCACGCTGCTTCGCTTGGCGAGTTTGAACAAGGGCGTCCATTAATAGAAATGATCAGGGAAAAATATCCCGATTATAAGATATTGCTTACATTTTTCTCTCCGTCCGGTTACGAAGTGCGCAAGCATTACCGGGGAGCGGACATTGTCTGCTATCTGCCGTTTGATAAACCGCGGAATGTGAAGAAGTTCCTGGATATTGCAAACCCGTGCATGGCATTCTTTATCAAGTACGAATTTTGGAAGAATTACCTGGATGAGCTTCATAAGCGTCGCATCCCGGTGTATAGTGTTTCTTCCATTTTCCGTCGCGATCAGATATTCTTTAAATGGTATGGTGGGACTTATCGTAATGTGCTGAAGGATTTCGATCATTTGTTTGTGCAGAATGAGGCTTCCAAACGCTATTTGTCGAAGATTGGCATTTGTCGTGTGACAGTGGTGGGAGATACCCGTTTCGACCGTGTGTTGCAGATTCGGGAAGAGGCCAAAGACCTTCCGTTGGTGAAAATGTTTAAAGGAGACAATGCCTTTACGTTTGTGGCAGGCAGTTCTTGGGGACCGGATGAAGATTTATTCCTGGAGTACTTCAACACCCATCCGGAAATGAAGTTGATCATCGCTCCGCATGTGATTGATGAAAATCATCTGGTGGAGATTATCAGTAAACTGAAACGTCCTTATGTACGCTATACTCGTGCTGACGAAAAGAATGTACTGAAAGTTGATTGCTTGATTATCGATTGCTTCGGACTGTTATCTTCTATTTACCGCTATGGAGAAGTGGCTTATATCGGAGGTGGTTTTGGCGTCGGTATTCATAATACGCTGGAAGCTGCTGTATATGGCATCCCTGTTATCTTCGGACCGAAATATCAGAAGTTTATGGAAGCAATCCGGTTGCTCGAAGCTAAAGGCGCATACTCAATTAAAGACTATCACGAGTTGAAAACCTTGCTGGACCGTTTTCAGGCAGATGATGTTTTCATGCGTGAGACCGGTGCGAATGCTGGTTATTATGTGACCAGTAATGCCGGAGCTACGGAGAAGATTATGCACATGATTAACTTTTAGAGATGGATAAGGTTGGGCGTCGCCTGAAAAACAGGTAAGCCCTATCATTTCGCTCTGCTGTTCTGAGCTTGTCGTCTCGTTTTTCTTAAAGAAGAGAGATTCGTCAATGAACTCAGAATATAACAGAATAAGATAAGAATAAGGAGATGTGTCAGAACTCCCCTTTTAACGAATTCATCTTCGCCACAACTATCTGTAGCGAAGATGATTTTTAATTTATAAGGGTTTCGATACACCCGCTTACCAGTACATCTTTTGAAAATGCTGGTATTCTATTTATTTATTTCCTGTTTTAATAACTCTTCCAGTTCTTTTCGTGTCACATGGGTGAATCGTTTCACTATATTTCCTTGCTTGTCTATCACCAAATACATGGGCAAACCTTTCATCTGAAAATGTTTCCAAAGATAACCCCATTGCTTTTCGTTTAACCAATAATGTTCACCGACAATGTCTTGTATGAGTATTTTCCAAGTCTTTTCGATGGAACTGGGGCCAGTTAGGTAGACAAAAGCTACGTTTTCGCCTAATTCTTTTTTAATAGGTTCATATTCTTTAATCGTCCTTCGGCAGCCACCGCACCAGGTAGCCCAAAAGTCAATGAATTGTACTTTTCCTTTATGGCGGTCGACGAGAGCAGACAGTAATTCTTCTTCTGATACTTTAGGTGCTTCGCAGACAGAGTATTTCTTTGTTGTCACTTTTGCGCGTGGTTGCATCTGTCGGTTCATGTCTTGAATGATTCCTAAGAAAATCGGGTTTGTAATTTCCGTTGCCATAGCTTCTTGTTGAGTGGTCAGTGGTTTTAAATTATATAGGCTGGAGCGCATATAGATTGCCCGTATATAATCGACCATTAAACAAGTGCTGTCTTGCATGATATGGCTCAGATACTCCTTCGCTTTGGTGAATAGTTTCTGACTGAATTCATTATATTCTTTGGGGTATTTTGCAATAAGCGCGATCAGCTCGCTGCCTTGTTGGAAGGGGATACCTGTTTTGAGAGCTGTCTCGTATTGGCGAATAAGCGCTTGTTCCTCCTTTGTAAGCGCTGCTTTTGATAGTAAATACTTCTCAAATTTTAAAGGATCATGATGTAGCTCATAGAGTTCTCCTGAGATCACGTTGCGGTAATTGTAACAATAGAGCGCTAAGGGATGATTGACAGGGAAACTCTTTAGGAAATCATAGAAATTGGCAGGAAAATCAAAATTGGCAAAGGCTGTACTGGCTTGTTCACGCGTGATGTTTTCCTTCTTCTGATAAGCCGTTTGCAGACAATAACGGGTTGCATTCAGATTCTCTATGCAATCGAACGCACATGAGAGATTGGCAAGTGTGCGGGTATCTTCACTAAATTGCGTTTTTGTGTTGTTGTGTGCCACGCACTGTTTGTATTGGTCGATGCAGCGTTTCTTAAATTCATTGGCGCTGATGCCTGCAATAGAATCCAGTATGTCGCCATTTCTATAAACCGGAGCTATTCTTGTAATCAATTCTGGCTGGCACCATTCATTATTGATGGTAGCATATTGTCCGCTGAATACAAATTGTTTTCCTTGCGGATTGCTTAGATTGACCGCTACATTAGTTTCTTTATCGGGACTTAGCAGAATGACTATATCGGCTTTCCCTATCGTCATCCGTACTTGTGTGTTATGATAGAGAGGAATATTGATTTTGAAGCTTCCGTCTGCTTCGATAGTCGGGAAGAGGGTTTCGGCTGCCCCCATCACAATATTAGGAGCTCCGATTTTGAGGTCCGGATGATCATCAGGGCTATAATTAGCTATTGTGCCGCTTAGTATGGCTTTTCCTTTTTGATATTCGGGACTCCGTAATTGTGCTTGTACTATGTTGAATAGCAGGGACAAGAAAAGGAAGGTAAACAGTCTGTTCATAATAGTTCTTTGATTGCATTTATAATTTCTTTATCTGTATTCTCTGTGCTATATCCTCTGATTATTTTTCGTATGATTCGTTTCTGGTCCAGTATGAAAAAGAAGGGCGCAGCCCCACCTGTCTGGTATTGTTTGATAACTTCGTTCGTGGCATTTAGAATCGTATAATTCAAATCTTTCCGTTTGGCGTAGTTTCGGATGGCGGATGCATTGTGGCTCCAGGATTCTATAGCAATGAGATCAAACTCCTCGTTGCTGAATAACTCTTTTAACTTTTTCAGAAAAGGTACAGCTGCCTGGCAGGCGCCACAGCCAATGCCGGTGAAATTGATTAGTATGACTTTGCTTTTGCAGTTGGCAAGTGATAAAGACTGTCCATCTATATTTTCTAATATCCATCCCGGAGCTTTTTGGCCTGTGAGTCCGGATGTGGATGGTTCTGCTTTTTTCTTGTAGAGGTCGCTGTATTTTACTATCTCATAATCTTTGGGGAAATAATCATTGATGTTAAAGTCTCTGATGTTGAGCTTGTTAATCTGAAGGTTGGAACAAGTTGAAACGGAAATATCATGTGACATTTCCCTTCGCTCCTTAAAAGGTAAATTATCCGATTTATTAATCCATAATTCATAAATAGAAGTCGTATTGCCGATATCGAATGGGGGAAGAGGCATGTGGAAGGCTTTTCCAAAGAATTCAACCTGTTGTTCCTCATTGATTGTTAGTTTGAAATAGTAATCATTACCCTCGTCTTTCAGTTCTATGGTGATATTATCATCAGTGGTAAGCGCATACTTGATGATGTTCTTTGCGAAATTGAAGAATGGAGGTCTTACTAGCCTGAAAGGGAGTGGTTTGAATGTGAAGTCATCAATTACTAACTTTTTATTATCGTGATAGGCTTCTACTCTTACGTTACCATCATAACAAAAGTTTAGCTTTGTAGTATCCTTGGCATCCAGTGAAACATAGCTTGCGCCGATGGTTGAATCTATGGGGTGATTATATTCTTTGATGAATCCATGTAGAATGGATAATGCGGTGGAGTCCCCGGGTTGCCAGCTTTCGTTAGCAACATAATATGTTGCGGATTCAATTTTCTCTAGATTGGCAAATACCTTTTTTAAATAGTCTCTCTCTCTGTTTTGAGCATTGACTGCCGGCATTGTTGCAAAAAGGAGAGTAATAAGCAGTAGTTTTGTTTTCATGATTGATCGTGGAGTAGTATGTTTTCTATAGTTAGATGTTTTTATTCTGTTTGATTACAAATCTACGAATAATTCGTAAATTAGAGGCAGGCAATTGGTTAAATAAAACAAATGAATACATGAACTCCTTCATGGATATTAGCTGATCCAATACGCTCCTTTGCTAATTTTTCAAAGATCAGAGATGCATTGAATATAGTACCCTGAAAACACATGAACTTACTAATGATCTGGAACCTGATATTTATATTATTCATGTGAATCAGTAGTTGAATGTTGTTCATTTCTTTGCGGTTTTGAACTAAATGATAGTCAATAGTATCTTAAATGGGCTGTCTAAAAAGTCAATAGTATCTTAACTCTCCTCCTTCTGGAAGGAGGAGTACCCGTAGGGGGAGGTGGTAGGTGAATACATAATCCTATCATTTACAAAGAAATAGGAACAAACATTATCTCTCCTACCACCTCGGTCTTCGACCACTCCTCCTTCCCGAAGGAGGAGATTCGAGATAGAATCGACTTTTTAGTCA
>OGON01002168.1_pt1 | contig 12285 bp, 9 predicted proteins | sample 1552671 | NCBI WGS metagenome assembly OGON01 (sample SAMEA2580136, study PRJEB22360) | human gut metagenome | biome: human gut; feature: human-associated habitat; material: faeces | place: Denmark | collected 2008/2010 | reverse complement strand
GAGATGGGCATTGATTATTCAAGGATAATCGATGATACATTTTATACAAAGACATTTGCTCAGAACAAGATTATGGGGCAGGCACTTTTGAATGCTGCTTTGTATCTGAATGGTGATGTTATATTGTCTGCAGTATCGCGCGCTGAGATGGAGAAGTACGATGTGCTTCCAAAGCATCTCGACGGTATTGTAAATCAGCTGCGCGTGACAAAGGATATAAAGGTTGCTGTATTTCTCTACGAAAATGAGGATGGTACCTACAAGGGCAGCCTGCGCGTAAACGGTGATTACGATGTGGCAAAGGTTGCGTCGGTATTTGGCGGAGGAGGACATGTAAAGGCCGCCGGATTTACGATTGAAGGACCGCTTGAGGTGGCAACAGACCGCATCCTTACGGCAATTAAGGATAATATTTAGGGAGAGATTCTTGGGCAGATGGTTAATGGAATAATCAATGTATACAAGGAAAAGGGCTATACAAGCTTTGACGTTGTGGCAAAGCTTCGAGGCATATTCCACCAGAAGAAGATTGGTCATACAGGTACACTTGATCCTGATGCGCAAGGCGTCCTTCCTGTCTGCCTTGGAAAGGCAACCAGAGTGTGTGACCTTTTGACAGATAAGGACAAGGTCTATAAAGCGGTGCTGCTTTTAGGACAGGAGACAGATACACAGGATATTTCAGGGCAGGTCTTGAATCATGCTGAGGTCAATGTGACTGAGCAGGCGGTGTATGATGCAATATCACAGTTTATTGGCAGACAAAAGCAGGTGCCGCCAATGTATTCGGCTCTAAAGGTCAATGGGAAAAAGCTCTATGAGCTTGCCAGGGAGGGCAAGGTTATAGAGAGAAAAGCCAGGGATATCGAGGTGTTTGATATTAAGGTTGAAAGCATTGATTTGCCTGAGGTTACGATGACGGTGCACTGTTCAAAGGGCACGTATATCAGGACGCTGTGCAATGACATCGGAGAGAGGCTGGGCTGCCATGGCTGCATGAAGTCACTGCTTAGAGTAAGGGTAGCAGGCTTTGACTTAGAGCATGCACTTACACTTTCACAGATTCAGTCAAAGGTGGATGAAGGCTGCTTTGATATGGTGATGCCTGTTGACGGAGTATTCGAAAATCTGCCGGCAGTGCATACTGCTTCAGATGCTGATAAGCTTGTCAGAAATGGAAATAAAATTCCGGCAGTGCTTACGGATTATTTAAAACACAGTGCTGACTCTGATATAAGATACAGAGTATACAATCATGAGGGCATATTTGTCGGTGTGTATTCGTATCTTGATGAGACCGGTGAGTTTAAGCCGGTTAAGATTTTTATGGAATAGAATAGTATACAGATATTATGGAATATATAAGCAAAACTCTGGATTTTCATGTCAAGGAGCCGTCCGTCATCTCGTTTGGAAAGTTTGACGGGCTTCATAGAGGACATGAATTTCTGATGGAAAAGCAAATTGAACAGAGCAATCTGCATGGCTACAAGCGCATCATATTTACGTTTGACATTCCTCCCAAATCGGAGGTACTTGGCGTTGAGTCAAAGGTTATAATCACAAACGATGAAAAAGAGTATGTGTTTGAAAAATCAGGTATTGACTATCTGATAGAGTGTCCGTTTGTGCCACAGGTGATGACGATGGAGGCGGATGCGTTTGTCAGATGGATAGTTAAAAGTCTTAATGTCAAGTGTATCATTGTCGGAGATGATTTCCGTTTCGGGCACAACAGGGCAGGAGACCATCGACTGCTTTCTGCGATGGCAGGAGAGCTTGGATACGAGCTTATTGTGGTGGACAAGATAAAGGATGGAGCCAGGGATATAAGCAGTACCTATATCCGCGAGGAGATTGCGGCAGGACATATTAAAAAGGCGAATGAACTGCTGGGATATCCCTTTTTCATAAAAGGAAGAGTAGTGCATGGCAGAGCACTGGGCAGGACTATTGGCATTCCAACAGTCAACCTTTCAGTGCCGCACGATAAGCTGCTTCCACCAAAGGGAGTGTATATGTCAAGAGTTCTTGTCAGGGACAACTGGTACCTTGGTGTAACCAATATAGGATGCAAGCCTACTATAGAGGGCAAAAATCCAATCGGTGCAGAGACATATATCATAGATTTTGGGCAGGATGTTTACGGACAGGATATCATGGTAGAGCTTCATAAGTTCGTAAGACCTGAGATGAAGTTTGATTCAATAGAAGCGTTAAAGAGCCAGATGAGTGCAGATATCAATTATACAATCAATTATGCAGGCAGTCACACATTCTAGTGTGGCTGTTTTTTTGCGAAATTACCCAAAATAACGAAAAAATGACAAATATTACGGAAATATTACGGAGAAATATTGACATTTTAACAATTTGTGATATACTCGTAAACATGGGATTATGGATAGCATGAACTGGAGGCTATATGAAAAATAAATTAAAATTAGGACAGGCAGCAGGCGTTGTAGCGTTTGCTATTATTATAGGTGCTGTATCTATGGGTTCAAGCAGCACAGTAGATGCCAGAACATCATTAAAGGAAAACAGAACAGTCAATGCGGGGGTGGCCCTTGGTCTGACAGAGGCGGCAGATGCCACAGAGCTTCTCACAGCAGGGGTTACATCGGCTCTTACTTATTATGGAGCTGACGTATCGGTAGCGCAAAACGACAGCAATGTTGTTACTGCATCTGCTCAGGGTGCACAGGTTGGCAATACTGCACAGGAGACAGAACAGGCAAATGAGGCATCCCAGACACCGACAGCCGCACAGACCTGTGGTTACACAAATCTTGGTATGTCGGTTATCAGCAGCGGAAACTTAAATATCAGACAGGAAGCTTCGACAGACAGCGAGGTAATAGGAATACTTACCAATCACAATGCCTGTGAGCTTCTTGAGGATGCCGGAGAATGGTACAAGGTCACATCAGGCAAGGTGACAGGATATGTAAACAAGCAGTATCTTGTGACAGGAGATGAGGCAGAGGCTATTGCAGAACAGGAGATTAAGACGGTTGCCACAGTAAATACGGAAACACTGAATGTGCGTGCAGAGAAGTCAACAGAGGCTGCGGTGCTTTCGCAGGTTGGAAATTCAGAGGCATTCACGGTTAATTCTGTCGCTGACGGCTGGGTTGAGATAAGTGTGGATGATTCGGTAGGATATATATCACAGGATTATGTGACACTGGCACAGGCACTTCCTACAGCAAAGACAATAGAGCAGGTGAAGTATGGTGACGGCGTATCAGATGTAAGGGCATCTGTTGTATCGTATGCGTTACAGTTTGTCGGAAACAGATATGTGTGGGGTGGTACAAGCCTTGAGAAGGGAGTTGACTGCTCAGGCTTCACAATGAGAATTCTTGGAAAGTATGGAATCTCATTACCGCATTCATCAAGAGCACAGCCTTCATACGGCACAAAAATCAGTGCATCTGAAGCAAAGCCGGGAGATTTATTCTTCTACGGAAGTGGAAGGAGTATCTCACATGTTGCAATTTATATCGGAAACGGACAGATTGTACATGCCAGCAACAAGCGTGATGGAATCAAGGTTTCAAATGCATATTACAGAAATCCGATTTGTGTCGCAAGATATTTGCCGGATTAATAAAAAAACAGTTTACAACAAATGCTTACTATGCTATACTGCATAAGTGTGGTTTTGCCCATGTTCGGTAGTTGGACACTCCGACCTATTGCTGAGCATCATACAGTTATCAGGGCGCATTATAATATAAGGAGGATCAACAATGATCGCAAAGGAAAAGAAACAGGCTATTATCGCAGAGTACGGTAGAACACCAAATGACACAGGTTCACCAGAGGTTCAGATTGCAATTCTTTCAGCAAGAATCGCAGAGTTAACTGAGCATTTCAAACAGAACCCAAAGGATCATCACTCAAGAAGAGGAATGTTAAAGATGATCGGTCAGAGACGTGGATTACTTGCATACCTTAAGGAGATTGATATCGAGAGATATCGTTCACTTATCGAGCGTTTAGGACTCAGAAAATAGTATTTTCTTTAGAGCGGAGTAATTATTATTCCGCTCTATTATTGTTTTTATTATTGTTTTTTGAAAAGCAGAAGTAAGCCGAGACCACTAAAGAGTGCATGAGCGTACATGTATTGTTTAGTAGTTTCGGAAGAGGAATACACTTCTGCAAAAGAATTTTTAAGGAGAATTAATATGTACAAAAGTTATTCAATGGAACTTGCCGGCAGGACTCTTACTGTAGATATCGGAAGAGTAGCAGCTCAGGCAAACGGAGCTGTTTTTATCAAGTATGGTGATACAACAGTTCTTTCAACAGCTACAGCATCTGACAAGCCACGTGACGGTGTGGATTTCTTCCCACTCAGTGTTGAGTTCGAGGAGAAGATGTACTCTGTAGGAAAAATTCCGGGTGGTTTTAACAAGCGTGAGGGAAAGGCATCTGAGAACGCCATCCTTACAGATCGTGTAATTGACCGTCCTATGAGACCTCTTTTCCCAAAGGATTACAGAAATGATGTTACATTAAACAACCTTGTCATGTCAGTGGATCCTGAGTGCCGTCCTGAGATAGTTGCAATGATCGGTACAGCTCTTGCTGTTCATATATCAGATATTCCGTTTGACGGACCATGTGCCATGACACAGATGGGACTTGTTGATGGAGAGTTTATCGTAAACCCTTCACAGAAGCAGTGGGATGAGGGCGATTTACAGCTCACAGTTGCTTCTACAAAGGAAAAGGTCATCATGATTGAAGCAGGAGCCAATGAGATTCCTGAGGATCAGATGATTGAGGCAATCTACAAGTGCCACGATATCAACCAGACAGTTATCGCATTCATGGATCAGATCCGTGATGAGATTGGCAAGCCAAAGCATGAGTATGAGAGCTGTGCTATTCCTGAGCAGATGTTCGAGGATATCAAGAAAATTGTTACTCCTGAGCAGATGGAGGAGGCAGTATTCACAGATGAGAAGCAGAAGCGTGAGGAAAATATAAGAGCAATTACAGAGCAGTTAGAGGAAGCCTTCGCTGACAATGAGGAGTACCTTGCAGTACTTGGCGAGGCTATTTACCAGTATCAGAAGAAGACAGTCAGAAAGATGATTTTAAAGGATCATAAGCGTCCGGACGGCCGTGCAATCAACCAGATCAGACCACTCGCAGCAGAGGTTGATTTGATTCCTAGAGTTCACGGCTCTGCAATGTTTACCCGTGGACAGACACAGATTTGTGATGTTGTAACGCTTGCTCCTTTATCAGAGATTCAGAAAATCGACGGACTTGATGCAAATATCACAACAAAGAGATATATGCATCACTATAACTTCCCTGCATACTCTGTAGGAGAGACAAAGGTATCACGTGGACCGGGACGTCGTGAGATTGGACACGGAGCACTTGCTGAGAAGGCACTTGTTCCTGTACTTCCAAGCATTGAGGAGTTCCCATATACTATCCGTGCCGTATCTGAGACATTTGAGTCAAACGGCTCTACATCAATGGCTTCAACATGTGCATCATGTATGTCACTTATGGCTGCAGGTGTTCCGATTAAGGCTATGGTTGCCGGAATCTCATGCGGACTTGTAACAGGCGATACAGATGATGATTTCCTTGTACTTACAGATATCCAGGGTCTTGAGGATTTCTTCGGAGATATGGATTTCAAGGTAACAGGTACACATAAGGGTATCACAGCTATCCAGATGGATATCAAGATTCACGGACTTACAAGACCTATCGTTGAGGAGGCAATCGCGAGAACACGTGAGGCACGTCTCTACATCATGGATGAGGTCATGAGCAAGGCAATCGCTGAGCCTAGAAAAGAAGTAAATGAGTGGGCTCCAAAGATTGAGCAGATTACAATCGATCCATCAAAGATTGGTGATGTTGTCGGACAGAAGGGTAAGACAATCAACGAGATTATCGACAGAACCGGTGTCAAGATCGATATCACAGATGATGGCGCTGTTTCAGTTTGCGGAACAGATAAAGAGATGATTGCAAAGGCAATCGACATGATTAAGATTATCACAACTGATTTTGAGCAGGGACAGATCCTTGAGGGAACAGTTGTAAGCATCAAGGAGTTCGGTGCTTTCATCGAATTTGCTCCTGGCAAAGAGGGAATGGTTCACATTTCTAAGATTGCAAAAGAGAGAATCAACAGAGTAGAGGATGTACTCACACTTGGAGACAAGGTAAAGGTTGTTTGCCTTGGCAAGGACAAGATGGGAAGAATCAGCTTCTCTATGAAGGATGTAAAAGAGGATTAATTAATATACGTTAAAGTATAACAATAATATCCAAGTAAAGGGCTGCACGCAGGTGCAGTCCTTTTAATATATGAAATTATAGTAATGAGGTTTGTGTTAGGACAAAACAGGTGCGTTTGTGTCATATTGTGAAAACGAATCATATACTAAATTAAAAAATAAAATAATAATGAAAAATGCGAAATATAGTATAAATGCAAATCTGGTATATAAAAATGGATATAGTGGTAAAAATGTCAATATAGCAGTGCTTGATACGGGTGTGTTTAAACACAAACAGCTTGATGGGTGCATAAAGCACTTTATGGATTTTGTGGGTGGAAAGGAGACATGTTATGACGATAACGGGCATGGTACACATGTGTGCGGTATATTATCGGCTGCAGATATAGGCATGGCTCCGGGGGCAGGACTATATGTGTTTAAGGTGCTTGATTATCTTGGCATGGGGCAGACGTCGGATTCAATTCGTGCACTTAAGTATATAAAAGAAAACTGTGTCAGACTTAATATAAAAATACTCAACTTCTCTGTAGGATATCTGCCATGTTCTGATACAGCAGAGCGTATTAAGATATTGAAGCTGATAGATGAATTGTGGGATATGGGAGTGGTAGTTGTTGCGGCAGCGGGCAACTACGGCCCGACACCGTTTTCTGTAACTGTGCCGGGAATTTCAAGAAAAATAATAACAGTCGGAAGCTTTGATGATATAAGAAGTGGCAAAGGTCCTACCGACTGTTGTATTGTAAAGCCTGAGATTCTGGCTCCCGGGCATGATATCATAAGCCTTGGAACGAGGGATGGCACATATGTAAGAAAGACAGGTACTTCAATGGCTACACCGATTGTGTCAGGTGCCATAGCACTTCTATTGGAAAAAAATCCAAATATGAGACCGGAGGCGGTTAAGCTAGCACTGTATAATACATGTGACAGGGCAGGGGATAGTCACAAAGGCTCGTGGGGGATTATAAATGTTGATAAATTGGTGGGAATATTATAATATGTATTAGAGATTTATTATAGATAATATAGGAAATTATAGGAAATATTAGGTTGTATAATAGTAATTTCATGGTAGGGCTTATATGAGAAAAATATTACAAAGACTGCTTTCAAAGCTTTTTATAGTTTCGACAATAATAATCATACAGATGATATGGTGGTTCTTTTTGTTTTATACGGCATCTGTTGCCAGCAGGGTGTTTCAGGATCTGCTGTATGTGGCAGCTATATTGCTTTCGCTTTATATTGTCAACAGGCGGATGAAAATGTATATAAAAATGTCATGGATATTTTTGATACTGAGTGTTCCAATCGTTGGTATTCCGTGCTATTTCTTTTTCGGAAGACCGGAGCTTACGTCGAAGACACAGAAAAGAATGGCAAGAATTGTGGAAGCATATGCGCCGCTTCGGCCTGAGAACGAGCTGCTAAATGAGACTCTCAGACAGACAGATATGGATGCATACAGACAAAGCAGGCTTATCACTCAAAATCAGAAATATCCACTGTATGCGGAGGACTGCACAGAGTACTTTAAATCAGGTGAGGAGGCTTTTGAGAGCATTTTAAAAGATTTAAGGTCAGCTGAAAAGTTTATCTTTATGGAGTATTTCATAATCGGCAGTGGCGTTATGCTTGATCAGATACTTGATATACTCAAAGAAAAGGTAAGGCATGGAGTTGTGGTGAGAATCATATATGATGATTTTGGCAGCATAAATGCCATTCCGCCACATTTTATAAAGGAGATGGAGAGCATCGGAATACAGACCAGACGCTTCAATCCATATAAGCCCATGCTTTCAGTAATTATGAATGACAGGGATCATAGGAAGATACTGGTGATAGACGGACGTGTGGCGCATACCGGTGGTTACAATATAGCAGATGAGTATATCAACAAAAAAATCAGGTTTGGTTACTGGAAGGATGCCGGTATCCGTGTGGAGGGAGAGTGTGTAAACAGTTTCACAACGATGTTCCTTGAGATGTGGAATTATATCAATAAGGACAATGCAGTACATGATGAATTTCTGAATCCACACAATACCTTCAGCCAGTCAGAGGAAAGCGGTTTTGTCCAGCCGTTTTGCGATTCTCCACTTGAGCATGATGATGTAGGAGAGAATCTTTATGTGAGTATCATCTCAAGAGCTAAAAAATATGTTTATATTTTTACACCATATCTGATACTTGGAACGGAGCTGTCACATGCTATGATATCGGCAGCCAGGTCAGGTGTTGATGTGCGTATTGTTGTACCTAAGATTCCCGATAAAAAGCTCATTTATCTGCAGACAAAAGCCAATTTCAGACCTCTTATCGAGGCGGGGGTAAGGATATATCTATACACACCCGGCTTTATACATTCAAAGTGTATAGTGGCAGATGATGATACTGCGATAGTTGGCACATGCAATCTGGATTTCAGGAGCATGTATTGGAATTTTGAGGATTTTGTATACATGTACAGGACTCAGTGCATCGGAAAAATAAAAGAGGATGCGATAGAGACGTTTGCGGTTTCAGAGGAGGTGTATGAGGAAAGCACAAATGATATCTCATTTGCAGGCAGGCTGCTGCAGAGTATTTTGCAGCTTTTTGCACCGCTTTTGTAAATGTGTCTGTAAAGCGTCTGATAAAAATCTGTTGAATAATGTTACAAGTTGTAATATAATAATCCAAGCGATTGCGTAAGCAACGCACGAAGAAACTGAATATGTAGCATAAAGGTGTCGGAGCAGACAAGCATTTGAATCTGATTTATGACAGGCGATGTGAAGCTGGCTCCGGTGAAAAGGGAAACAGGTGCAAATCCTGTACGAACTCGTCACCGTAATTAAGGAGTGACGGCCAATAGGTCACTGGGCAACCGGGAAGACGGCCGAAGCGATGATATATAAGCCGGGATACCTGCCTTTGTGTTGTACGGAAACAAATAGTGTTTCAAGCCACGAGTAACTGGCTGTACGTGATGAAATAATTATAATTACAGACAAGGTTATGATAGCCGTATAGTCTGGGTTAGAAAGATTTTGACATGTATAGCTCTTTGACATAATAGTACAAAGAGCTTTTATTTTTGACGCTTTAAATGTTTTCGTCTTACATATTTAAAACATGTGCAGCTTAATAGCTGCAAGGAGAATGAAAAGGAGAAAACATGAAAAAGAAATTAGTAGTAGTACTGATGGCAGCAGTTATGGCTATGACAGCAGTGACCGGCTGTGGCAGCAATGCAGATGATGCAAAGAATGATACACAGGCATCTAAGACTTCAGAGAGTGAGACAAGCGCAAACGCAGATCAGGAGGCGGCAATGCATGTGGCAGATTTAATCGATGCAATCTACGTGCAGGAGAGAACAGATGATACAGACAAGCAGTGCAAGGAGGCTAAGGAGGCCTGGGACAAGCTCACAGACGCACAGAAGGAGCTTGTAGAGGGAGAAAATGCTGATCCTGACTATTTCGGCAGAGATACAGGCGATGCTTCAAAGGATGATCCGAGAAACCAGGATGATATCGGCGAGAACGAGATTCTTGTAGTAAGCTTTGGTACATCCTTCAACGACAGCCGCGTGGCTGATATCAAGGGTGTGGAGGATGCAATAGCAGCTGCAAATCCTGACTGGTCAGTCAGAAGAGCCTTCACAGCACAGATTATCATCAATCATGTACAGGCAAGAGATGACGAGAAGATTGACAATATGGATCAGGCACTTGAGCGTGCAGTCAAAAATGGTGTAAAGAATCTTGTGGTACAGCCTACACACCTGATGCATGGCGCAGAGTATGATGAGCTTTCAGAGGCTGTAGAGAAGTATAAGGATAAATTTGAGTCTGTAAAGATTGCAGAGCCACTCCTCGGTGAGGTTGGAAGTGATGCAACAGTTGTAAATGAGGATAAAAAGGCCGTTGCAGAAATTCTTACAGAGGAAGCAGTAGAAAAGGCAGGCTATGACAGCCTTGATGCTGCAAAGGAAGAGGGCACAGCATTTGTATTTATGGGACATGGAACAAGCCATACAGCAAAGATTTCATACAGCCAGATGCAGAGCCAGATGACAGCTTTGGGTTATGAGAACGTATTTATCGGAACTGTAGAGGGTGAGCCGGAGGATACATCATGTGAGTCTGTCATTGAGAAGGTGTCAGCCGCTGGTTACAAGAATGTCATTCTTCGTCCGCTTATGGTTGTTGCAGGAGACCATGCCAACAATGATATGGCGGGAAGTGATGATGATTCATGGCTTTCACAGTTTAAGGCATCAGGAAAGTTTGATAAAATCGATACACAGATTAACGGACTTGGTGAGATTGAGGGTATCCAGAAGCTTTATGTTGAGCATACAGCGGCTGCTATGAGCAAGTAGCAGTTACTTAAATGTATAGTGGGGAAGCTATAAAATAACAGGAGCAGTATATCAGACATGAGAAAATTATTCAGAAACAAGTTTACTTATATCGTTGCAATGACACTGGTTTGTGCCATGAGCTTGGCAGCCTGCGGCAATAAGAATGCAAAAGCTGAAACAGAAAGCAAAAAAGCAGTGCAGGATGCGACAGAGAGCACAAAAAAGGCTGAAAAAACAGAAAAGATAGCACTTTCAGATGGTACATATACAGCAGAGTTTACTACAGACAGCTCAATGTTTCATGTGAATGATGCATATGACAACAAAGGTACACTCACCGTGAAGGATGGCAAGGCAACAATACATGTTGCTCTTACATCCACACACATTGTAAATCTCTTTTTGGGAACAGCAAAGGATGCCTCAAAGGACAAGGCTGAGCTTTTGGAGCCAACTGTAGAGACTGTCGATTATGGCGATGGCACAACTGAGGAGGTTAATGCGTTTGATATACCGGTTCCTGTTTTGGATGAGGAATTTGACCTTGCACTTATCGGTACAAAGGGCAAATGGTATGACCACAAGGTAAAGGTTTCAAATGCCACACCTGCGGACGCAGATGCAAGCGTATCTGAGAGTGCAGGAAAAGAGCTTCCTGACGGAACATACAATATCAATCTCGATTTCGAGGGCGGAAGCGGTAAGGCGAGCATTGCATCACCGGCTGAGGTGACTATAAGCGGTGGCGCTGCTATTGCAACAGTGCAGTGGAGCAGTCCAAACTATGACTATATGATAGTTGACGGACAGAAATACATGCCTGTAAATACAGACGGCAATTCTGTATTTGAAATTCCGGTTAAGCTTGATACACCTATGCAGGTTATCGGAGATACAGTTGCTATGAGCAAGCCGCACGAGATTGAGTACACACTCACCTTTCATTCAGATTCTGCTACAGAGGTGCTTGGTGAGGATGGAGAATAATTAAGCTATGCATGGAAGAAAAAAGATAATTATATATATATTGATATCAATTATAGGACTGTTCTGGCTGTCAGGCTGCGACAGTCCTTCTTCCGATTCAGGGAATACCGAATCGAAGGCTGAGGCAGAGGCACAAAATGGTCTTATATACAAGAGCAGCATGAAGCTTTTATATGCAAAGAATTTTTCTGTTGACTATTATGAGGGTGGATACAAGATACTTACGACAAAGGACGGTACCAAAATACTTACCGTGCCAAATGGCAGAAAGACTCCAAAGGATATTGACAAGGATATAATTGTATTGAAGGAGCCTGTAAGTGATTTGTATCTGGTCGCATCAGGGGTGATGGATATGTTTGACAAGCTTGATGCAGTGGACACTATTAAATTTTCGGGGCTTGACAGTGACGGCTGGTACATTGACAGTGCAAGAAAGGCTCTTGAAAGTGGCAGAATGCTATATGCCGGCAAATATTCAAAGCCCGATTATGAGCTTTTGGTGTCAGAAAACTGTTCTCTTGCCATAGAAAATACTATGATTACCCATTCGCCGCAGGTAACTGAAAAGCTTAAAAGCTTTGATATCCCTTCAATAATCGAGTACTCAAGCTATGAGGAGGAGCCGCTCGGCAGAGGAGA
>OGON01002166.1_pt1 | contig 12300 bp, 9 predicted proteins | sample 1552671 | NCBI WGS metagenome assembly OGON01 (sample SAMEA2580136, study PRJEB22360) | human gut metagenome | biome: human gut; feature: human-associated habitat; material: faeces | place: Denmark | collected 2008/2010 | reverse complement strand
GTCTGGACGGTATCCCGCCAGCAAGAAGAGGCGTGCCGCAGATCGAGGTTACATTTGATATTGATGCCAACGGTATTGTAAATGTATCTGCGAAGGATCTGGGAACAGGAAAAGAGCAGCACATTACCATCACATCAGGATCAAATATGTCAGATGCAGATATCGAGAAAGCAGTCAAAGAGGCTGCAGAGTTCGAGGCCCAGGATAAGAAACGTAAAGAGGCGATTGATACAAGAAATGATGCAGATTCCATGGTATTCCAGACAGAGAAGGCTCTTGAGGAAGTAGGCGACAAGCTGGATTCCAATGACAAGACGGCTGTTCAGGCTGACCTGGCAGCATTGAAGGAGCTCATCGAGAAGTCCAATCCGGAGGACATGACAGATGCTCAGGTGGCAGAGATCAAAGCTGCAAAAGAGAAGCTGATGGAAAGTGCACAGAAGGTATTTGCAAAGGTTTATGAGCAGGCGCAGGCAGCACAGGGCGCAGCAGGCGCAGGCCCGGATATGGGTGCCGGTGCGGCAGATAACAGTTATTCGACAGATGATGTAGTTGACGGAGATTACAAAGAGGTATAAAATCACAGAGGGGGCAGGTGCTTTCCCCGCAGTCCGGGAAACCGGAATGCGGAAAAAGTCTCTGTCCCTGATGGGCGTAATAATGGAGAATAGGTGAACATAATGGCAGAAAGTAAAAGAGATTATTATGAGGTCCTCGGCGTTGACAGAGGCGCTGATGAGGCTACGATAAAGAAAGCATACAGACAGCTGGCCAAAAAGTATCACCCGGATATGAACCCTGGAGATGCAGAGGCAGAGAAGAAGTTCAAAGAGGCATCAGAGGCATACGCGATCCTGAGTGATCCTCAGAAGAAGGCACAGTACGATCAGTTCGGCCATGCAGCCTTTGAACAGGGCGGCGGCGGAAGCGGATTCGGCGGATTTGACTTTAACGGCGCGGATATGGGTGATATCTTTGGCGATATTTTCGGCGATCTGTTCGGCGGCGGTGCAAGAACGAGAAGGGCAAATAACGGGCCGATGAAGGGTGCAAACCTTCGTACCAGTGTAAGGATCACCTTTGAGGAAGCAGTCTTTGGCTGTGAGAAGCAGATCGAACTGAATCTTAAGGATGAGTGTACCAGTTGTCACGGCACTGGAGCGAAGCCGGGAACCAGTCCGGAAACCTGTTCAAAGTGTGGTGGTAAAGGTCAGGTAGTCTTTACCCAGCAGTCCCTGTTCGGCACAGTGAGAAATGTACAGACCTGTCCGGACTGTGGAGGAACCGGTAAGGTCGTTAAGGAGAAGTGTACCCATTGTCATGGAAGCGGTTATACTTCCAGCCGGAAAAAGATCGCAGTTACGATACCGGCAGGTATTGATGACGGGCAGAGTATCCGTATCCGTGAAAAGGGAGAACCGGGCATCAACGGCGGACCGAGAGGAGACCTTCTGGTGGAGGTCAATGTCATGCGCCATCCGATCTTCCAGCGCCAGGATATGAACATCTTCTCTACGGCACCGATCACCTTTGCACAGGCCGCACTGGGCGGCGAAGTGCGGATCAGCACGGTAGACGGCGACGTACTCTACGATGTGAAGCCGGGCACCCAGACCGATACGAAGGTGCGTTTAAAGGGCAAGGGTGTTCCGTCCCTGCGAAACAAGTCTGTGCGCGGAGACCACTATGTAACCCTGGTGGTTCAGGTACCTACGAAGCTGAATGAAGAAGCGAAGGAAGCACTGCGTAAATTCGACGAGGCAAGTGATAAGTCGCTGGGAATTCATCTTAAGAATGAAAAGACAGCAGAGAAGCCGAAGAAAAAAGGGTTTATGGATAAATTGAAAGAGACATTTGAAGATAATAACTGATGAGAATTGGTAAGAATTAATAAGAGTTGATAAGAATGCCGCGGGGGGGGTGGATCCTGCGGCATTTTTGGAACGCAGATAAGCATTTTCCCTGGCTTCGCCATGCACAGAATGTATGATCTCTGTGCATGGCGAAGCGTGTTTTGGTCACTGAGTGAACAGTTGCCTTGGTGTGAATGAAAGACTTTATAACACGCCTGGAAATGAAGAAGTGTGGCAGAGGTTCCGCAAATTCCAGATTTTCAGGGGAATTGCGGGAACGTTATGTGAGGAACAATCTGTAAGCCAGTTTTGATATCTGAATCGATTATTAATATAGGAAGGCGGCTGAAATGTGGCTATTTAACAATTCAATCTGCTTTTTTTGGAAAGAATAGCAATTATTAATGTAGAAAGGCAGATGAAATATAGGATTTCTACAATTTTATCTGTCCATATAAAGTCTTTTTAAATTGTTTATTATTTCACATGTCTGATTTCTTTATCACACAGGTGCAGGTTTTATAATGCAGATGTAAAACTTATGTTTATACGCCAGCCAGTTCGAGATAGTTTTGTTTTAGATGGTTTTGAGGGAAGAACTGCTACGTAATATGCTTGTACAATTGGCAAAAACGTGTATACTGGGAGCTATGCAAATCATATCTATGCAAAGTAAAAGCTATGAAACCAAAACTATGAAACCAAAGATACGTAAACCAAACTCAGCCGGAAAATCCGGGATCGAAAATGTGGAGATAAGAAATGGCAAAGAACAGGATGCAGCAGGAATTTGATAAAAGAGATCAGCGTCTGGAGGTACGGCTGAATAAATACACGAATTATGAATTCTTAATATTTTTTAAGTGAATTGACGTTGACACCTTGCAAAGAAGGATTTATTATATAAGATATGAGAAAAATGGTAATTCTATGTAATCATAGTGATAAAAGGAAAAAGGTAATTCTATGTAATCATAGTGATAGAAAGAAAAAGGTGACAGCGATGAAGAACAAAGTACTTAAACGTTTGATGATTTTCGGTCTGGTATGTAGTATGACACTGTCTATGGCACCATTACCGACAGTGGCAGCGGGTACAGAAGCGCACACGGAAAAGGAAACAAAGGCGCCTGAAACCAGAGCGGCAGAGAGCGAGGCAAAGGTGACGGAGACGAAGTCTGAAGAGAAAGAGAGTGAGACGAAGGCTTCCGAAACGACAGCGAAGGGAACAAAGACTCCTGAAACGACAGCGAAGGAAACAGAAACTGAGAAAAAAGAGGCTTCGAAGAGTGAATCGAAGGAACTGAAAGTGCCGGAAAGTGACGATAAAGAGACAGAAGCATCAAAGCCTGCGGAAGAAGTTCTGGATATGACGGAAAGGACAGCCAGAGAGGGCGAGGAAGGGCTGGTGATCGAAGGCGGAACGGAGGGGAAAGACTATACAGTTACTGATAAGGTGATCTCGATCACCGGAAGTACGCCGCTAAAGATTTCCGGAAATTCGGGGGAATGTATAGGGAAGATTATAATCGAGAAAGATGCGAAGCTGAAGCTGGAGCTGAGCGACGTAATGCTGCAGAGTCCTGCAAATGAATCTGCTTTGGAGGTAAAAGAAGGAGCCAGCCTGGAACTGATACAGACAAATGTAAACAGGCTGACTGTGGAAACAGATAATAAACCGGTAATCGTAATCGAAAAAGGCGCGGAACTGATACTTTCCGGAACCGGAATGCTGGACATTTCAGGATTGAGTACAAAGGGAACAGGAAAAGATATCACGATGTCCAGGGGGGCTGTACCAACAGATAAACCGGCTTCACTGAAAATCAAAGACGGAACAATAACGGCTAAGATGGGAATTGCTGTTGAAGGGGCTGCATCACAGAAAGTATCCGTACAGATTTCAGGGGGAAGCGTTGATTTAAAAGCCCTTTCTCAACTTGACCGCAAGAAAATCAGCCTTACAAGTGACGGGAAGACCAGTGTGTATAAGACGGGAATCCTCCTTAAAGAAGCAAATGTGCAGGTTGAAGATTTCATGGTTCAGTCAGACGGTAAAGACTATGAATATGGATACGAAGGAATTTACACAGATAAAGACAAGATGATCTATGTTTACCTTCCGGCAAAGAAAGCTTCTGCATATGCACAGAAAGCAGGATACGACGGGCAGGTTCAGGAAGAGGACTACAGTAAAGATGCGGACCAGCCGAATATGCTGTTAAAGTCAAAAGCAGATTTAAAGGCAGATGAGGTGACGATTCCGTCACTGGATTACGGATATACATCAGAACAGATCACATCAGCATCCGTAACAGTGAAGAACAGTTCTGTAAATGCCACGACCATCAAGGCAGAGCTTACCGGTGATGATGCGAAGAAGTTTGAACTGACCCTTCCGGGGGATATGGCTGTTCCGGGAAAGAAGGGTACAGCAGACGGAGAACATACCGGGATAAAGATCCGTCCGGTTTCAAATCTGGATGCAGGTACCTACAAGGCCACTCTCAAGCTGACAGATGCAGAAGGTGGAACAACGGCTGAGCCAGTCAATATACCGGTAACCTTTACTGTTAATAAAGTAAAGCTGACAGCAGAGGCAAAGATCGATGAGAAGGTTTATGACGGAAAACGCGCGGCATCGGGAACAGTGACACTGAAAGGCGGTGTGAGAGGAGAGACTCCTCTGATCGATGATAGCAAGGTAACCTTCATGTTCAACAATGCGAACGTAAAGGACGCCACAACAGTAACCGTTGACAATCTGGTACTGGATGAAAAATGGGCAAATAACTACGAACTGGAGAAGACAACCTTCGATGTGAAGGCTTCGATCAAGAAAGCACCCAGCAAGCGCAAGAAAGAAGATTTAAAGACACCGAGTGTAACGGTTGTATACAGTAAGAGCAAGGGTGCCTGGCTGCCACAGTTCACAACCTATAAAGGACAGGAGTATCTGTTCTTTGGAAAAGTAACGACGAGCCTGACAAAGAAGAATAAGAACAGCGCAAACTGGGCATACGGGACGAAAGAAAAAGTGAAAAACAGAAAGGTGGATCTGAAGCTGAAGAGCGGAGTCACCTATACCGTCTGGACACGATTTGCTGCTGATGATAATCACGAGGCCAGTGACGGTGAGCTGATGGCATATACCACATTTTCTATCAGTCAGAACAGTAAGGGTGGTACTGCTTCAGATTCCTACGGGAATAAGATCAATGGAATTACCGAGGGAACGACTTATAAAACGGGCTCAGCAATCAAGTTTGGTGCCGTAGGCGCAGGTATGAGCAATACATCACCGAAAACGGGAGATGTGCGTTACCTGCCGGTATCATGGAAGGTCAGTGATGAGCACACCTGGAGCAGTGCTCCGTATGAAGCAGCCTTCACGCTTAATCAGGCAGGCTCCTACACCCTGCAGGTAACCTTCCGCAAGCAGACCTACTCCAACAACGCATGGACCAGTACAGGCACTACCTCCGTATGCAAAGTAAACTTCAAAATGGCCGCTAACGGTGCCAACGGAACGGGATATACCACAGGCACCGGAACAACGACGACAAATACAGGAACTAATACGGGAAGCTCGACAGTAACAAAGACAACAACAGCTGCCAAGACAGGAGACGATTCACCGATCCTCCCGCTGGCTGTGGTTTGCATTGTATCTCTGGCGGTACTTGCAGGTCTGGGGTTAAAAAAGCGTAAAGCGAATAAAAAGGAAAGTTAATATAATATCTAATATCTGAGAATGATTCATGATGCTTATCATTTGTTAAATAGTACATTGCAAATATTGGTTGTTTTCTACAACCAGCTGGCAGGGGTGGATCTGTTGCGTGCAACAGAGCCACCCCTGTCAGCGTCCGGCGAAAGCCATACAAAAGCATACAGATACTCACCCTCCAGATTCTGAGCTTGCGGCGCAGTAAAAACTGTGCTACACTATCAGACAGTGAGAAAACACAGAACGACAGGAAGCAGCGGTGCGGCCCCGGATAACCGCATGACGCAGCAGGCAGAAAACGTGAGGTATTCAAATGAAATGGAATAAATTTACATTAAAAACATTGTCATCGGTTGAAGATATCGTTATCTCCACTCTGGCTGAAGCCGGTGTGGAAGGTGTAGAAATCGAAGATAAAGTACCGTTGACAGAAGAGGACAAGCAGCAGATGTTTGTGGATATCCTTCCGGAAGGACCGGAAGACGATGGAATCGCCTATCTGAGCTTCTATCTGGATGCAGATGAAGAAAAAGACGAGCTGCTGGCAAGGGTCAGAGAAGAACTGGAGGACCTGAGAAGCTTTATGGACATTGGGGAATGTACCATTACTGAATCTCAGACAGAGGACAAAGACTGGATCAATAACTGGAAGCAGTATTTCCATCAGTTCTATGTGGACGATATCCTGATCATTCCATCCTGGGAAGAAGTTAAGCCGGAGGATGAGGGAAAAATGATCATTCATATTGACCCGGGAACTGCGTTCGGAACAGGGATGCACGAGACGACGCAGCTCTGTATGCGACAGCTGAAGAAATATGTAAAGGACAGCACAGAGCTTCTGGATGTGGGAACGGGAAGCGGAATCCTCTCGATCGTGGCATTGAAGCTCGGTGCAGCCCATGCAGTGGGAACCGATCTGGATCCCTGTGCCATTTCCGCGACGAAGGAGAATCTGGAGGCGAATGATATTCCGGACGGAAAAATGGATGTGATGATCGGAAATATCATCAATGATAAAACGGTTCAGGATACGGTCGGATATGAGAAGTATGATATTGTCACGGCAAACATTCTGGCAGACGTGCTGGTGCCGCTGACACCGGTGATCATCCACCAGATGAAAAAGGGCGGAATCTATATCACATCCGGAATCATTGACGAGAAGGAAAGCACCGTTGTAGAGGCAGTAAAGGCAGCAGGGCTTGAGGTTCTGGAGATTGCACATCAGGGAGAATGGGTGTCTGTGACTGCGAGAAAGAATTAGGGAAAGCTATGCATCATTTTTTTGTATCACCGGACCAGATCGGTGAAAAAAAGATCATTATCACGGGCAGTGATGTAAACCATATCAGAAATGTACTGCGTATGACGGCAGGAGAGCAGATCATCGTGCGAAGCGGAGAAGACTCAAAGGAGTACCGCTGTGAGATCCTGTCACTGGAAAAAGAAAGAATCGAGGCCGGGATCATGTGGGTCCAGGAGACAGGTGTCGAGCTTCCATCCAGAATCTATCTCTTTCAGGGACTGCCGAAAAGTGATAAAATGGAGATGATCATCCAGAAGGCAGTAGAGCTGGGCGTCTATGAGATCATTCCGATGGCAACCAGACGTGCTGTCGTGAAGCTGGATAAGAAGAAAGAAGAGAGTAAGAGAAAACGCTGGCAGAGCATTTCTGAAAGTGCAGCGAAGCAGTCAAAGCGGATGGTGATCCCGAAGATCTCCCCGGTGATGAGCTTTCGGGAAGCCGTCGAATATGCAGGAAGCCTGGATGTGAAGCTGCTCCCCTATGAGCTTGCGAGCGGGATGGAGGACACCAGAGAGCAGATCAGGAGCATTGTGCCGGGACAGTCGATCGCTGTATTCATCGGTCCTGAGGGGGGATTTGCACCGGAGGAGGCAGAGTATGCGATAGAAAACGACCTGCATCCGGTCACACTTGGCAAACGAATCCTCAGGACGGAAACGGCAGGCATGACCGTGCTGTCGATTCTGATGTATCATTTAGAGGAATGACAGGATACCTGCGTTCATGAGTGTGTGTTACAGAGAGGAAAAGAATGGAAGCATATTTAGATAATTCAGCCACCACACGATGCCTGGAGAGTGTCCGGGATCTTGTGGTGCAGACGATGATGGAAGATTACGGAAACCCTTCCTCCAGACATTTAAAGGGTGTGGAGGCAGAGAGGTATCTGCGGGAGGCAAGGGAAAAGATTGCCCGGACTATGAAAGTAAACGAGAAAGAGATCTTTTTTACGTCCTGCGGAACAGAGTCAAATAACTGGGCACTGATCGGTGCAGCTATGGCAAACCGCAGGGCCGGAATGCACATCATCACTACATCGGTGGAGCATGCGGCAGTTCTGCAGCCTCTGATGTATCTCGAGGAGCAGGGCTTTCGTATCACGTTTCTGCCGGTGGATCGTTATGGGCGGATCCGCCTGGAGGATCTGAAAGAAGCGATCTGTGAGGACACGATCCTGGTCTCCACCATGTATGTAAACAATGAACTGGGAGCTGTGGAGCCGGTAGAAGAGGTCGGACGTTTTCTGAAAGAGAAGTATCCTCGTATCCTGTATCATGTGGATGCGATCCAGGCATACGGGAAATACCGTATTCTGCCAAAGAAGATGGGGATCGATATGCTTTCTGTCAGCGGACACAAGATTCACGGACCAAAGGGTACCGGGTTTTTATATGTCAATGAAAAAGTGAAGATAAAGCCGCTCATTTTAGGGGGCGGACAGCAAAAAGGCATGCGGTCCGGCACAGACAATGTACCTGGGATCGCAGGAATCGGTGAGGCGGCCATGGAGGCTTACCGGGATTTTGAGGAAAAGCGGGATTATCTTCTGAAACTGAAGAAGTATTTCATGGATGAAGTATCAGGGCTTCCGGATGTCGTGCTCAACAGTCTTCCTGGTGATGAAGGGGCACCTCATATTGTCAGTGTCAGCTTCCGCGGGGTGCGCAGTGAAGTACTGCTCCATGCACTGGAAGAGAAGGGGATTTACGTTTCTTCAGGCTCTGCATGCTCATCAAATAAGAAGCTGCCGGTAAGTACAGTACTGAAGGAAATCGGAATGGAACGTGAACTGCTGGATGCCACATTAAGATTCAGTTTCAGCAGATACAACACGGAGGAAGAGCTTGCATACTGTGTCGATGTTTTACGGGAACTGCTTCCCGTGCTTCGGAGATATGCGAGACATTAGAGGAGAAGAATATGTTTAAAGCATTTTTGATAAAATATGGAGAAATCGGAATCAAAGGGAAAAACCGTCATCTTTTCGAGGATGCCCTTATGAAACAGATCCGTCATGCCTTAAAGCATGTGGAAGGAAAGTTTTTTGTGCGCAAGGAGCAGGGGCGTATTTTCGTAGAGGCAGAGAGTCTTTTTGATTACGATGAGGTGATCGAGGCACTGCAGAGAGTTTTTGGTATTGTTGGAATCTGTCCGATGATCCAGACGTCGGATGAGGGATTTGAAAATCTTGCAGTGACTGTGATCGATTATTTAAATGAAGTCTACGGGGACAGAAAGATGACCTTTAAGGTCAATGCAAGAAGAGCGAAGAAGAGCTATCCGAAGACATCCATGGAGATCAACTGTGATCTGGGTGAGAGGATCCTGGAGGCATTTCCGAATATGAAGGTGGATGTCCACGATCCGGATGTGATGCTGGATGTGGAAATCCGTGATCAGATCTATATTTATTCACAGATCATACCCGGCCCCGGAGGAATGCCGGTGGGAACCAACGGGAAAGCCATGCTGCTTCTGTCAGGCGGAATTGACAGCCCGGTGGCAGGATATATGATCGCAAAAAGAGGCGTGAAGATTGACGCTGTATATTTTCATGCGCCGCCATATACCAGTGAGCGTGCGAAGCAGAAGGTCGTGGGTCTGGCTCACATGGTGGCAAGATATTCCGGGCCGATCAATCTTCATGTGGTGAACTTTACCGATATTCAGCTTTATATTTATGAGCAGTGTCCGCATGAGGAGCTGACCATTATCATGCGCCGCTATATGATGCGCATCGCAGAGCATTTTGCAAAGGAAACGGGATGCCTGGGCCTGATTACAGGTGAAAGTATCGGACAGGTGGCCAGCCAGACGATGCAGAGCCTGGCTGCAACGAATGATGTCTGCACCATGCCGGTATTCCGTCCGGTGATCGGTTTTGATAAGCAGGAGATTGTGGATATCGCGGAAAAGATCGATACTTATGAGACATCGATTCTTCCGTTTGAGGATTGCTGTACGATTTTCGTGGCAAAGCATCCGGTGACAAAGCCGAATATCAATATCATCCGGCGCAGTGAAACACATCTGGAAGAAAAGATTGATGAGCTGATGAAGACAGCAATTGAGACTACGGAGACCATCTGGGTAGAGTAAAAAGAAAGACACAGTCTGTCTCTGCGTTTGGCAGCTGTGTCTGACTATGGAAAAGGCAAAAAAGAAATCCACCTGCCTGCAATTGTGCGGGCAGTGGATTCACTTTCGAACGGTATGGTATTGCTTTTTACTGAATGATGTATGGTGCCAGTGATTCAACGATGGCATCCACATTGTCCTCAGCGTGGATATTCAGATCGATCGGTTTTGACAGATCCAGACTGAAGATACCCATGATGGATTTGGCATCGATTACGTATCTTCCGGATACTAAGTCAAAATCATAGTCGAATTTCGTAATATCGTTTACGAAGGACTTTACTTTATCAATTGAATTTAAAGAAATCTTTACAGTTTTCATTGAAAAAACCTCCCTTGTATTTTATACTTTCATCTTACTCATGAGCAGGCAAAAAGTCAAGTCGAAATAATACAAACTTATCAGTAGTTATTCGTCAAAAGTAATAAAAGTGGCAGGTATATGGATAAGATGCCAGATAATTGAGGGTACAGGAATGAAAAAACGGCAGAAAGGATGAGATTTTTATGGGAAAGAAAGCTGCTTTGCACAATTTGGGATGCAAAGTAAATGCATATGAGACAGAGGCGATGCAGCAGATGCTGGAAAAGGCAGGCTATGAAATTGTCCCTTTTGCGCCCGGAGCGGACGTTTATGTGATCAATACCTGTACAGTAACAAATATGGCGGATCGTAAGTCCAGACAGATGATGCATCGGGCAAAGAAGAAGAACCCAGATGGCATCATTGTTGCTGTGGGCTGCTATGTGCAGGCGGCCAAAGAGCAGCTGGAAGAAGATACGCTGATTGATCTGGTCATTGGCAACAACATGAAGAGCCAGGTTGTACAGATTGTTGAACAGTATATTCAGGACAACAGACATACAGAGGACAGAGATGCTTATGTGGCGGATATTGCCCATAGCCATGAATATGAGACCATGCATATCGAAATGGTGTCTGAACATACCCGTGCCTATATCAAGATTCAGGATGGCTGCAATCAGTTCTGTTCATACTGCATTATTCCTTATGCCAGAGGGCGTGTGCGGAGCAGAAAGATGGAAGATATCCTGCAGGAGGTCAGAAATCTGACGGCAAACGGCTACAAGGAAATCGTTTTGACGGGTATCCATATCAGTTCCTATGGTCTTGACTTTGAACATACAGCGGATGAGCAGGAAGATTATGGACCTTTTAAGAACAGTGCATTGATCGATTTGATTGAGGCGTTATCTGGAATAGAGGGACTTGAAAGAATTCGCCTTGGTTCACTGGAGCCAAGGATCATTACAGAGAATTTTGTCAGACGCCTCTGCAAAGTGCCTCAGATCTGTCCGCATTTTCATTTGTCATTGCAGAGCGGCTGTGACGAAACACTGAAGAGAATGAACCGACATTATACAACGGCACTTTACCTTGAAAAGTGCGGAATCCTTAGACAGTATTTTGACAGACCGGCCTTGACTACAGATGTGATCGTTGGCTTTCCGGGAGAAACGGAAGAAGAATTTGCACAGACAGAAAGATTCCTTGAGACGGTTCATTTTTCGGATATGCATATCTTTAAGTATTCAAAGCGTCGTGGAACCAAAGCGGCAGATATGCCGAATCAGATTGATCCGCAGATCCAGTCTGTGAGAAGTGAGAAACTGATCGCACTGGGAGAGAGAATGAAAGATGATTTTCTTGAAGCCTGCAAAGATCAGGAGCAGATTGTCCTCATTGAGGAAGAAACGGAAATTGACGGTACGAAATACATGACGGGACACAGTAAGAATTATATCCGCTGTGCTTTTGAAATGGATGGATTAGTACCAAACATGGTGATAAAAGGTACTATTAACAGCAAATTAAATGAAGAATTTGTGTTTTGTAAAAGAATTGATTGAATTCTTGGAATATATATATTAAGATAGTAGTAACCTTGGATAATCAGCCATCTGACAGAAGGGATGTGATTGAGTGGCAGATAACAAGAATACACAGTATTTTAAAGTGAATAATGAGACTGATATTGCGGTCAAAGACATTCTTGAAGCAGTTTATATTGCACTGACGGAGAAGGGGTATAATCCGGTCAATCAGATCGTGGGTTATATCATGTCTGGAGATCCTACTTATATAACCAGTCATAAGAACGCCAGAAGTCTCATCATGAAGGTAGAACGGGATGAGATCCTGGAGGAGCTTATGAGGGTCTATATCGATACGATGCTTAAGTAATTTTACGTGGTAAAGAGAATCTGTAATTTGACTGTCAGATGAAGGAATAAACGGACTCTGGCAG
>OGON01002165.1_pt1 | contig 12300 bp, 10 predicted proteins | sample 1552671 | NCBI WGS metagenome assembly OGON01 (sample SAMEA2580136, study PRJEB22360) | human gut metagenome | biome: human gut; feature: human-associated habitat; material: faeces | place: Denmark | collected 2008/2010 | reverse complement strand
CCTTTGCAAACCCTCCTCTATAACCCCCTTTTGCAGCCTCTCCTCTGCAATCCCCCTACATAGCACAAACTCCCGGCCTGTTGGCCGGGAGCTTGCTTTTATGCGGGCTTGCCCGCTTGCGGTTATCTTACTTTTCGCTCTTGATAGCAGCCTGTGCAGAGTAGCCACGAAAAACGATTTTTTATTTATAATTTCCTGTTTCAAAATATTAAAGAAAATAATCTCTTTAAAATGTACCGGGGGAATTTCCCCCTCATCGCAGAATGCGACAGCCGCATTGGATTTTCTGCCGTTCACCTTAACGTCTGCCGTCTGTGTTCCCGTGCCGTCTAAATTCAGATACCACCTGTAATGAGTTTTGCTGTAAGGCGTTACCTTTGCAACAAACTTCTGATAAATTTCACGGGGCAAGACCGGTTGTGAAAAATCAATCAGCTCATTCAGCGCCGCTTCAATTTTACCAAGTTCCAAACCCGCTTCGTCGCTTTCGATCGGGCAATCGTCTTTTTCATATTCTGCGGTCAGCTGTGAAATCTTTATGTCGATTTCTTCTTTCTTGTTCAAAAATTCCTCTTTTGTGATTTCGCCGTCGCTGCGCATATCCAAAAGAATATCCTTTTTGTATTTCAGTTTTTCGATATTTGCAAGTATAACCGATTTGTTTTGTCGAGGAGCTTTACTATCCGGTTTATAACATTCTTGAAGTATCTCGCAGGCAAGCTTTATATCTTCGGCTCTTGTCCGCCATACCTGCTCCATAATCATTTTGCCCATCATTTCAAGTTTCCAATCGGGTATTTCCGTCTGGTCGCAGTAGCCGGTATCGTCCAATCCTGCGTCACGACGTTTTTGAGCGGAGCCATTGTTCAACCTGTTATAGCAAAGGTATCCGTATGACCAAGGTGCGTTGTTGTTTTTGTGCCAGCGATTTCTGCGGAAGGACGCTCCGCATCGGCATTTCAATTTGGTTGCCCACAGGTCTTTTGTTTCGTTTTTGCCGTGATTCGGTTGTTTCTTCTTGCCGTCGGTAGAAACGCCTATTGTTTTTGTTACTCTCCGTTGTTTGATTTCCTGACACCGATACCATTCTTCCTCGGTTATAATAGGCTCATAATCGCTTTTTACGAGCATATATGTGGAAAAATCGTTATTAAGTATTCGTTTTTGTTCAAGATAGTTGTTGCTGTATGATTTTCCGTAAGCCTGATAACCCATATATGTAGGGTTATTGACAATTCTCGTAATTACGCACGGTGACCACTTTACCAAACCCGATGCATTTTTTCGTCCAAGCCGTGTGAGCTCGTTCGCAATTTTGGATGCGCCCATTTCGCCCTGTAAGTACATATCGAAAATCATTCGCACGGTTTCCGCCTGCTCGGGGTTTATCGTGTATGTGGATTTGGCTTTACGGTTATAACCCAAGATGTTCCCTCTGCCGTACACCATACCTTGCTGGCGGCTGATATGCTGTCCGGCTTTTACACGCTCCGAGGTTTTGCGGCTTTCCTCTTGTGCAAGGGTTGCCATAATTGTCAGTCGAAGTTCACCGTCTCCGTCCATTGTCCAAATATTATCCTCCACAAAATACACCTCAACGCCGATATTTTTCAGTTCTCTTGTGGTAACAAGAGTGTCAACGGTGTTTCTCGCAAATCGGCAGACCTCACGGGTTACAATCAAATCAAATTTTCCTTTCTTTGCGTCCTCTATCATTTGCAGAAATGCCGGTCGCTTTTTCGCCTGCGTTCCTGTTATTCCCTCGTCGATATATTTGTTCAGCACCTCCCAGTTGGGGTGATGTTTTGCTTGGTCATCGTACCATTCAATTTGATTTTCAAGAGCAGCCATCTGTGCTTCGTGTTCTGTTGACACACGGCCGTAAAAGACCATTTTGCGATGTCTGTTGCGGTCAAGAAAATCGTAAGGATTTCCGATTTTCGTGTTGTTTTTAAAAATTGTGTTTGTCATAAAAATTCCTCCTTGTGTTTTTAAGTATATTTGACATTAAGCCGCCTGTGAATTGTGCGGATTTTCGGATTTAACTTTTTCTCTCACGGTGTCAAGTGTGGCTTTGTTTATAAGCCCACGCTCATATAGAATTTCAATAAGCATAAACGCCGCATATAAGCTGTCGATTTTCTTATTCATTATCGCTCCTCCCTTCGGTTTCTTTCTCTCTGTCTCTGCCATTTTTCAAGCAGATTTATGATTGTTTTTTGCATATCAAGGCTTGTATAACTTTTCGGGAAATATTTGCGGATATCTTCGGTTTTGAATTTAACCTGTTCTTTCTGATTTGGCTTTTCTTCACTTAACACGGCAAATATCGTGTCTATGGACAGTCTGCCTTGTTCGCTGAATTTGCGCAGTCGCTGTGCCTGTGAAAGTGAGGGCGTGGCATCTGTGTATTCTATTTCTTCGGCTAACATCTTTTGTTCATTCTCGGGCAGATACGAAATCTCAACAGCCGGAGTAAAGGCTATCCTTTCTTCGTCAACGAGTTTCAGCAGTTCGGGTATTAAGTGCGTTAGACGGATATATCTTTGGACTTGTCTTGCACTGTCATTTACTGTTTCGGCTATCTGTTCATCTGTTCTTGACTTTGCGCCAACTTGGCACGAAGTTTTCCCCTGATGTTTCATCGCTTCAAGTTTCATCTTGTAAGCAAAAGCTTTTTCGCTTGGCAGTAAATGTTCTCTCTGTAAATTTGAATCCACCATTGCAATAACCGCTTCGTCTTTTGTCATATCTCTGACTATTGCCGGAACGGTTTGCATTCCCAATTCTTTACAAACTTCAACTCTCCTGTGACCGCTGATGATTTCATAAGTACCGGCGGAAAAAGAACGGACGATTATCGGCTCAAGCAAACCGTTTTCTTTTACGCTCTCTTTCAGTTCTTCGTTTTCAATTCCGTCTCTTTTCTTAAACGGATGATTTTTAAATGGAATTAGTAAATCTATGTTGATGTTCTTTACGTTTTCCTGCATTTCGATGTCTCCTTAATCCAATATTTCAATTTCTTTCAGTGAGATGCCTTTGCCGTTTTTCTCATAAATCAATCTCAAATTCGTACCGTTATCTATCTCATGAAAGCCCAGATAACTCTGCCACCAGAATACCGGCGTGATAATCTTTCTTCCGTCACTTAATTGAAAGAAAAGACGCATCATATTTCTGCTTGCCTCTGCTCTCATTATCAGTTTTGCGAAGTATTCGCCCTCTTTGTCTATGAAGTGATAATCGGTAGTGATGATGTGTTCCTCTCTCATTTCTTCTCTTGTGTATACTTTATTTGCTATCATATTTAAGTCCTTTCTTTTACGGCAGGTAAGAACTATATATTTATTTATATATTTATACGGTTACCTGCTATTTGAATTGTTTTGAACGGCGAGCGAAAATGATAATCGAAGCAGCCGCTTTTCTGTATCGAAAAGGTGCCGAAATTATCAAAATTTTTCTCTGTAAGCCGTTTTATTTTGAAGCGAATATCTGTTATCCACTTATCCCGAATCGTTGAAATCGTTGCCGTTTGGTGTCGATTTGATACTTCTTTTAGAACAATACAGAGGACAACAAACAACGATTGCCCGAAAGCTTTGTTTACATTCATTCCGACATTTGCGGCACAAGTCGTTGTATGTCCTTCTGCCTGTTTCGGGACTGATGAAAAAGTCCCATTCCTGTTTTAATCTCTTTGATAATCTTGCCATAGAAAAAACTCCTTTCACTCATTTGGACAAAGGGTGCCAAAATGCACACCCAAAATCGCTCGATTTTTCAAAATTTCTTTGAGAAAATTTACCCCCTCACTTGTTTGAACCGGGAAGCAAAAAAATGGGGGGTATTTTGAAAAGAAAATTAAAAGTCCTTTCACTTGTTTGAAATGGGAAACGATTCTTGGGGGGTGTTTTTGAAAAATTTTTTGAAAAACAAAAGAACTCCTCTCAATTCATCGAACCGAGAGGAGAATGTGGGTGAAAAAATATTAAATTGTAAACTTTACAATATCAACTTCCCAAAATTTAAAATATGTTGATTTTGGGAAATGAGCGGTCAAAAAATATCGGGTCTGCATCCGATGTTTTGACCGCAATTACATACGGGAGTATAGAACATCATCCTATACAAAATATACGAAAATGAGCGTCACATAATGATTTTCGGCTCAAATCAATCTCATCGACGCGGTAAAAATAAATTTGATAATTTAGAATTTTATTTGTAAATTTGCGTAAAAATATTGAATTTCAGAGATTTTTGTGATATAATAAATTAGTTTAACAAGGAGGTGACCTTATGGTTGTTAACTATGATAAACTTTGGAAGATGCTAATCGACAAGAAAATGAAGAAAGTTGATTTAATGCGAACGGCAAAAATAAGTAGCAACGCCTTGGCACACTTGAGTAAAGATGAATCTGTTTCGGTCGAAGTTATCGGAAAGATTTGTTTAGCTTTAGAGTGTACTCCAAATGATATTATGGAGTTTTCAAAAAATGTAACTGAGGAGAGTACCAGCAAATGAAAATGTTATCTCTGTTTTCTGGCTGCGGTGGAATGGACATCGGTTTTGAAGGAGACTTTGTTTGTCTCAAAAAATCCATTAACAGCGACCTTCATCCCGATTGGATAAAAGAAACTTTGGGTGATTGGGTTCGTGTCACACCTACAATCTTTGATACTGTTTTTGCAAATGATATTCGTCCAGATGCAAAAGCAGCATGGGTGTCCTACTTCGGTCAGCGTAAGGACAACGCCAACGATATTTATCATCTTGATAGTATTGTTGATCTCGTCAAGCGAGCCAGAGCAGGAGAAAAAGTATTTCCAGACGATATTGATATTGTAACAGGCGGTTTTCCATGCCAAGACTTTTCTGTTGCAGGAAAACGCCTTGGATTTAATTCTCAAAAAAGCCATCTTGGAGTTGCCTTAACGGGTGATGAACCGTCGGTAGAGAGCCGCGGGCAACTTTATATGTGGATGCGAGAAGTTATTTCCTTGACCAGTCCAAAACTCTTTATTGCTGAAAATGTTAAAGGGCTGACTAACCTTGAAGATGTCAAGGAAATCATTGAACACGATTTTGCAGAAGCTGGCAATGGTGGTTATATTGTTGTTCCTGCAAAAGTATTGTATGCGCCAGACTATGGTGTTCCCCAGTCTCGTGAGCGTGTAATTTTCTTTGGATTTAAGAAAAGCGCAATGACGGAAGATGCAAAAAAAGCATTAACACAAACTGTAATTCCCGAACAATACGACCCATATCCTGTAAAAACGCATGGGAATAAACTTTATCCGATAGTAACTTGTGCTGATGCATTTATCGGTTTAGCAGAACCAGAAGAAAGCACCGATATTTCACAAAAGAAATATTCACAGGCGAAGTATATGGGGTCGCATTGTCAAGGTCAAACAGAAATTAAACTTGATTCAGTCGGTCCGACAATCAGATCTGAACATCATGGTAACATCGAGTTCAGAAGATTGAGTACCGAACATGGTGGTAAACACATAGAGGAATTAGAAGCAGGGCTGAAAGAAAGAAGATTATCTATTCGTGAGTGCGCACGCATACAGACATTTCCCGACGATTATCAATTCATTTTGAAGAAAACGGAATTTAACAAGGGAGTATCTTCAAGTGATGCATATAAGATAATCGGAAATGCCGTTCCTTGTGTTTTAGCATACCATATTGCCAAAACAATCGAAGCAAAATGGTTGCTTTACTTTGAGGAGGATGAGAGATGATAGTATCAGTAAATCCAAAACCAGCTATGCCGGAGTTTGTTTCATTGATGAAACGAACTGACGAACTTCTCAATTACGATGCGCTTCAAAGACCAAGGTATTACGCAAGTCGTGGTGGCAATCCTCTGGAGGATGATGTGAAAGCTGCGCTTGATGAATGTGCCAAAGGAACTGTATTTGAGAATACGATAGAAAAAGTCTCCGGACAGAAATTTCCAGACATTGTAGCCGCAAGATTTTATGGAGTTGAAGTTAAAAGCACAAAAGATAACCATTGGACATCCACAGGTAGTAGTATTCTGGAATCGTCAAGAATTGCAGATGTGGAACGCATCTTTATGACATTCGGAAAATTGGGTGGCAACCCTATTGAGTTTTTATCTCGCCCTTATGAAGAATGTCTTTCTGGCATTGCCGTAACTCATATGCCACGATACTTAATTGATATGCGACTGCGTAAGGGTGAAACAATTTTTGATAAAATGGGCGTTTCTTATGACGAACTACGCTTAATGGAAAATCCAGTAGCTCCTGTTTCAAAATATTATCGTAGTCAGTTGAAAGAGGGAGAAAGTTTATGGTGGGTAGGAGATGCCGCTGACGAAGCGGTTTCTGCTAAAATCCGAATTTGGGGAAAAGTTCCTGCCGAAGAAAAGAGACGCTATACTACTTATGGATGTGTTAATTATCCAGAAGTTTTCCGCGGAGACTACGATAGATACGCTTTGTGGCTGACTTCTCAAGGCGTAGTTGACCCTCATATCAGAGACCAATTTTCCGCAGGGGGACAAGAAATAATGAGATTATCTTCTGGCGAACAGGTAAAGTTCCCTGGAGTGTACCGCCGTGTAAAAGAGCAGATGGATTATTTCTTGCAGTTACTGTCAATCAAAGATATGCCAATTTTGGTCGAATCGCAACGAGCGCAGGGTGCAGAAATGCTGCGGAGACTTCAAGCGTGGTGCGATATTGCATCACAAGAAGCCGCAAGAAATCCCAGAACGCCAGTTGCGTATGATGTTTCTTACGATGCTTTAATGACAATGTTCAGCTACAGAGCAACCGCATATGGAAAAGATTATCAAGGTGAAAAAATTGTAAAGTGTCAGAATTGTAAAATGGTATATCGACAGAAACAAGAGCCTCAAATGATTGGACATCGTTTTCGTGAAGATGATGTTTGTCCTTATTGCAAACATTCTAACGGTTCAAGTATGGAACACGAATATAAAAACAGAAAATAATGACTAGGTCAAAGGCAATTAACAATATTAAAATAAATTATTTAATCGGGTCTTAGGGTGTAACCCTAACGAGGTATTTGGGAGTTGGCTGCCAAATACACTGCTCGCTGAAAGCACGAGCGACAGCACCGTTTTGGACAACCTGTCCATAAATGGTCTGCTCGCTCAGTATGTGCAGAAAGCGAGCAGATTACCGTTTGGCTATCCAACCGGTCTGCTCGCTAAGATTGCACATACCTTTTTATCTCAGGTAATTTTACATTCAAAATTAAATATCAAAAAAAATAGGCACGAACAACAGAGTATTTCTGCAATCCGTGTTCTATTTTTTATGCGTATCCGATATAGATTTCATACTGTGTATCGGATATTTTTTCTGCCCATATCCACACCGAAGTAAAGCCCTCAATATTCTTGTATCTATTCAATCTGCTTTCAATATCAAAGCCGATATTTTTGTTGTTTGCATTAGCAGATATGGGGTTGTCCCAACATTCTGTTGCAGTTTCATCAATAATCAAGCCAATACTTTTAGCGTAATTCTGAGCGTAAGAAATCCAATACGATATATCAAATTTTTCTCTTTGTTCAACTGCTGTTGTGACTTCCGAAACAGTATTTATTGTGATTTCAGGCTCAGATTTTTCGCTTTTGGGCGGTTCTGTTTGCGTATGAGTATCTTGCTTCGGCTCGGTATTTGCTGTTGTTGTTTGAGAAAAAATCGTCTCATTTGGCACCTTTTCTGTACCGGTTTCAGCGGTAGTCGTCTGTGTTGTTTCTTCCGCAAAGGTACTTTTCTCAACTGCTTCACTTTCTGTTTTCTCGGTTAATTCTTCCGATTGCGTGATATCAACTATAGCGTTAACCGATGAACTTTCAACAGCTTTTTTGCCCGGCTCGCTATGGACATTGCAGCCTGCCATACCAAAAATAAGAGTCAATATTATTGTGATTATTACGATTTTTCTCATACATATATCACCTCGCTATTCACAATTTCAATCGATCTGTTACGAATGTTGTTCATCTTTCGCACCCATAGCAGAGGGTCATTAGCTTTCAGTTTTTCTGTAACATTTTCCTTTTCGGCAAATGCTTTGACAAGCTGTGAAAACATTGTTTGTGCCTGTTCCTCGATGTCCGCAAGGTAAGGGTACAGCCTTTCCGTTGTGAGCAGATTGTAATATCTTATTCGATGATGTTGTTTAAGATACTGTCTGTGACGATTTGCCCACGCACCGATATGTAATTCATTTTGCTCTTTTGCAGTAATGCAAGGCAGTTGATAATTACCTTGTATTTCGTAGTTGCAGCCGCTTTGTTCAAATAGTGTGTTCATAATGAAACCTCCTTAATTTTGTTGATTTCATTATAACGAAAACACAATCTAAACACGAATGTGCAAAAAAATCCGCCTACCGAGTTATTCGATAGACGGATATTTTTTAGAAAATCACTTCAACTGTTATATCTTCCCATTGTGATTGGCGAAGATATTGACCGTTGGCGTTACGAAAAGCTTTCGCCTGTTCGTAGTTTATTGTGAAGCAGAAGTAAAAATTACTTCTCATCCCCGCTTCTAATAGCTGCCTGTGCAGCAGCCAGACGGGCGATCGGTACACGGAAGGGAGAGCAGGAAACATAGTCAAGACCCACACGGTCGCAGAACTCCACAGAGGTGGGGTCGCCGCCATGCTCACCGCAGATGCCCAGCCCGAGGTTCGGACGGGTCTGGCGGCCCAGCTTGACGCTCATCTCGACGAGCTTGCCGACGCCCTTCTGGTCCAGATGGGCAAAGGGATCGCTCTCGTAGATCTTGTTCTCATAGTAATAGTTGAGGAACTTGCCGGCGTCATCACGGCTGAAGCCGAAGGTCATCTGGGTCAGGTCGTTGGTGCCGAAGGAGAAGAAGTCAGCCTCGGTGGCGATCTCATCGGCGGTCAGGGCAGCACGGGGGATCTCGATCATGGTGCCGACCTCATACTTCATGTCCACACCGGCCTCGGCGATCAGCTTATCGGCGGTCTCCACTACGATGTCCTTAACGAACTTCAGCTCCTTCACCTCGCCTACCAGCGGGATCATGATGTGAGGAGTGATCATATAGCCCAGCTTCTTGGAGGCGGAGATGGCAGCCTTGATCACAGCGGTGGTCTGCATCTCGGCGATCTCGGGGAAGGAAACAGCCAGACGGCAGCCGCGGTGACCCATCATGGGGTTGAACTCATGCAGGGAGGCGATAACGGCCTTCAGCTCGTCCACGGTGATGTTCAGCTCGCCCGCGATCTCCACGATATCCTCCTCCTTGGTGGGCAGGAACTCGTGCAGAGGAGGATCGAGGTAACGGATGGTCATGGGACGCTCGCCCATTACCATATACATCGCCTCAAAGTCGCTCTCCTGATACGGCTCGATCTTGGCCAGTGCGGCACGGCGCTCCTCTACGGTGCGGGAAACGATCATCTCACGGACGGCCTTGATGCGGTCGCCCTCGAAGAACATGTGCTCGGTACGGCACAGACCGATGCCCTCTGCACCGAACTCAACAGCCTGCTTGGCGTCACGGGGGTTATCGGCATTGGTAAATACCTTCAGACGGCGCACGCTGTCGGCCCAGCCCATAAAGCGGCCGAAGTCGCCGGAAATGGTGGCGTCGGTGGTGGGGATGGCTTCGCCGTAGATGCAGCCGGTGGAGCCGTCCAGAGAGATCCAGTCGCCCTCACGGTAGGTCTTGCCGCCCAGGGTGAACTGCTTCTTATCATAGTCTACGTTGATCTCGCCGCAGCCGGAAACGCAGCAGGTGCCCATGCCGCGGGCTACTACGGCGGCGTGGCTGGTCATACCGCCGCGCACGGTCAGGATGCCCTGTGCAACCACCATGCCCTCGATGTCCTCGGGGGAGGTCTCCAGACGAACGAGGATGACCTTCTTCATGGCGCCGCTTTCCACGGCGTGCTTGGCGTCCTCGGCGGTGAATACCACCTGGCCGCAGGCAGCACCGGGGGAGGCAGCCAGGCCCTTGCCGATCACTTCGGCCTTCTTCATGGCGTCAGCGTCGAACTGGGGATGCAGCAGGCTGTCCAGCTGCTTCGGCTCTACACGCAGCACCGCTTCCTTCTCGGTGATCATGCCCTCATCCACGAGGTCAACGGCGATCTTCAGGGCGGCGGCAGCGGTGCGCTTGCCGTTACGGGTCTGCAGCATATACAGCTTACCGTTCTCAATGGTGAACTCCATATCCTGCATATCACGGTAATGCTTCTCCAGGCGGCCGGCGATGTCCACGAACTGCTTATAGACCTCGGGCATCTCCTCGGCCAGCTTGCTGATGGGAGAGGGAGTACGGATACCGGCTACCACGTCCTCGCCCTGCGCATTGATGAGATACTCGCCGAACAGCGCCTTCTCACCGGTGGCGGGGTTGCGGGTGAAGGCAACGCCGGTGCCGCAGTCGTCGCCCATGTTGCCGAACGCCATGGACTGGACGTTGACGGCGGTGCCCCAGGAGTAGGGGATATCATTGTCGCGGCGATAGACGTTCGCGCGGGGGTTGTCCCAGCTGCGGAAGACCGCCTTGATCGCGCCCATGAGCTGCTCCTTCGGGTCGGTGGGGAAGTCCTCGCCGATCTTGGACTTGTACTCGGCCTTGAACTGGCCCGCGAGCTCCTTGAGATCGTCGGCGGTCAGCTCGACGTCGAGGGTAACGCCCTTCTTTTCCTTCATCTGGTCGATGAGCTGCTCGAAATACTTCTTGCCGACCTCCATAACGACGTCGGAATACATCTGGATGAAGCGGCGGTAGCAGTCCCAAGCCCAGCGGGGATTGTTGGACTTCTCGGCGATGACGTTCACAACGTCCTCATTGAGGCCGAGGTTCAGGATGGTATCCATCATGCCGGGCATGGACGCGCGCGCGCCGGAGCGGACGGAAACGAGCAGAGGATTGTGGAGGTCGCCGAACTTCTTGCCGGTGATCTTCTCCATCTTTTCCACATACTCCATGATCTCGGCGAAGATCTCGTCGTTGATCTGGCGGCCGTCCTCATAATACTGGGTGCAGGCCTCGGTGGTGATGGTGAAGCCCTGCGGGACCGGCAGGCCGATGTTGGTCATCTCGGCCAGGTTCGCGCCCTTACCGCCGAGCAGCTCGCGCATTTTGGCGTTGCCCTCGGTAAACAGGTAACAATACTTTTTGCTCATAATGTTCCTCCAATTTACAAAGTATCTATGGTTTTTTGATCCCAATCGTTCATAAGCTTTTATATTATAGACAGGTTTTTCCAAACTTGCAAGAAATTCCATCGAAAAAATTCAAAATGTTTTATAGATTTTCTCTTTGAGCCGTGCATTTCCCCGTAACTTTTCTTGCACTCCGTGTTTTTTTGCGTTATACTGTATGTTGTAGTTATATTGTCCGGAGGAGCGCATGGAGCTGTCGGCCTTTGCAAAAACGAATACCGCTGCGCGTCTCCGCGCTGCCGCGAGCCGCGGCGCGCTGAGCCACGCGCTCATCCTCTCGGGAGCGGGCGACCGGAACGCCGCGGCGCATTACGCCGCTGCCGCGCTGGAGTGTACCGGCACGGACAAGCCCTGTCTGACCTGCGCGCACTGCCGCAAAGTGCTCGCGGACATCCATCCCGACGTCCTCACCGTGCGCGACGACGAGCACGCCGAGCTGAGCGTGGACGTCATCCGCGGCGTGCGGACGGACGCCTTCATCCGCCCGAACGAGGGCGCGCGCAAGGTCTACATTTTCGAGGACTGCACCATCCTGACGGAAAAGGACCAGAACGTGCTTTTGAAGCTCGTGGAGGAGGGGCCCGCTTACGCAGCGTTCTTCTTCTGCGCGGAAAATCCGGCGGTTCTGCTCCAGACCATCCGCTCGCGCTGCGTGGAGGTCAAGCTCTCCCCCACCGTCGAAGAGGGCGGCGCGCCTGACGAGCGCGCGCTCGAGCTCGCGCGGCTCATCGCCGAGGGGTCGCGCGCGTCACGCGCGGCATTCCTCGCAAAGCTCGAAACGCAGAAGGTCACGCGCGACGACCTGTCCTCGCTTTTCGAGGGGACGCGGCTTCTGCTCTCGTCCGCCCTGCTGGGGCAGTACGGCGTGAGCGTACCGGAGAGGGATCTTCGCATCGCGCGGTCACTGGCTTCGCGCTTGACAAAAGCCAAATTACTCGGCACAATAGATTTATTGCAGGACTACCGCAATAAATGCACCTATAACGTCGGCGTCGGGCCCACGCTGGGCGGCTTCGCCGTTGAATTGGAGGAAACCCTTTGACAGAAGTGATCGG
>OGON01002163.1_pt1 | contig 12332 bp, 8 predicted proteins | sample 1552671 | NCBI WGS metagenome assembly OGON01 (sample SAMEA2580136, study PRJEB22360) | human gut metagenome | biome: human gut; feature: human-associated habitat; material: faeces | place: Denmark | collected 2008/2010 | reverse complement strand
CGTCATGGTCCATCCATGAGACAGGATATCCGCCGGAAAATGGAAATCCGCCGGATAACTGCGGTTCCATTGAAACAGAATGATCGATTCAAGCTCATCTTCATATGGCCGAATGTCCTGGTCCTCAACAAAGCAGTACTCTCCGCTTCCCGCCCTGTCAAGAAATGCCGGATCGACGGACAGCCAGTCCGGTTTAGGCTCCGGGAACAGCTTACTGGAGTACTCGTTCATCCAAAGTCTGCTGTTCTCCGAGCACCGGAGCACCCGCTCCTGCACTGCGCTGTCTCTGCTCTGACGCCGGTGGTTGAACATCATGCCGTTATGGTCGTCAACACAAATCATGACTATCATTTTTTCCTTCCTCTCCCAGAGCATGTCTGAAAATTCATATCCAGATACGCTCTAATCAATCTTCGGTCTCACCGGATGCCTGATTACGGTTTTCATACGCTCCGGAGAAACCTTCCTCGGATCACTTAAGTATATCTCATGGTGACGCCGGGTCTCGGAGAAATCGTTCACATAACCGTGTTCTTCCAGATAAGCAGCAAACGCATCATTGTCCGGAGCCATGACAGTTGCGACACTCTTACCATCAAGAATAGGCTTAAAGCCTGATAACTCTGCCGCTTCTAGAAACATGGAGAACTTACCTCCATATTCATTAGAAAGAACTTCCCAAGCTGTACCTTTCAGCCATTCGGGTTTTTCATAATGCTCATCCATCTTGTCCTCACAAGAGAGAAAAAAAGGTGAGAGGAGCAATAATACCAGCCAATGCCGCTTACGATTCATCACATTTCTCATAATATTAAAATCTGTTAAGTAACAATATAAATCTATTTTATCTATTTTTTAATTAAACAAAAGTTAGATTCTGTTTTTCTTCGGGCACTTTATCATAATACCTGTGAAAAACTGTTGCAAACTTAACGACTTATATAAGAAATAGCAATGAAGAATCGTACATAAACATGGAAAATACCGCCTTTTGAACGAAAATACATGCTCTGAACGCGTTTTTTAAATAAGAAAGAGTGTAGATAATACAATTTATTCCGGTTTTTCTTGAAACAAGAATAACCATATATAAAAGCAATATGGCAAACTTTTCAAATATAATTGTGTCGACAAAGAAGTTGACAAATTAAAAATATATGCGATAAACACAAATTCATGTTTGCGAAGTACAATCAAGAACTATAAAGATTATTTTGCCATTCTTATTGTCACTTGTCACTTTTACAACTTAAACAATTGATTATCAAAGTAATAAGAGTGACAATAGACAGTGACAATAGAGTGACAATAGAAATAATAAAGCTTTCTATTGTCACTTTTACTTTTTCCTCTTTTATATCTTAACCACCAGATACACAGTCCCTTTATTCGTATGTTTGCAAGGAATCCCCTCTTTCTGAAGCAGCCGTCCAAAGTGATGCGCCTTGCCGGAAGACAGCGTAATGGTCGTTCTTTTTTGCAGATAATCCAATATTTCTACCGGAGATAAGTATTCTCCTTCCTTATCATCCCCTGCAACCTTGAAATAACGATAGAATAACTGAATAGCCGGCGGAGTCTGTTCAAACTCCCGATTCCCCTGTGCCAGGATAGCCTCATCCTTATCGTCAAACCAATACCGCTCGCCATGACAAATCTCGTACATAGCCTGTGCATACAACTGCTCATAGTCAATCGGGCGTGCCGTATCAATCGTACCCGTCACCTCAACGCACATAAAACGACGGCTACCGGACGGATCAGTCAGCAAATCCTTCTGATTGCTGGTCGCGATAAACGAAGCATAACGCCGCAACTCCTGCACCGAATTACTGTACGATTTACGAAGATTGACTACCGGCTTTTGCAGAATATGCTTCAAAAAGCCCTGCTGCGTCAAAGTAATCTGATCGAACTCGTCAATATTGATCAGCGCAAAGCGATTCAGATACATTTCCGCATCCCGCTTCCGGCTGAAATCAATACTATCCGTATAATATCCGCGAAGTCCCGGCGGTATCAGATCCCGGCAAAAGGTAGACTTGCGTGTCCCCTGCGCACCTACCAGCAAAGGGGAAGTACTGTTCGCATGCTGCCGGTCATACCCACGCCAATGAGCTACCATGTTGAGGAACCAGCGATGGAAAAGCATCGTCCAATGCGGATTAGCACATGGCACACGGTCTGCCAGTTCCGTAATGCGGTCTTTTTTATCCCAATTAGGAAGATGAAAAATAAATTCTTCCAATGGATTATAAACAGATACTCGGTTTGAATGCAGATAACGGTCCACATCCCGGTCCCACACCGCAATACCCTCACTTTGCGCATCCAGCAGAATACTATTCTGCGCCCGTTTATCCAACGGACGGAAACGAAAATAAAACGAGCATCGTTCCCGGTATTCCACTTCACCTATCTGTGTATTGTAGCGGAATTCATAACGACGGTTCATAAACTCCTCTGTCTGCATATTGAGATATTGCTCTTTTGTCAGCCCGTTTTTCTTGCCGAAGCCTTTGCATTCCTGATACACATTGCCTATCATCTCGCGAACCAGCACAGCCTGCTTCGAATGATAATACCGATGAATGGTCCTCCTCACCACTTCCTCTTCCGGAATACCGGAAAGGAAACAATTTTCCGCCAACCGGACTACCAGGGGCTGCAAATCATCATTCCGCCTCCACCCCTCTTCCATCGACTGAAAAGTCTTTCGCAAGGCAGCCTCATACATCAATGCCAGCGCATCTTCCGTATCATATCCCGGAACGGCACGATTCAACGGAGACTTTTCCGGGGTCAGCTTCTCCTGATAATTCATTTCTTTCGGCATCCCGAAAGGCTGAGAAAGATAAAACGGCACGGAATTTTCCCGATAGAAAGGTTCGGGATCGTGACTCAGCCGTGAATATTGCTCCAAAACCGGCTCTTTCAACTGAATATCAAAGGGGATTTGCGGCTGATAGCATTTCACCGCCAAACGATACGCATGTGCCTGAAAAATTTCAGCTTCTTCCTGCGTCTGCGGCAACGTACCGTCCGGACGGGTAAAAAGAGTCCATATCTTCACGGAATTTCCACTTGATCCCATATATGCAAACATAGTCTGCGGCAATTCAGCCGCTTTCTTCTTGACCATCTCCACTTCTACTTTTCCCGCCAACGGACCTACGGTCAGTTCCACGATGCCATTATATACTTTCATCCGCTTCACGCCATTCACACGTCCGAAAACAGCAGCGGGTATTACTTTGGGAAGTTTCCCGGCAAAACTGCAAGATTCTCCGGGTAAAACAAAATGCAGGGCTTGGCGCAATCCGGTCACCGGACGGGTCTTAATCTCTGTTTTTATCTTCTCTATCAACAAGTTAAAATCTAATACACTTAATACTTCGACTCCATCTTTCTCCCTGATTTGTGTTATCTTCATTACTTTTCTTAAATATTTATGTATATCCCTCAAAGGTAGGCATAAAACAGACAGTAAACAACCTTTCTATTCATTATTATTACAGATTATTTATCCGCCTTTCCATTCTTTCGGAAGCTCCTTGAATTAATAGTAAATAAAACGTTCATTAAGTTGTTTAGAAGCTTAGATTAATGTATCTTTGTAGTGATAAGAAATCGTTTTACGTACATGGTCCCATCGGTCCACGTATGTGAACTATTGGGTTCACGTACATAGTCCGAACGGTTCACGTACGTGGAACGAAAACGTGAAACAGACAAAATATATTAGTCGAGCCTTGTCTACATGTTAAGGTTACTAGTGTTTGTACTAACACACGCGGTATCAATTGAGTAACAATCCTATTAACCAACAAAAAACAAGTGACGCTATGGCAGCAGATTATGACTTTCGGCGAAAACCGAATGAAAAGGGAGACGGAGAAGTACAGCCTCTGTATCCCCGAATTGTATCCAAAGGAACCATTGACAGCAAACGGTTATTTCGTGAAATAGCCGAAGCCTCTTCTTTCACCGAGGGAGATTTGGCAGGTATCATGGTAGCTTTTCAAGAGAAGGTATCCTATTATTTAAGTGAGGGGTATCATGTGAAACTGGGAGAAATCGGATATTTCTCCTCTAGTTTGAAAGCACGTCCGGTGATGGACAAGAAAGAGATCCGTTCGGTCTCCATCTCTTTCGACAACGTAAATTTCAGAGCTACTCCCTGGTTTCGCCGACGCAGTTCGGGGACGGTCACCCGTGCCAAATTCGGATTTCAAGAATCATCGAACTTGCCGGAAGAGACACGCCGTTCCCGACTGGAAGCCTTTTTAGCAAAGAATCACTTCATCACTCGAAGAGAATACTCTCAGATTACGGGTTTATTGAAGGGAAAAGCACTACGGGAATTGAATCTTCTGGTAGAAAACGGAGTTCTTAACACTCGCGGATATGGGAACCGGGTGGTGTATTTAAAGCCTAATAATCAGTAGATTAAATCAGCAAAAGATACAATAAGGGTGATAATAGAAAAGAGGTTACTATTCTATTATCACCCTATTATCACCATCTATTGTCACCCGTTTTTCATTGATAATGAACCGGTTAGTTCTACAAAGTGACAAGTGACATTAAAAAGTATCATTAAACTCCAGTGTGTGACGCTCAATAACTTCTACCGAATCGAGCCCAAGCATATAGTCACCTTTGGTCGCCTCAATCATAGCTTTTTGTTCTTTCTGAAAGTAGACAGGGGCATCTTTACGTAAAGGTAAAATCTTTAGTTCCACCTTTTTGCCGACGAGATCTGCCATACGGACCCACATCTCCTTTCCATTCCAGAAGTTATCTGCTACAAGCCTGCCGTCAGCATACACACGGGCCACATCACCCCGATAATTTATACGGAGAAAAAGATTATCATAATTATTTATTCCAGATGTATCATAGTTAATAGTGTATACCGCAGCTTTTGCAAAGTCCTCTTCTACAGGTTGCGCAGCCACTGCCTGACGCCCCATGGGGACAACACGGGGAGCATCCGCTTTTTTCACTTCCGTGACTGTGGCGGCAATGACAGGAGACTTTGTCCATACCTCCTCCACGATGCATGAATCACTCTTATACAGAATACCGCCATTCTTGGCATAAAGCAGTTTACCGTCAATTTTATAGGCAGTCTTTGCCTTTTCGTATGAGAGCACACAGACATTGAGCTTGCCCGCCTTCTGCTGCTTGTTAAGTTTACAAGTATAGACCTTGCCGTCAACGGAGATTTGAGGCTTTTTACCCCTGATTTCGATGAAATAGATAAGGCCATCCACTTTGCAGAACGGTTCTACAGTAGTCCAGTCAATGGTTGCACCCTCAGTCCGATAGTCTTTAAAAGTGACATGGGACGTCCCGCTCTCATTCTTGATACGCACATAGTCATTATAGAATTCGAAAGCACCCCGGCGAGCATAATGCCTGCTTAATGAGTCAACATTCATCTGCAAGAGTTCACTGCCCCAGTCTGTCAACATCTGATGGATAAAACGTCCTTCATGAAAGGGAGTCTCGAATACTTGTCCCACTTCGCCAAGAGGAGCCTGAAAATCATAGGTCATATGAGGCAGGTCATTATGATTAGTACCCGGAGAGGATTGCGTTTCTCCCATAGTGTGAAGAGGATTGTATGGATTGGTGCCACCGTGATACATATAGTATCCCGGAAGATTGGAGCCACTACCCAGCTTGCATATAACCAGCGGTTTAAGCTCCTTTCCATTGATATTTATCCGACGATGATACGCCGGCATCATACCACCGCCCAACTCACAAGTAAAATAGGGATATGACAATTTTGAACTGAGAGAGGGGGAATCTTCCGACAATTCCTCTTTAGAGAATGTCTCTGTGGCAATAGCACTACTCATACGTTTGTCTCTCATAATGAAAGCATCGGCATAACTGCCCGGCATATCCTCCAGTTTCCGGTCCCAGAATCCGTCGGCATAGTCACCATAAAGCGGCAACAGCTGCCCGAAAACCTCTTTTCCCCGAAGTGCAGGCCAACCGGTACGTGTATAGAACGGGACATCAAATCCCGCCTTCACAGCAATATTTTTCAATGCCTCCAGATAATCCCAAGGACCGCGACTTTCGTTCTCGATCTGCACGCCGACCACAGGACCGCCATCTTTCCACAAAAGTCCGTTAACCTGAGCAAAAATAGTATTATAAAGCTCCGTACAATCTTCAAGGAATCCGGGAGTACGGGCACGTATCTTATACTTAGGATTCTGCCCGGCTTTCTCATGTACCCATGAAGGAATTCCGCCTTGATACACTTCCCCATGACAGAAAGGACCAAGACGCAACACCAGCATCACATTTTCTTCTGCACAAATCCGGACGAAGCGGCGCAGGTTATGATTGCCGCTCCAGTTCCATTTTCCCTCTTCCGGTTCATGGTGAATCCAGAAGATATATGTAGAAATGATATTGATACCACCGGCCTTCATTTTGCGGATTTCCCGGCGCCATTCCGACTCCGGTACGCGGGAATAGTGAATCTCGCCCATGACGGGAATGATATGCTTGCCGTCAAGGATAAGCCCCTTGCTATCCACCAGAAGAGTTTTGCCTTCGGGTGTTGCAGATGTCCCAAACCGGAAAGTACCTTGTGCTGAAACCATTGACAACGACAGTACAAACATCAATAAAAATGTGATCTTCTTTTTCATGGTAATCTTTCAATTGTTAGTCTTTCAATTATTCAACTACCTTCCGATTCAAACGGAAAGTAGAGAGAACTTTCTTGCCGGAATAAATAGTCACAAGGAAGTTATAGTCCTCACCTTTTTCAAAATCAGCCTTTGTCGCAAAGCGGATGTCAGCTTTTTCATAGGGTTTCAAAGCAGGTACGGCAGCAGAAGCCACTTTGACCATTTTGCCTTCTTTCTTATACTCTATCTTGACCGAAGCCTTTTGTGAGCTAACTTGTCCGAAGTTCTGTACTTCAATATTCCCGTTCCAGCCTTTTTGCGATTCAGAGAATACAGGGGCACGTGCAGAAAGAATCGGTTCCACATAATCAACATACGGCAAACGCGCATATCCGTAAAGCATCTTTCCGTTTTTATATCTGCCTATCAATTTAGGAGCAAATTCTTTCTCTGTAATCCCATTTCCTTTTCCGTCGAAAGTAATGATCAGGTCATTTCCATCATTCTCTGTTTTCAATACTTTACTTCCTCTGCCATAATTCACTTCTTCGGAAGCGCCAAAACGCAAAGAGCTGATATCCATATCGGTTTGTGGATGAAAACCTTCTTCTGCCTGTACTTTCAGCCGGATAGTTTTCGTTCCAGCGGTAATGGGCTTATCATTCAACACTGTCAGCAATAGTCCCGGATTCAATGGAATACTGATATTCTTTGAACTGTGATTATCAAATGGCTTATCTTCATGTTTCAAAGTATCAATGACCGCAAAATTAGCCTGAATAGCACGGCCATACTTATCTTGATACATTTTCAGACGTTCATACTTGAACCAGCCTTCAGAATGTCCGTCCTCGTGTACGGCAACTCCCGGCATGTAGGCCTCTCCCGGATCAGTAACCCAATTGACTCCGTCCTTTGAACGAAGATAAAAGGCAATACGGCCCAACCAGTCATTGACAATCAGATGATACTGGATATGATCGCGCCAGATGACAGGGTCTTCAAACCGTCCTTTCACATCCGGATAAACACGACGGTCTGTCAATTGGTTATATTCCGACAAACCATCCCGGCTGATCCAGATTCCACCGCCACGACAGACCATTACATATGAACTGTCTTCCCGTTGGGCAAACGAAAGATTGGACAATCCTTCGATGATTCTACGATCGCGCGCATTGAAGTCGAATTTTCCATATTCCCATTTTCCGTTGATATCATCCGCAACATAACGGCCGTCGATGACATACAAAACATATCGGCCGTCTTTTGCCTGAAACATCTCCGGATTATGTCCTTTTCCGATGATATTAATCGGTTTGAACGGACCGGTCAGATTATCACTCACGGTATTGAACACCCATGAATTTCTCCACTCCATGTGTCCTTTAGGAGAGGCTTCCAGCCATCCGCAAACCATCAGATGATATTTACCGTCTTCTCCTTTCCGGATATTTCCACCCCAATAGGACCAGATACGGTCTTCAATACCATTATCAACATAACGCGGACGCACATCGGAGGTTCCCCACGTGTCGGATGACAGTTGATTGCCTTTCATCGGCAGAAAACGATCCATAAACCGGGCACCTTTCACCAGTTGACTCCACTCCTTGGGCCGTTCGCGTTCTGTTACTTGAGAGAAAGTGGATTTACTCACAAGTAGCAACATTACCATTAATACTAATTTAAGATTTTTTCCGTACATGTTTTTCTTCTGTTAGTTAGTTTGATAGTTCGTTTGATTAATACTATTAGTATTACGACAAAAGTAAATCAATCCCTCATTAGTGAATGATAACAAACAGGGAAAAAGGCACGTAATGCTTTACGTAAATAATACGAACATTCCCAGAGTCCTAATAGCCCAACCAAACGGTTGATACCAACAACTGAATGCAAAATACTCTTTTATTCATCATAGTAAATAACACTATTTTCTTCCAAACTAATATTGCAGCAGAAAACTCTCGGCAACTTTTAGAAAACGGTCATGTCCTTTACTGTTCAGATGCGCTGTATCAGTATTATTCTTGCTTTTCTGGAAATAGATTCTTCTGAAAGTATCATTATCGGCATAGATGCTTCCTTTTCTTGCGCAATCAAAAATAGGAATACTATAATTGCCGCAGACTTCAATCATTGCATCCACTACTTTTTCCGAGTCACTTCCTTTAAAGTTCTTGCAGTTCCAGCGGGTAAAGAAAAAGATTTTCGCTGTCGGATATTTCTCGACTAAGCCTTTGCACAGAATTTCCATTTTATCCTTGAAGTTATCAATACCTCCGATAGAATCCAGTTTAAATGCATCATTATGTCCGCCAATGACAATGACATAATCGAGGCTATCCGCCATCTCCGCATATCGCAGATACATCGCTTTTCCCCATCGCGGGCTGGAATAAGCTATGCTATTCCCATTCTTTCCATAATTAAAATACTCCATACCGTGCTTCTTTGCAAACTTATAATGCCATGTGTTCTCAAACGGCTCTTTATGATTTCTCACATAGCTGTCACCTATTACTCCGATCCGCTTGCCGTTAAGTTCGTCAGTAAGCGCTATACCAGTCTGTGCTTTCCCATCCAAAACGGACAACGCACAAACGATTAACAATAAAAAGATTTTTAAATGTGTCATCACTTTATGTATTTTTCATTTGCTAGCAAAGATAAGGGCAGTTGTAATGTCAGTACATGTAAATTCATACGTTTTCCTTTAAATTCATACACTTTTCATGCTTTAATCCGGTTTTTTACGCCCCAATTCTCCAAGAAACGGACGATTTTCCATCTTTCTATACTTATTTGCCATTGGAGCAAGTTACGACTTTGCATATCTTTGCCAAGAAAGTTATCCATTTCTACAAAAGACTACAAACGTATGAAAAAACATCTGATTGCCTGGGGCATTTTATCTACCATGTTTATGGCAAATACTTTTGCCCAGAAAGACATCGACCGTCCTATTATGGGATGGAGTTCATGGAACACCTATCATGTAAATATCAGTGAAGAGTTGATAAAACAGCAAGCTGACGCATTAATCAAACACGGACTGAAAGAGGCAGGCTACAACTATATCAATATAGATGACGGCTTCTTCGGGCATCGGGACGAAACGGGGAAAATGCATCCGCATCCCGACCGTTTTCCCAACGGAATGAAAGTGGTTTCAGACTATATCCATTCGCTGGGATTAAAAGCCGGAATTTACTCGGATGCAGGAGACAACACCTGCGGCTCTATCTACGACAACGACGCAAACGGAGTGGGCTCCGGACTATACGGCCATGAACAGCAGGATATGGATTTATATCTTAAAGAATGGAACTATGATTTTATCAAGATCGATTATTGTGGCGGACGCGAACTGGGGCTGGATGAAGAAAAGCGCTACAGCACGATTTGCCAGGCTATTGCCAATACAGGAAGAACGGATGTATCTATCAATATCTGCCGATGGGCTTTTCCCGGCACCTGGGCAAAACGACTGGCACGTTCCTGGCGTATCAGTCCTGATATCCGTCCCAGATGGAATTCAGTAAAAGGTATTATAGAAAAGAACTTATATCTTTCCGCCTATGCTACCGACGGACATTACAACGATATGGATATGCTAGAAATCGGGCGTGGACTGAAACCCAACGAAGAAGAAGTCCATTTTGGAATGTGGTGCATCATGAGTTCTCCCCTGCTGATCGGATGTGACATGAATACGATTCCCGACTTCTCATTGAAGCTACTGAAAAACAAAGAACTGATCGCACTGAATCAGGATGTATTAGGACTTCAGGCACACGTCGTTCAACATGAAAATGAAAGCTATGTACTGGTAAAGGACATCGAACGGAAACGCGGACTGACAAGAGCGGTAGCATTGTATAACCCTTCCGACCAGCCATGTGACTTTATCGTTCCTTTTGAAACCCTTGAACTGGGTGGTAACGTAAAAGTACGAGACTTAATCAAACAGAAGGATCTTGGAAAAATGAAAGAAGAAATACGGCAGACTGTTCAGCCACACAGCGTAATGATATGCAAAATGGAAGCTGAAAAACGACTGGAACCCGTATCTTATGAGGCTGAATGGGCATATCTTCCCTGCTACGACGATCTGGGAAAGAAATCCAAACCAATTGTTTATGTACCTGCCTCCGATTGTTCCGGCAGAATGAAAATATCCCGACTCGGTGGTCGGGAAGAGAACTTTGCCGAATGGAGCGAAGTATACAGCGAAAAGGGAGGTAACTATGAAATGACTATTTTCTACTCTTGCGACAAAAACCGCAAACTGGAAGTTTCTGTCAATGGGACGAAAACGGTCCTTAAAGATTTGAACAGCAACAATGAAGTGAAATCTGTGACGATCCCTGTCAGCTTAAAACAAGGTTACAATACGGTGCGAATGGGAAATAACTTCGGATGGGCACCGGACATCGACCGTTTTACAGTATCCAGACAATAAATTCCTCATAATATCAATTATAGAATGAACAAGAAATTTAGATGCTTACTGACATCTCTGATTTTCACAGCTATGTGGAATGGGGCTACCATACAAGCACAAGCTCCCCATCCCGAACGCATTTATCTTTCGGGAACAGGCATTGACAACACCAAGACCTGGGATTTTTTCTGTTCTGCGGGACAGAATAGTGGCAAATGGAAAAAGATCGAAGTTCCCTGTAACTGGGAACTACAGGGATTCGGAGAATATACATACGGTAGATGGTATACCATAAAAGGACAACACCCCAGTGATGAAACCGGAACTTACCGCTATAAATTCGACGCCCCCAAATCATGGGCAGGGCAACGGGTAAAGATATTCTTTGACGGAGTGATGACTGATGCAGAAATCATGATAAACGGCAAGCCGGCAGGTGAGATGGCATCAAGGAGGCTTCTATCGCTTCAATTATGATATTACCGAATTACTCAATCTTGGTAAAAAGAATCAGCTTGAAGTGAAAGTTGCCAAAGAATCAGCCAACAGATCGATCAATGCCGCCGAACGGAAAGCTGACTGGTGGTTGTTTGGCGGTATATACCGTCCTGTATGGTTGGAAGTTCTGCCACAGATACACATGGAACATTTCGTACTAAATGCTGATCATCAAGGAAAATTACAGGCCGCCGTAGATATGGCAGGGGATGCCAAAGGACATGAAATCATCGTATCTGTCCGTTCATTAAAAGACGGGAAAACCGTATATACCTCCAACGGACAAACAACAATCACTCATTCAATCAGTAACTCCGATAAGGAGCAGATGATTAGCGGTGAATGGGCAAGCATCATTCCCTGGTCTACAGAGAATCCCAATCTGTATGTAGCCAAATTGGAATTAAAGAATCCCGAAGGTAAAATCGTACAAACCAGAGAAACACGCATTGGTTTCCGTACCGTAGAGTTCTTTCCCCAGGACGGCGTATATTTGAACGGTACCAAACTAGTGGTCAAAGGAATCAATCGCCACTCATTTTCTGTAGACGGAGGGCGTACCACCAGTGCTGCATTAAGCCGAATGGATGCCCTGCTCATCAAAGAAATGAATATGAATGCTGTACGTTCGCACTACCCGCCCGATGAACATTTTCTTGATATGTGCGACTCACTGGGACTTGTCTACATGGATGAACTGGCAGGCTGGCAAAACGGTT
>OGON01002159.1_pt1 | contig 12357 bp, 14 predicted proteins | sample 1552671 | NCBI WGS metagenome assembly OGON01 (sample SAMEA2580136, study PRJEB22360) | human gut metagenome | biome: human gut; feature: human-associated habitat; material: faeces | place: Denmark | collected 2008/2010 | reverse complement strand
CTGCTTGGACTGCTCATAAAATTCCGTCAGCAGTTCTGCCCCGCTGCGCTCTTCGAATTGATCACTTAACACATACACCGGGTAGGCCTTCAGATCTTCCATATTAAAAGGAAGTTTTGACATTTCCTGTAAAATCACTTCTGGATCTCTTTTCCCTTTTAGGTTTTCCAGAATATTATCGGTCTGCACAAAGTTTTCCGCTTCCTGCACTGCCTCCTGTGTCTGTTCGTCTGTCTGTTCGACGGTGCTGGAGGTACTTACCGTTTCACTTTCCTGCACGACATTTTTACTCTCAGTTTCCTGCGTTTCTCCGCCGCAGGCCGTAAGAAATAAACATGCCAGAATTACCCCGGTCAAACGTTTCCTTCGCCAGCATTTTTTACACATCTTCATGCCCCGTTCCCTCCCACAGTCTACGATGGTTGTTTTATCAAATTATAGCAGATAATAACACACCATTGCATCATACTTGCATCATTTCCCTCTCTTTTTATTTTCAGATACAAAAACCGGAGCAGTCTTTGCGACCACTCCGGCTTTCCTATCACTTTCTTATTTCCTTATTCTTCGTAATCTTATTTACGCTTCCGCTACAGCCTCTTTCTCCTCCAGAAAAGCCACCAGTTCTTCCATGCCTTCTCCTGTCATTGGACTGACTTTAAAAATCGGGTCCGCACCAGCCAACTGAAGCAATTCAACTGCATCCGCAATTTGTTTTGGTGTCGCGATGTCGATTTTTGTCACAACCCCGGCTACAGGCAATGTAAAAGCGCTGGATTGTCCCGGTGAGAAAAAGAACTGATCTCTGCTGGCGTCCTGCACAAAAACAACTTGATCTGTCTCTGTAGCTGTTACCATCAGCGACCGCAGATAACCGCGATTCTCAAGATATTCCCCCGGCGTATCAATGGTCGTGTTATAGACCTCCAGCGCCTGTGTCTTTTTGTATTTGATTTCCATGTGGTTCAGATACTGGCAAATCGTCGTTTTGCCGCAGGCCACATTGCCGATTAAAATAATTTTCTTCATATCCTCACCTGATTTACGACTTCGTAATCACTGTCGGCGCAAAATGCAGTGTATTCTCAAGAACATTTAATACATCTTTCACCGCTGCCTCCACATCAGCCACCGTTCCGTTGATAATCAGAGAACCGTTGAAACGGTCCACAAATACAACCTCCACATTGGCAGCCTTCATCGCCACATCGGCACCGATAATCGCACCTTCACTGGGTGTGATCGTCATAATGCCAAGCGCTCCGGTATAATCACCGATAACACCCAGCTTCTTATATAAACTGCTGTCAGGATTCGCAATCACATGCGCCAAAGTCACCTGTTTACCAGGCACAAACTCCTGAATAATTCTTTGTTTTTCCTGTTCCATTTTATACCTCTCTCGGACGTTGTGAGCAATGAATCTCGTATGTATTACAAATTGTAACATCCAAAACTGCTATCCGCAGACCACAACTCATTCTACCAACAGATTCTCTTTTATAAGGATGTATTCGCCGCTCAATACACCTGGATACACGGCTTATGGCACATATACTTTCTGTACATATTCTGCACTGTGGAGATGATACCCAAATCGTGGAAGCCTTTGCTGAACACGATTTTGTTCAGGGCTCATCGGAACGTCCTTGTGCAGTGATGTACAAAAAGTTATGATGCCATAAGCTGTGTTCTCAGCCTCCTGAGCGGCCATGGTCCCCTATAAAAGCGAATCGAAAATTTCTTTGCGTGGGTTTGGAATCACCACGTGTGATACTTCCATTCCTTCTGCGTTCTCCGTATGAATACCGCATTCGATGGCTTCTCGAACTGCCGCGACTTCTCCCGTCAGTACGACGAAGGATTTCCCGCCGATACCTGTTCCCAACCGGACATCGATTAAGTCCACATCAGCTGCTTTGACTGCCGCATCTGCCGCATAAACAGAAGCTGTCACGCTGAAAAATTCCATAACGCCGATAGCTCCCGGCGTTCCCGGTTCTGCTGCCAGATTAATGGCTTTGATGACCTGGGGATGTACCCTCGGAATGACACAGCTGTCTACAGTATGATTACCGCCGATAGCCGCACCTGCATCCAGTGATGCTTTGACTGCTGCCACTTCCCCGGTAAAAAGAATGTAGTATTTACCCGGGCATCCGGCTTTGGCAAAAATCAAATCTACCTCAGCTGTTTTCAAAATGAGGTCGGCAGCTTCTACGCCTTTAGCGATACTATTCAGTTCCAAAAATCCTATTGTTTCTAACATCTGCCTACACCTCTGTTATTGTAATGGCATTTCCCGTCAAATGCGCAGTTCCTGAAATACTGGCATGGAGATTTGCACCTAATTTGCCCTCCGGACAGGCTGCAATGAGCTGCCCTTTTTCAACATGTGCACCATCTGAAATCACAGGTTCAGCCGGTACACCGATGTTCATCTTCAACGGAAGTACAACTTTTGAAGCCGTTTCTTCCTTATATGTATGTCCATCAATATGATAATAAGCACCAACACCGGCTCTGGCCGCAATCCGCTTCGTCGGCACCTTACGGTATGGCCGGTTAGCATCTGCCTCCCAGGTATCGCCCTCTCTGCTGTAGCGGATCCCTGCCTGCGCCAGCTCACCTTTGATCAGACTGTTGACCACTCTCGGCTGAAGCCCCATCGGACAGGCATAAACTTCACAGACACCACACTCACTGCAGATGGCTGCCTGCCGGATATCCTTGTCCTCCAGAAGTTCCGGCAAAATCCAGTGGTCTTTTGTCGTCTCATTATTATCCTGATGCGGCATGTTCATAGCCATTTTCCGCATAATGCGGTGCGGCTGCAGCGGATGTCCCAACATATGTCTCGGACAGAGCTGCGTACAGAATGTGCACTGAATGCAGGCAGCTTTCGCCCGGTTCAGCATATGATTCAGCTGTGTTTTCCTGCGTCGGTCAATAGCGCCATCCTCCGGAAGAACCAGAATGCCGGAAGTTGTCTTTGTCACAGACGCATTCATGGCTGCTTCCCAGGACATCGGTGCCCCCATCATCGGACCGCCGGAAACAACCATCACTTTGTCCGATGTCGTTCCGCCTGCCATCTCAATACACTGGGCAAAGGAAGTTCCCACCGGCACTTTCAGAACCGACGGCTCCCTGACTTCTCCTGTCACAGTAAGATATTTCTCCGTAAAAGGTATACCACTCACTGCATCAGCTACGGCAATAATAGTTGCCACGTTATCAACAATAGCACCCACATCCAGCGGAATTCCTGCAGGAGGAACCACCTTGCCAGTTACTTCATAAACAACCACCTGCTCATCACCCGCCGGATAAAAACTATCCATCAGATGCAGCTGCACCTTCGAATGCAGCTTCTCAATAGCTGCTGTCAGTGCTTCGATTTCTTTGGTATATGTCTTTTTCAAGGCAATCCTGCCTTCAGGTATCGACAATTCACGACAGATCAGGTCCACTCCTGACACCAGCTTCTCAGCCTCATGAATCATCAGATATCGGTCTGTTCTCAGTAGCGGTTCACATTCCGCTCCATTGATAATCAGGATTTCCGGTGATGCCTTCAGTTTCACATGGGTTGGAAAACCTGCACCGCCGCATCCCACAACGCCGCTGTCAAATATTTGTTTTATCAGATCCACTTATGCATGCACCTCTATTCACTGCCCCTGGCAGCTTCCCGATTCACTTCAACAGTATCGATAATGGCCACAATCGCAGCATCCACCGGCACTGTATCTCTTCCAAAAGCCTTTCGTGCCGTACTGCCGCTGACAGTCAGCACCTGTTCTCCGATACCGGCACCGACTACATCTGCAGCCACAAAAGTATTGCCTTTCTTTCTTCCGGTACCGTCGATTTCCTGTACGACCATCAGTTTCAGGCCCTCTAAGCCCTCTTCCTTCTTCGTCGCCCATACATGACCGACAACTTTACATATCAGCATTCCGTGCTCCCCTTTTCAAACGGTGCAGCTGCTCAGGCTGCACCCTGTCTAAAAATCAATACTTCTAAAACAATCCTGTTCAGACTACTTTCTAATAACTTCAATACCTTTCTGCTTAAACAAATCCCAGGCAGACGGTGTAACGATGGCATTGGCTGCCAGACAGATTGCCGTATTCCCGCCGTCAATTAAAGAACGGGCAACATCCTCTGTAATCAGACGATCTGTTGTCGTATGGCCGGTGCCCTTTGGTACTTCGATCGGCGGTGCCTGATACTTCGGAGGCTTCGCCGGTATTGGAGATACTCCAACTTTGCATTCTTTCAACAGCTTAATGCCAAAGGACTGCAACATCCGCGCATTATTCTCAATGACTTCATACAGACGGCTGCTGCTCTTTCCTGCATATTTCCTATGTGGAAAAGCCGCTTCTGCCATGCACACATCTAAACCATTCAGAAGTCCACGGATCACTGCACAAGCCTCCGGCGAACCGTCTCTCCCCTGAGCAATATCGGACATCTGCACCAATGTCAGGCTGGTGATCAGGATCTTCTGATAACGATGAATATTCTTGTTCTGAATATAGTCGTCAATCAGGAAAATCTGGTACTTCTCAGCCATATCCGCAGGCACTGCCTGCAGATCACCAATCACCAGAAGCTTGTCCAGCCCTTCCGTGCATGCCGAAGCATTCGACCGCTGTGCCATCAATTCCTGCATGACAGCCTCCACAATCTGCTTCATTAACTTTTCATCCATTTTCTCAAAAACCTCCCCTAAAGCGGGTGTTTCATCTATAGATATCCAAAGACATTCTCCTGAAACAACGCCTCTGAATTTTCCTAATTCTTCTTGATAATATAGCCCATGTCACCCTTCTTGTAGGAGCAGGCATTGGCTTCATCATAATCCATATGCATCGCCAACGAGAATTTCTCACTGACACGGATAATCACATCATCAATCGTCACCGGACGCTCTGTCTCCAATCGTACAGCCACACTGTCCCCATCTTCAACACCGTATAATCTGGCATCCTCCGGTGTCATATGAATATGTGCCTTGGATGCAATGACGGAACCCACAGCATTGTAAATACCCTTCGGTCCCACAAGTATCACGTCTGCGGCCCCCTTTAGATCACCGGAAAGATTCACAGGTATCGTGATACCGAGGATTCTGGCATCTGTCAGAGACATCTCCACCTGAACAGCACCTCTCGGCGGTCCCAGAACAACCACATTGTCAATCTCACCCTTGGCTGTCACCAGACGGACACGTTCTTCGGATGCATACTGTCCCGGCTGGCTAAGGGGACTCTTCTCATGCAGATTCTCCCCGAAAAGCACATCAATCGCCTGCTGCGTCAGATGCACATGACGCCCGGATGCTTCCACAAGAAATCCCGGAAGATCTTTCATCTCTGACGGCTCCTGCTGACCGGGCCACCTGCCCGTCAGCTGCCTGCAGAACAGAATATAGATGACACTGCTGAGCCGATTCATGGCTTCCACAATATCCGGCCGTGTACATGTATCCCCGGACTGGAAAGCTCTGGCCGCCGCCAATTCTGTCTCTCTGACAAAAGTTCTAAGCTCATTCAGACCGATACATATCCGACCCATTCTGTATTCCGGCATCGGATGCGGAATGCCATAAATCTCCTTGATATGATGGGACTCATAACGCAGTCCCGCACTGTCCAAACCAAGCAGATGGATCTCTCCGAGTTCCTTGTCCAAAACTTCTGCACTGAGAATCTGGCGTACATATGCCAACACTTCATCCAGTGCATCTGTCAGTCGATGCAATCCATTCTCAGAAGCCACCACCTGCAAAGACATAATCTTCGCTTCCAGGCTGTCCAGCATCCCGCGAAAAGCAATTTGCGGATGGGTCTTCGGTACAAGAACATTGCCATGAAGATGGGTCATATTCTCAGGCTTCACGCTGAGAACTTCTCCTGTCTCTCCATTGACATACTGTGGTTTGTGGTCGGCTCCCTGCGGAACAGCCGCCATGGGCATGGCCTTATACGGCTCACCAACAGATTCCGCCGCATCCGGCAGCTGATTCACTGCCTTAACTGATTCCGGTACAGAGGAAACTTCAACTTCCGGCTGTCCTTCCAACGCTGAATCTTCATATATAAGCGTGATTCCGTGTTCTCTGATAAAATCTCTCGCTGCAGGCGTCAGCATCGTATCCTTTGATACATGGTACGCTTTCTCATGGCTGCGGAACCAGTGGGCCCGCAGCGCAATATCTGTTAAAATCTCCATCTATGCTCACCTGCTGTCAGGCCAAAAGCCTGTCCTATCTGTCAGAAGTTGTCAGTGTCGGCAGAATGTATTCGATCTCTTCGTGTGGTCTTGGGATGACATGTACAGAAACAAGTTCACCGACACGGGAAGCTGCTGCTGCACCTGCGTCTGTTGCTGCCTTAACAGCACCTACATCGCCTCTTACCATAACAGTTACAAGACCGCCGCCAACATGTACCTTGCCGATTAAGTTGACATTCGCTGCTTTAACCATTGCATCTGCTGCTTCAATAGAACCTACAAGACCTTTTGTTTCAATCATACCTAATGCTAATAATCTGTCTGCCATAATATTTACCTCCGTAATTCTGCGGGAAAATCCCGAATTTAATTGTTTTCATTATATCATGATCGCCATTCGCCGTTCGTGATGAGCAAGCATTGCTTGCTCCCGCTCACTAACGCTCATTATATCATGATTCGCACCTTTGGTGCCGTTTTAATTTAATGCGCCCAGTTTCTGAAGTACTGCCTTTGTAATTCTGGCGATATCGTCTTCCGTAATCTCCGGACTGCCGCAAGCCGCTCCATTATTGGAATTACCGCAGGCTGCTCCGGCATTAGAACCACTGCCAAATACAGAACTCTGTCCACAGCTGCCTCCTGCATGACTGCCTGAACCAAAAGTACTCTGTGGTGCAGCAGATACGCCTGTCATCTGCTCCTGCTGTTTTCTCAGATCTTCCAGTTCACAAAGTCCCCATGCCACCCGGCGTCTGTTGATCAGATTCAGCGGGCTGACATTATCTGATGTGGCACTGCCGCCGACAGAACCGCAGCCCAGCGTTAATGCCGGCTGAAGACCGGTTGTTGCACCGACACCGCCAAGAGCTCCCGGTGTATTCACAAGCAGTCTGGACACCGGTTTCTGAAGGGCAAATTCACGGATAACATCTGCATCTTCACTGTGAATGGTCATTGTATGACCGGCACCTTCGTTATTTAAAATTTCAATGGAACGACGGCAGGCTTCTTCCCATCCGTCCTCCACATAAAACGCCAGAATCGGACAAAGTTTTTCTCTGGAATAAGGATTGTCCTTACCCACGGTTCTCTGTCTTGAAACCAGTACTCTTGTACCGGCAGGGATACGGAGGGCCCCCTGCCAGTGTCTGCGCACTCTTTCCGACAATCTTCGGATTCATGGTGCCATTAGCTCTGAGGATAAATTTGGACAATTTCTCAGATTCTTCCGGTGTCATAAAGTAACCGCCCTGACGGCTGACTTCATCCACCACCTTCTGCTCAATGCAACGCTCCGTAATAATACTCTGCTCTGATGCACAGATCGTACCATTATCAAATGTCTTGCTGTCCATAATACGCTTGACAGCCACAGGGATATTCGCTGACTTTTCAATAAAAGCAGGACCGTTGCCCGGGCCAACGCCAAGGGCCGGATTACCTGAACTGTAAGCTGCACGCACCATGGCTTCGCCGCCTGTTGCCAGAATAATACCGATATTTCTGTTCTTCAGGAGTGCATCTGTGGCTTCCATGGTCGGCAATGTGATGCACTGCACAATACCCTCCGGCGCACCGGCTTTTCTGGCTGCTTCACAAATGACCTTTGCAGTCTCAATAATACAATTCTTGGCATTCGGATGCGGACTGATAACAATGGCATTGCCCGCTTTGATTGAAATAATCGACTTGTACATCGTTGTGGATGTCGGATTCGTGGATGGGATCAATGCTGCCACAACTCCCATCGGTACGCCGACTTCCATCAGCCCATTCTGCCTGTCATCTTTGATGATACCCACAGTTTTCATGTCCTTGACACTATCCCATGTAATCGCCGAACCAAGCAGATTTTTCAATACCTTATCCTGCCATATACCAAATCCGGTTTCCTCCACGGCCATCTTCGCCAGACGCTCCGACTGAGCCGCACAGGCATCAGCAATTGCCTTTGCAATCCCATCCACCTGCTGCTGTGACATCTTTGCCAGCTCTTTCTGAGCTACAACTGCCTTCGCAACAAGCCATCTCACTTCCTGAATCGATTGGAGGTCCTTATCAAAATCCACTCTGTTTCACCTTCTTTTCCAAAAGTCTCTTAATCTATGTTTTCAACAGGATGCTCTGCAATCCTGCATATGGTTTCACGAAATGCTTCACAGGCCGCCCGACACGCTGCCTGATCACCTGTCAGCAGTCCTCCGGCAAAGTTGGTCTCTGTAGGTGGCCCATAGAACAGGTTCATTTCCACATCTGCCGCTTTCAACGCCGCATCCAGTCCCGTCACCGCTTCCAACGGCGGTGCGATCAGATAAGCCATTGCCGTTCCTTCCGGCACACCGGCCATCTCCGACAGATAACTGCCGGTCCTTGATATGCACTGGGCAAAATAAACAATACTGTCATCATTATTGGCACTGTAAAAACAGGCATCATTTTCTATGTAACTGACGGCTGCTGCCAGCCCGCTTTTCACATCCTCCGGATTCTCACCGGACAGAATACCGATAAACTCACCGGCAAGAGCCGTACTGGCATTGGATGAACCGGCGTACATGCTCCTTGCATAGGCCACCGACACGTCTGCCTTCTTGGTCGCTTCATCAAGAGCCGCATAGGAAACATCATCACAGTCCGTTGTGATCAGGCCAAGACTTCTATGCCCTTCCTGCACCTGCATCGCCTTCAGCAGAAATCTGTCAGCATTGGGAATCAGCCTGATACTCAGCACCTTTGTCCTGATCGGATCATTTTTCATATGTATTCCCCCTGCCTAATTCTGTAACTCAACGCCGCTGGCCTTCTTATCCAGAATCTTCCGAATAAGATCCGTCAGATAAGCACCGGCCTCTACAGCCGTGATACCGTCTTTATGGATATTGGAAACAACGGTTCTACGTGCCTCCGGCATACCAATCTTCGCATTGTAGGCCAGATACGCACTCATACTCTCCGCCGTTCCAAGTCCCGGACGCTCACCCACGAAAATGCAGACTACCTTTGCCCCCACAAGCTCTGCAATCTCATCCTCCACAGCCACACGACCATAACGGACAAAAAATGGTGTTCCAACTCTCAATCCTGCAGCAGAAAGACCATCCATTAGCACCGGCAGCACATTTTCAATGTTGGCATTAATAGCGGTGGAACTTAGGCCATCTGCCACGATCAGCTGCACATCCGGTCCTTCGATACACTGGTCTTTGACTTTCTGAACCCCATCTTCACTGAGTCTTCGTCCCAGATCCGGCCGGGTCAGGAATTCATTCTTGTCCTGACAGCGGGTCTGGACACTGAAAAGTTTCAGATTGTCAATAACATCCTGATGCACATCCAGCATAACCGCATCCCTTGCTCTGGCATGATCTGCCCTGAGAGTCAGCAGCGTCTGAGTCTTCAGCCTTGGTCCAGCACAGCCAACACCGATGCGGGCTGTTGTCAGACGCATCATCCTTTCCAACGCCTCCGGGTCCTGAGGCTGATCGATCAGTGGACGTTTCTTCACTTCACGGGAAGTAATATCTTCCTCGATATCCACATCATGAACTGGCTCTTCTGGATGATATCCACCGGCATTCGATGTTTGTCCACCAGATGATGTTTGTCTATCACCGGAAGCAACATTTTTCACCAGCTGTTCAATCTGTCCCAAATTCACTGATTGCATGCTGTTCTGATTATTTCCTGAAGCAGAGCGATTCTGTCCGCTCCCGGCCGCTTTCTCAGCCACAACCTGTGAAACAACTTCACGGATAATCCGTTCAATCAACGCTTCATCTATATTCATCAGATACCGCCTCCCCTCTTTGTAAATAAAGTCGGGTCGCCGGCATATTTTGTCAGCTTGCCATTTTCACTAATACCCATCTTTTCCAGCCACTGGTCAAATTCTTTAATCGGACGAAGCCCTAGAATCTCACGAATAGTAGACACATCATGGTAGGCATTCGTCTGATAATTCAGCATGACATCATCGCTGGTAGGCACACCGAGAATATAATTAACCCCGGCCGATGCCAGCAACATGGACAAATTCTCAATATCATTCTGGTCAGCCTGCATATGATTGGTGTAACAGCAGTCACATCCCATCGGAATACCTGTCAGTTTTCCCATAAAATGGTCTTCCAGTCCGGCACGGATCACCTGACGGCTGTCATAAAGATATTCCGGCCCGATAAAACCAACGACAGTATTAACCATAAAGGGATGATACGCTCTGGCAAAGCCATAGCATCTGGCCTCCATCGTTACCTGATCGGCGCCATAATGGGCATCTGATGACAATTCTGAGCCCTGTCCTGTCTCAAAATACATTACATCCGGCCCTTCTCCGGTACCTTTTTCCTTCAGAAGTGCCATGGCTTCTTCCACCGTCTCAGCACTAAAACCAAAAGCTCTGTTGCCTTTTTCACTTCCGGCAATAGACTGGAAGATCATATCCGCCGGAGCACCGTTTTTGACGGCTTCAATCTGAGTTGTAATATGTCCCAGCACACAGATCTGTGTCGGAATCTCAAAACGGTTCTTCACTTCATCAAAACGCTTCAGCACCTCTGAAAGACTGGAAACCGTATCATTGACCGGATTCAGACCAATCAGTGCATCCCCGCAGCCGTAACTGAGGCCTTCAAATAATGATGCCGTGATACCCTCCACATTGTCCGTGGAATGATTTGGCTGAAGTCGTGTCGCCAATGTACCCCGAAGACCGATAGTGGTATTGCAGTGAGCCGGCACACGCACCTTGCTGGCCCCATACACCAGATCCATATTGGTCATCAGCTTGCAGACCGCCGCCACCATCTCACTGGTAAGACCTTTGCTCAACAGATGAATGTCGTCTTCCGTAGTCTCATGGCTGAGGATATATTCTCTCAGCTCAGCCACCGTCCAGTTTTTGATGCGCTGATAAACTGTCTCATCAATTCCATCCTGATTAATCCTGGTTACTTCGTCCTCTTCATAGGGAACAACCGGATGATTGCGCAAATCTGATAAAAGCAGCTGACTGAGCACTTCCTTCGCCGCAATTCTCTCCAAATCCGAGGATGCCGCTACACCGGCCAGCACATCGCCGGATTTCAGCTCATTGGCCTTTGCCAGAACCTCTTTCAGGGAACGAAAAATAAATGCCTGCCCCGAAAGCACTGTTGCCAATTTCACTCCATCACCCTCTTTCTTTTATCCAAAAATTAATGTTTTCACTACCACAGGAATGACCATGCCGTTCATCATCGGCTTTCCCATATCCACATATTCACCGTCTTCCACATGAATACTGTCAATGGCCACCACCTGACGCTTCAAATCCGGCTGCTGCCGGATCATCTGCCCCATGGCCTTGGCAATATCACTCTCTATCACCAGAAGAATCGGTTCCCCGGGCGGCTGCACCCTGTCCATAATCTGCCGAATCGATGCTGCGGCCCGCTTCATTTCCGTATATCCCGGGTTTCTCTTGCCGGGCATCGCCAAAATAAAGTGTTCCTCATCATTCTGTCCCAATACCCACTGAATCCGCCGGATAACAGGTTCTGTCTCACCGGCAAAGCAGGCTTCCTGCAATTCTTCATCCAGCTTGATCACCGGAATATTTTTCAATGGAAAAATATCATCGGAATAAGTAATGGTACTTCCTGAAATCGTCGTTGTATATGTCCCGGCACCCACAACCGTGGCACGAATGGTCTCTCCTGGCTCCATTTTTTGAAAATCCGTAAATAAACGACTTTCCCGAATGGCTCTGCCCAGCAGAACGCCGATATCACCATAAGCCCATGTATCCGCAGACTCATGGTAAATCAGATCCGCCACACCGCCGGAAAAGAATACCGCCTGTACTTTCTCCGGAACCGGAAAATCACTGCTTCCCGGGGTTTTAATTTGCCTTAAAATTGCATCAATATCTTTGGTGCCAACTCCCAGATACGCATTCAGCGCCGCTGCCATCTGCCGCGTCACTGCCGTCAGTTTCAACTCATCGCATCTGTCTCCTACAGAAACGGACACGCCTGCCGCCTGCGCCATCACCGCTGCCGCCGGACTGACTTTCGTAATGATGCCCTGTGGGTTCATGCAGATTAACCGGCCACCGATATCCAG
>OGON01002146.1_pt1 | contig 12428 bp, 13 predicted proteins | sample 1552671 | NCBI WGS metagenome assembly OGON01 (sample SAMEA2580136, study PRJEB22360) | human gut metagenome | biome: human gut; feature: human-associated habitat; material: faeces | place: Denmark | collected 2008/2010 | reverse complement strand
TTTCTACAAAGCGTTGATAATCAAATAAGATACTTCAGATTACAACAAATATAGTCAATTTCCTCGAATAATCCGAATTTTAAGCCCTCATTTTCACTCGATGTCCAAAACATATATGTTTTGAATTCAAATCACCGGTGTTTTGAAATCGAACCGGTTGTTTTCGACGATGGATCGGCCGACGGCATAGCCTTCGTCATACAAGGCGGACAGCTTCTTGCGGTCGTTGGTGGTGCGGCCGACTTCCATTTTCTTTTGCGGACGGATGACGATCGCGTCTCCTTTCGCTTCCAGCTCGTCGATATAATCCAGCACTTCGTTATAGTTGCGGTAGCGCAGCTTCAACTGCTTGCGGATAGCGGGATACCGGCGGTAGATGAAGCCGGGCAGCCAGAAGTCCTTCTCTTCCTTACGGTAGCCTTTGTTGCGGGTCAGGACAATCACGTTCTTGCGGAAACCGTCGTCGATGGCGTGCCGGATCGGGATGGCATCGCAGACACCGCCGTCGACCATCGGGACACCGTCGACATACGCCACCGGACAAAGCACCGGAAGCGTACAGGAGGCACAACAGATATCGACCAGGCGGTCTGCATCCTGCTTCTCCTCGAAATATTCGGCTTTACCCGTCAGGCAATTGCTGGTGACCATGACGAAGCGGTTCGGCGACTTGAAATACGTCTCGTAGTCGAGCGGATAATATTTTTCCGGATAAATATAAAAAAGGTATTTCATGTCGATATATCCCCGCCCCCGGAGGAAATGCCTGAAACCGATATAATCATATTTTTCCAGCAGGTCGATATTGCTGAAACGGGAACGCCCGCGCTGCCGGGAGGCATACGAAATACCGTTGCTCGCCCCGGCGGACACACCGATCGTATAAGGGAACCAAATGTCATGGTCCATAAAGCAGTCCAGCACTCCGACGGTGAAGATGGCACGCATCCCTCCTCCTTCAAGCACCAGACCTGTGCGACTGTCTATATCCATATCTGTTTACCATAAAAATAATAGCCATTGCCTGGCTCACACCGGACAATGGCTACAAAAATATAATAAATCAGCGATATAAACATCGTCTTTTTACAGAATAACTTCGTTCACCAAAGGACGGTGGCAGCGGAAGTCTTCGATATTCTGAAGGGTGGTCTCTGCAATGTTATGCAGGGCCTCTTTCGTGAAAAAAGCCTGATGCGAAGTAACGATCACATTATTAAAAGAAAGCAGACGGGCCAATACATCATCGTCGATAATTTTATCAGACTTGTCTTCATAGAAGTATTCGCCCTCCTCCTCGTACACGTCCAGACCGGCCGCCGCGATCTTCTTTTCCTTCAGGCCTTCGATCAGGTCGTTGGTGTTGATCAGTTGGCCCCGGCCTGTATTGATGATCATTACGCCTTCCTTCATCTTGTCGATGGAGTCTTTGTCGATCATATATTTTGTCTGGTCGGTCAGCGGACAATGTAAGGAGATGATGTCCGACTCGCGATACAGTTCGTCTAACGAAACATAAGAAATACCTTCTTCTCCGGCAAACTTCATGTCCGGGTAAAGGTCATAAGCCAGAATGCGCATTCCGAACCCTTTCAACAGGCGGATCAGGATCTTGGCGATCTTTCCCGTGCCGATAATACCGATCGTCTTGCCGTGCATATCGAACCCCATCAGGCCGTTCAGCGAGAAATTACCGTCTCGCGTACGCCAGTAGGCACGGTGTATCTTACGGTTCAGCGACAGCATCAGGGCAAGCGAATATTCGGCTACGGCGTAAGGCGAATAGGCCGGTACGCGAACGACCGGCAGCTTTCCTTTGGCCGCTTTCAGATCCACATTATTAAAACCGGCACAACGAAGGGCCAGCAGTTTGACACCATTGTCCACCATCGCATCGATCACAGCGGCATCGGCGGTGTCGTTGACAAAGATACAGACCACGTCCGTATCTTGCGTCAGGACTACATTGTTCGGATTCAAATGTCCTTTATAGTAGCGAATGTCGTAATTGTACTTTTCATTTACTTTGTCGAATGAAGCTATATCGTACGGTTTAGCTCCAAAGAATGCAATTTTGTATGCCATATTATTTATTTTTATATCTAACAATCAAAACGGCCTAAATGTTGAAAGGAAAAGGAGGGTAGTAGAAAAGGAAAGATCCGGCTAAAGAGTGCTTAACCTGACCTCTACCCATATATAGTTTTTATAATGAAGTATATCGTTCAGCCTTCCTTTGAAGACTGTCCTTTTTTATTCGCAGCTGCATTACGCTTATTATCCCGATGAATAAAAAAGCCACCTATAATAACTGTCGATAATAAGCACATCCCCATAAACCACATCATATTCATAATATTCATACAGTCTCTCCTTTCTGTTTTGTGTTTGTGTTATCTAATAAAACAAAGATAGCCATTCTTTCCATCCGTCCAAGCGTAACAATCTAAAATTTACGGGAATTCGATTTCCACCGTCGTTCCCTTCCCGACCTCGGACGTAATCGTGATTTCCGCCCCGTAGCTTCTTAGGATACGCATGGAAAGACTAAGTCCGATACCATGCCCGGCGAACTCCCGTGTGTTGGAGGCACGATAGAAAGGCTGGTACACACGGGCGATCTCCTCCTCCGGAATACCGATCCCCATGTCCGTAATGGTCAGGACAGAACCTTTCAGCTGCATCTCGACAGGCGCTTCTCCCGAATATTTACAGGCATTATTCAAGATGTTGCCGATAGCGATCTTCAGCAGATGCGGATTCGCCTCGATAGCGAAAGCGAAATGGTCGGTTGTAAAACGAACGCGGTTACCCACGAACTGCATCAGGAAGTCGGCCAGCAAAACCGTCTCACGTGCATTCTTCAGGATCTCCTTATCCCCATGAGAGAGGAAAAGCAGGTTCTTCATCAATAGGATGATGCGTTTCGTTTCGGAAGCGATACGCCCCAATGCTGCCTGGTATTCGGCCGACGTACGTTCCTTCAGCAAGCTGATTTCGCATTCTCCCTGGATGGCCGTAAGCGGATTATTCAGTTCATGAGATGCATTGCTGATAAAAGACTTCTCACTCTGGTAAGCCGCATCGATACGGTCGACCATGCGGGTCGCATACAAACGGCCGACGAAATAGACCAGGACGGCACTGATCACCAGCATCCCCAGCAACAGCCAGCCGATACGGTGCTGGATATCCCCGCCGTACTGGTGGGGCGTATCTGGTTGCTCGACACAACCAGTACGATAAAATTGCCCTCATTATCCGGATAGTAGACAGCCGCTCCTAATTCTTTCCCTTCATGGAAACGAACCACATTGCCTGCATACAGGGAAGCGATCTTCTCATCGGTCAGGTAACGGGACAAGACGCTATGCGCCTCTGCGATGCTGTCGGCGTTCAGCAATATTTCCGCCGCAACAGGCAACGTTTCCTCATAATGCTGCTGGATACGGGCATAATCTTCCTCGTCCAACTCATCCTTCTCCCAATGCTTCTGTGCCGTCGCGTATGCCTTCTCCGTCAGATAGGAATAGTAGAGGCGGCTGATATAGTCGGTCGCCACAAAATAGAAAACGACCGTCACCATCGAAATAATGCCGATCGTGATAGCCGTATAAAAAAGAGCAATCTTATTCCCGGTCTTCATGCTTCCATCATATAGCCCACTCCCACTACGGTGCGGATCAGTTTGCGGTCGAAATCCTTGTCGATCTTGCTACGCAGGTAATTGACATAGACATCCACCACATTCGTATTCGTATCGAAGTTCTTGTCCCAGACATTTTTCAGCAAGGTCAGCCGGCTCTGTGCCGTCCCCTGGTTCCGAATCAGATATTCGAGCAGGCGGTACTCCTTTACAGTCAGGTCGATCACTACCTTGCCACGGATCGCCCGGTGGCTGGACGGATCGAGTGTCAGGTCTCCACAACTCAGAAGCGGTACGGCAGGTTCCGCCCCCGTACGCCGTAAAAGGGCTTTGATACGGGCTTCCAGTTCCTGGAAACTGAAAGGTTTCACCAGATAGTCGTCGGCACCGGCATCCAGTCCGTTCACGATATCGTCCGTCGTCCCTAAGGCGGTCAGCATGATAACGGGTGACTGGTAGCCATACGTCTGGCGATACTGTTTACAGAGTTGCAGACCGTTCATCTTCGGCATGATGATGTCGAGTATCAACAATTGGAAATCCTCCTGCTGAACCAACTCCCAGCCGGCCTGCCCGTCATTGGCCACGCAGACTTCATGACCAAACTCCTGCAAGCCCCGCTCGATGAAAGAGGCGATGTTTATTTCATCTTCTACTAATAATATCTTTGCCATTACATGTTTTTGTGTATCGGACTACAAATATAGGATAAAAATCATCAGATCATTTGTTCTTTCCGATCCTGTAAGGCGGCCTCACCCGAAGATGATCCACTTCCAAAAAAGGAATCTTGGGATAGAGAAGGTCGAGGAGGCTAAGATCTATCTTGCCCGGAACGACCTCGATACGGACACGGGCAAGACCTTTCTTCTTAAAATCCAGAAGTTCGGCCGCACCGGCAGAGACATCGATGATACGTCCTTTGCGGAAAGGACCGCGATCGGTGACACAGACGATCACCCGCTTCATATTGGACAGGTTGGTGACACGCAGGAAAGTGCCGAAAGGATATGTGCGGTGGGCAGCAACCAGCTCATCCGCATCATGGACCCGCCCGCTGGCGGCCTTACGGCCGTGGAAACGGTTGTGGTAATAAGAAGCAAGCCCTTCCTCCTGGCCCCACACATCCCCCGTGCCCGCGAAAGCGACCAACAGAAGGATGATATGTACCAGGCGGAAGGGCATACACGTTATCGTTTTACTTTACAATAACGCAAGGCTCTTGATTTTATTGTAGCAGCTCGATTTTATTGTAACAACTCGCCCTTATATTCTCCGGTGAGCGTGTTCAGGAACGCCACGAGGCTCTTGGTATCCGCGTCCGAGATGTTCTTACCGATCTGGAACTGGTGCATGATGCGGATGGCATCTTCGACCGTCGCGATCGAACCGTCGTGCATATACGGCGGGGTAAGCATCACGTTACGCAGAGTCGGCGTCTTGAAACGATGGCGGTCCTGTTCGTTCTTCGTGACGGAATAACGTCCGTTGTCACCATCCGTCAGCCCCGTGCCGCGATAATCGAAATAATTATCCTTGATACCCATGTATTCGAAGGACTGTCCACCCAGGTTCACCCCCGTATGGCAAGTAGCGCATTTATTCTCCTTAAACAATTCGTAGCCTGCGACCTCCTCGGCAGTCAGAGCCGTCTTGTCACCCATCAGATACTTGTCGAAGCGGCTCGGCGTGAGCAACGTCTTTTCAAACTCGGCGATAGCATCGGTGATCGTAGACTGGTTGAAACCTTCCGGATACACTTCGAGGAAACGTTTGCTCAACTCCTTGTCTTCCGCCAGCTTGGCCGAAATCTCGTCAAACGAGTGGCTGCCCATTTCAACCGGGTTCAAAGGAGGCCCGGCAGCCTGTTCCTTCAGGTCGGCAGCACGTCCGTCCCAAAACTGCAGGATATTCAAAGCCGAGTTATACACAGTCGGAGCATTCACGCCGCCGAACTGTCCGTCTATCCCCTCGGAATATTGTTTGCGGTCCACACCGGCAGTAGCCAACCCGTGGCAGGTAGCACACGAGATCGTGTTATCGCCGGAAAGACGGGTGTCATGATAAAGATCGAACCCCAACGCTACCTTGGCCGAATCGGTCGGGATGGAAGCCATCAACGGTTGCACAGGCTCATTGGCAAATTCTTCGGCGACGGTAGGTGTCGAATAGTTCTTCTTACGGACATCCTTCGCCCAGGAAAGCAAGACCGCCTTTTCGTCGCTATCGAGGTTTGTCCCCCAATGCATCGGCATGTGCGAATACTTGGCGGGAGGCATGGAACCTGAGAGAGCGGCATCTTCCACCTTGGCCAGGTCGGCTTCGGAAACGAGTTTGCCATTGTCGAGCGCCTCCAGCATCGCCGTCAGATCCAGATAACGCGTACCTTCCCGCATATCCGCCTTGACAGTCGGACCGATCAGAGGAAGATTACCGTAGAAAGGAGTCGCCGCCGTAGCCGAGTGACACTGCATGCATCCGTTCTCACGAAGGATGGAAGCAACCTGTTTTGCCTGATTGTCCGCATACTTCTTGTATTCGGAGGAACCACACGAAGGCAGAACCAGAGCCAATGAAAGCAGCCCTAAAGGTAATGCCGTCCTCTTACAAAGAATAGTGTTAAGCATAATTATTGGTTTATTTAGATTTGTTAAATGCAAAGGTATGCAGAATTATCAAGAGGCATATAGAAAGCTCATCAGTTTTATCTATGGCATGATAAATAAAAACTATAGTCCCTTGTTATTCTCCAGCACCTCTCTGAGACCGTCGAGCATTTTGCCCGAAAGTTTCAGGCGGGCAAGGTTTCTCTTGTAATCGTCGGGATGATGCAGGTCGGAGCCAGCATAATCGTAGAAGCCTTCCTTCATCAGGTATGCGGCATATTTGGCAGGACGGGCGCCATACACGCCGGCAAGTGAGAACAGGTTCAGCTGGAACTTGTAACCCTTGTCCTTCAGCCGGAAATAATCCTCCTTCGTCATATACATATACCGTTCCGGATGAGCCAAGACAGGAGTGTAGCCCTCCAAGCTCAGTTCGTAAAGCAAGTTCAGATAGTCGGGAGGAGGCGAGAGATAGGAAGTCTCGACCAGGACTTGCCTGTCCTCATACGTCAAGAGGCCGTCCGCCATCTGCAAACGGAAACCGGCGTCCAGCATATACTCCGCCGCCAGCCTCAACTCGATCCCTTCCGGGGCAAACTGTTTCATACAAGCAAAACGATCCTGCAAGTAACTGCGCCGGTTGTCAGGCAGGTCCGCCATTACATGAGGAGTCAGGAAAACACGTTCCACACCAGCCTCCTGCATCGCATTCAGAGCCGCCTGCATATCATCGGCGCTCTGCACACCATCGTCCACACCGGGCAGCAGATGTGAATGCACATCTGCCGTCCCCCTCAACAAATCGGTGTGAACCGCGTTCTTCTTTGGAAAAAGTAGGGAAAACATCTTTTCTATTTATTTTTTATGTTGTCCGTAACCATACCCATAGCCGTAGGAATAACCGTAGCCATACCCGTAACGGTAGCCGTACGCGCCATGCTTGTAAACCGTCCCGTTCAGGATCAGGCTCATGTTACGCAGCTTGCCTTCCTGGTAGAGTTTCTCCACTTCGGGAAGGGCACGGCGGTCCATTCTGCCCGCACGGACGACATAGATCGTCAGGTCGGCCACCCGGTTGACGATCACTGCATCGGCAACCACACCGGCCGGTACGTTGTCCAGGATGATATAATCATACCGCTTACGCAGCTCGGCGATCAAAGTCTCCAACCTGTCTCCCAGCAAGAGTTCAGCCGGGTTAGGCGGAACAGGACCGGCATGGATGATATCCAGCTTGTCGCACAACTCGTTCTGCCGGATGATCTCATCGACATTGTCGATACGGCCGGACAGATAATTGGTGACACCCTTGTCCGATACATGGACATGCGAACTGAGCGTCCCCTTGCGGATATCGAGGTCGACCAAAACGACCTTCTTGTGCGTAAGGGCGAAACTCATCGCCAGGTTCATGGAGACGAACGTCTTGCCGGCTCCCGGATTGAACGAGGTGAACATCACCACCTGCATCTTCTTATCCTTCACCCGCATGAAGTCCATATTGGTACGCACGATACGGAACGCCTCCGAAACCGAGTCGCGGCCGTTCTCATGCACCACCACCTCGCTCTTGTCCTTCTTGTCGCGCATCGGGATCTCGCCCAGGAACGGCACGGAGAGTACCCCTTCCACATCCTTCCGCGAGCGCACCTTCGTGTCGCTGACTGCCAACAGCCACAAGACACCTGCCGGTATCGCACATCCCAGCACGATGGAAGCCAACAGGATCATCATCGACTTCGGAGCCACCGGGGCATTGCTTCCCGCCGCCGGGTCGATGATACGGGCGTTGCTTTCCGTCATCCGCTGCGTCAGCTCGTTCTCCTCGCGCTTGTTCAACAGGTAGAGATACAGTTCCTCTTTGATCTTCTGGCGACGTTCCACCGAAAGGACCTCTTTCTGCTGGGTCGGCACAGCCGAGATACGGCGGCTCGTCTGTTCCTCCTGCGCCCGGATATTCTTGATCTTGATGTTCAGGCCGACGATCAGGTTATCCACCGAACGGATGATGGTCTGTTTCATCGCGATCAGCGAATTGTTCAGGTCCTGCACTACCGGGTTCTTACTACTGCTGTTACTGATCAGCTTGTCGCGTTTCAGCAACATCTCGTTGAACTCCCCGATCTGCGACTCGATGTTCACATCCGATATGCCCGTGTTCGCCGGGATCAGGTCCGAACTCTTGCCGGGGTCCGTCAGGTAGTTCTTGATGTATTTCGCCAGACTCAACTGGTTCTCCAGACTCAATCCCTCCTGGCGGTATTGGCTGGAAGTCTGCAGGTACATGCCCGTCTCGGACGAGATATCCGTCAGCTGGTGTTCCCACTTGTACGACTCGATATCCGAATCCACATCCCCCAGTTCTTTCTCGATCACGATCAGACGGTCGTTGATGAAGTTGGAAGTGTTCATCACGATCTGGTTCTTGTCGTTGATCGCATCCGTGTTGTAGACGGAGATCAGCGTGTTGATCACATCCTCCGCACGCGGGATGGAGACATCCTGGAGCGTCAGGTTGATGATCGTCGATGCCTTGTTCGCCAAAGTAGCCTGCAAGCCTCCCTGGAAGCGGAGCGCCACATCCTGCAACGGCGATTTCGTCACCTGCACGACCGTATTGAAATACTTGTCGCCGTAATAAAGCGACGGGACCACCACCACCCGGCCGACAGGCGTCGTGACCGTGTCGTTCAGCGCCACCTTCGCCGGCTTGCCGTCCGCCACCTCCTGCCCGCCGAGGGTGAATCCGGACAATACCACCTCCTTTCCGGAGACAGGAACCGCCTTCAACGAAAAAGCCTGTGCCTCTTCCGCATCCGGGAAAGAGAGCTGTACGGGTGACTGAGTGTACAGTTCCACCGTCCGCAGCCCGTCTTTTACCGTGTAGCTCACATCCAGATGCAGGTTGCGCGCCACTTCGGTCATCAACCGTCTGGACTTGAATACCAGCACCTCGTTATCCACATTCCGCTTCGTACCGAAAAGCCCCAAATCCTCGAAAGCGGCCGACTCGCTCATCGCACCACCCTTCGCATCGTCCTTGATCAGTACCGAAGCCGTCCGGGTATATACCTTGGGCGCCCACTTCAGATAGAGGAACGCCGCTCCGGCACATACCACGACAGACAGAACAAACCAATACCAGTTAGCCAACACCGTTTGCAGGATGTCCCCCAGGTTCAATTCGCTCTCTTCCACGCGGGTGTTCGTTTCTTGTTCTGTGTTCATAGGTTCTCTTTTTTTACTTTGTTAATGTCACAATCAGAGACGCGATGGAAACCAGGATCGAAGCGGCGGACAACCACACTCCCACCGACTTGTTCTGGTTGATCTCGCTCTGCCCCGCTTTCGCCTTGTTCGGTTCGACATACACGATATCGTTCTGCTGCAAATAATAGCAAGGAGAATTGAAGATATCGGACGAACGGAGATCATGCATCAGGATCATCCGCTTCCCGTCCTTCTCGCGGATCACGGCCACCCGGTCGCGTCGTCCATAGATCGTCAGGTCGCCCGCCATACTCAAGGCCTCCAACAGGGTGATACGGTCGCCGGAGATATTGAACGATCCCGGACGGTTCACTTCACCCATCACCGACACCTTGTAGTTCAGGAACTGCACCGTCACGATCGGGTCCTTGATCAGGTCCTCGTCTATCAGGCGTTGCTTGATCATATCGGTCAACTGCAAACGAGTCAGCCCCGCCACATGCAACTTGCCGAGAATCGGGAAATCGATGTCCCCGTTGGTATCCACCAGATAGCCCAGCACACGCTGCTGTCCTCCGCTTTCGCTTCCCAACTGATAAGTCACCATCGGCATATTGAACGGCAACGCCAGTTCCGGGTTCTTGCTGTTCACCATGATCGCCAGCAAATCGTCGTTATGGATATACACCTCGTACTTCTGTTCGATATCCTGCTGCTTCAGCGGGACGACATCCTGCAGGTAAACCACTTTCTTCGAAGATGCGCAGGAGGTACAGAGTACCACCACGCACATCAACATATAATTCCAGATTTTCACTCTTCTTTCCTGATTAAAATAAGTAATTACGGTTTATTGGATAACACCGCCGGAATGTCCCGGATGGCTTGCGCCTCCTTCCTTGGTGATCGTCGTGCTTACACCGGCATAAGTTGCCACCTTCACGCTAAACGGAACGACGCGGCCCTGGTAGTTGAAGTTGACAGAGAAGGAAGAGAGGTTCTTCTTGGCCTTCATGTCGATCGTCACTTTCTGGTCGCCATCAGCCTTGGCCGTACCTAAAGAGAAAGGAATTTCTTCCACACCGGCAGTCGAACCTTTGGTAGACGTGATAGCCGCGTTCAGCTGGCTTGCCAGTTTGTCAACATCAGAACTGCTCAAAGCGGAGAACGCGCTACTCAACTGCTGTTTCAGGTCACCTTCGATCTCCCAACCGATCTTCTGCTTACCGTTCACTTCCTGCTCGGCAGCTTCCATCTTGCCCAGGTTGTCGATTGTGACGGTAGACAAGTTTTCCGTCGAGCTTCCGGCAGCGGATTCCGAATAAACCGTTCCGAAAGAGTGGTTAGAGAAACCGTCCAACGAGCAGACATAAGCGTTGCGGTCCGCATCAAAATCAGCCGTTCCTATTTCTTTCCAGTCATTGCCTTCTTCCACGAAATGCTTCACGTCGGCGAAGCTGATCGCATTGCTGGTCGTGTTCTTGATCACCACTTCCACATCCTTTCCAAACTCCAGACCGTCAGGCGTGCAGTTGATTGTCGACAGACTGGCATGATCGCCTTCCACTTTTGCCCCTTTCACATACTCGGTCATCGTGATCTCGGTATCTTCCGGAACTGCCCCGGCCGGAATATGCAGTTCGGCCACATGCGTACGTTCATCATATACGACCGCGTCCTTATCAGCCGATACGGTCACCGAAGCAGCCAAAGATGTCAATGTCTGCGACAAAGCCACACTACCATGTTTCGGCGTGCCCGAAGGGATCATCGCGTCAGCCGTTACTGTCACATATCCGTCCTTTGCAAACGTCACAACATAGATTCCGACCTTGTCCATCGCCAACTGGTACGTCCCGTCGGCAGCCGTCTTGACCGATTTGCCCGACGTGCTGACCTCGACACCTTCCAGCGACTTGCCTCCTTCCGTCACCTTACCTGCGATATAGTAGACCTCCTTATCCAATGGATTATCGGTCACGATTTCAGGTGTCGGTTCGTCATCATCGCTACATCCTACAAATCCCACACTCAATGTCGCAGCCAAGCCCATAGCCAGCACTGCGCTCCAGAAATTTTTCTTTTTCATACTCATTCTCCTTTGTGGTGCATCATTCTGTTCGCTCTCTGATTTCTCATCCTTCCGGTAAGACATACCGGAGAGAAAACCAGAGAGCAGGTATCCTGAGTATATCATTTTTCACAGCCGACTTCTACTGGCTCACTATTAACCATATCAGGGTCTGCTAAGCCTTTTCAGTGCCTTCATTCCGTAATGGCCTGCAAATACGAACAGTTCCATGATTGCAGTCTGTAAATGCTCCCAGCTGATGCTCCATCTGGTGTGTCTGGAAATCCGTCAGCCGGCCCACCTTCAGAATGCCGTTCTCAGCCATGGCAGAGTCCCACATCAGGTTGCCCCGGGCCTGCAGGTCGTTCTGATCGGCAAGTAAGCGTCTCATATTCACAACCGTGTTCCGCATGACTGCCAGTGCCACATCATCAGACACATTATCCTCGTCCGACTGGCCAAGATAAGTTTCCATGGCATGGCTCAGGGTGTCGAATGCCCCGGAAATCACCAGGTTAGCTTAAAATATCGTCATTTTTCTATCCTTCTTAAATGTCTGCCCGTAAACCCCAGGCGAGCGTGTGCCTTATCAGCGCGGTTTATGCCGGCTCTGTTTCCCTAGGTTTTTCCCTCCTCCTGCTTTACAACCCCATACAGCATAATATCGAGAATTTTAGAAACATTCACTTCGTGATCCTCCATCAATGCGTGCATATCTTTTTTTCCATAATATTTACTCTGAAAATAGCCATTAAACATCTCGAAAAATATCATAAAATACTCCATGGCCGTGTCGGCTGTGATTCCCTCCCTAAGGTGTACCTCCTGCAGAAGCGCCCTGAAATAGTCTGTATAAAATTTATCATACCCCTGTCTGAGTACACCGATTTCCCTG
>OGON01002144.1_pt1 | contig 12446 bp, 9 predicted proteins | sample 1552671 | NCBI WGS metagenome assembly OGON01 (sample SAMEA2580136, study PRJEB22360) | human gut metagenome | biome: human gut; feature: human-associated habitat; material: faeces | place: Denmark | collected 2008/2010 | reverse complement strand
GGCCCCTATTCCAACTCTATTCCAGCTCTATTCCGGCTTGGTTTCTACCGTGGGAGTCTTATCCGCCGCAACCGGAGTGCGGGCGGTGTCCATAGTCAGGCAGTGCTTGGGGCAGCTCTCGATGCACTCGCCGCACACCACACAGGTATACGGGTCGATCGACCACGTTCCGCCCTTGCGATCGACCGCGAGCGCGCCCGCCGGGCAGCGGCGCGCGCACATGCCGCAGCAAATGCACACGTCCATGTCGTTGACGATATGCCCGCGCAGGCGCTCGGGTGCCGCGAGCTTCTCCTGCGGATAGCACACCGTGACCGGCTGCTTGACCATAGAGCCCAAGGCCGTCTTGGCAAATGTCAGTAAACTCATGCCGCGCCTACCTTTCCGTGCAGCTAATGCAGGGGTCGATGGTCAGGATAATCATGGGCACGTTGGCAAGGAGCACGCCCTGCAGCGCATGTGTCAGACCCGCCAGGTTCTGCGACGTCGGCGTGCGCACGCGGAAGCGGTCCAGGTTCTTGGTGCCGTTGCCGCGCACATAGTAATACGCCTCGCCGCGCGGCTGCTCAATCACAACCTCGCCGCGCGCGCCGTCGGCCGGTGTGAGCTTGGTACGCCCGCCGATGCCGTCGTGCGGAATCTTGCCCACAAGCTCCCTGATGATATCCATGGCCTGTGTGACCTCGGCACAACGCACCTGGCAGCGGGCATAGCAGTCGCCGTCGGTGGCAACGATGGGCTCAAACGCAGCCAGATCTGCATAGGCACCGTCACCAAACATGCGCACGTCGTAATCCACGCCCGAGGCGCGGCCGAACGGGCCGACCATCGACAGATTCAGCGCATCCTTCTTGCTGATCACGCCCACGCCATGCAGGCGCTCGCCGCAGCTGTTGTCGTCCAAAAACGTATGCACCAGGGCCTCGTAGTCGGGGCGCATGGCGTCGAGCGTCTGGACAATACCCGCCAGCTCGGAGTCCTCAATGTCGTGCTTAAGGCCGCCGATTTCGTTGATCGACAAAATCACGCGGCCGCCGCACGTGCTCTCAAAAATCTTGAGGATCTGCTCGCGCAGCGTCCACGAACGATAGAACAGTGCCTCGAAGCCAAAGGCATCGGCGAGCAGGCCCAGCCACAGCAGGTGCGAGTGAATGCGCGAAAGCTCGTGCAAAATGGTGCGGATATACTGCACGCGGCCGGGCACCTCGATGTCGAGCATACGCTCGCAGGCGCTGGCATAACCGTAGCTGTGGCCCACGGCGCAAATGCCGCAGATGCGCTCGGCGATGTAGCCAAACTGGTGCATGTCGCGCTTTTCGGTGAGCTTCTCGAGTCCGCGGTGCACAAAGCCGATCTGCGGAATTGCCTCGATGACGCGATCGTCCTCGATCACCAGGTCCAGATGAAGCGGCTCGGGCAGCACCGGGTGTTGCGGGCCAAACGGAATAACGGAGCGATGTGCCATGGACCTTACGCCTCCTTTTTCTGCTTGTCGCGGGCGGCCTTGGCGGCAAGCGCCGCGCGGACCTTGGCCGATTTCTCGGGATCCATGGCGGCGAGCTTTGCCTCCATCTCGGCAGCCTTGAGCGCGGCCTTCGCAGCAGCTTCATCGTGCTGAGCATCGGAGCCGGCAGCCGCAGCGGGCTGAGCAACGGCAGCGCCCGCAGCATCGCCAGCGCCCGCAGCGCCCTCTCCCGCAGCGGCCGTGGCAGCGGCGGCCTTTTCGGCCGCAGCCTTGCGCGCCTTGGCCTCGGCAGCGGCACGGACCTTCATGGCCTTCTCGCGCGCAGCCTTCACCTCGGGCGTGATAACGCTCATGGGTTCAGCAGGCGAGACCTGGTAGAAAAAGCCCTTAAAGTCGAGCTGCATGTCGGTAATGGCAAGACCAAACAGATCGTGTGCCTCGTTTTCAAACGGGAATACCGCCGGATAGTACGAGCTGATGGACGGAATCTCCTGGTACTGATTAATTCCCTTAACCACCAGGTTCTCGATCGCATAGCTACCGTCCCGCGCGATCTGCTCTTGCGCGGCGCGGACGTTGATGAACGTATAGATCAAGCGATACGAGCCGTCGTCGACGTTGCGCTCGGCGTGCATTTGCACAAAGCGCGCGCCGACGCCCTTGAGCGCCTGGACATGCGGCAGGAGCTCGTCGATCCCGACGGTGGTATAGATAGCCTTTTGCATTACTCGGCCTCCTTTGCAGCGGCGGGCGCCGCGGGCGTCCCAGCAGGCGCGTCACCGGCAGCGGGCGCGGAAGGCTTCTCGGCAGGCGTGTCACCGGCACCATCAGCCCCGGCCCCCGCAGCCACAAACCCGTCCTCGCCCAGCTCAACGCCACCGTCCCAGGTAGCGGCACCGCCCACGGTAAGCGGATCGCCGCCGGCGCGCATCACGGCCTCCTTCTGGTCCAGGATGCCGCACGCCTCCACGATGGCATCGATCACGGTCTCGGGGCGAATGGCGCACCCGGGCGCGTACACGTCCACGGGAATCGCGCGGTCCACGCCGCCGATCACGTTATAGGCATCGCGGAACACGCCGCCCGAACACGCGCAGATGCCGCAGGCCACCACGCACTTGGGCTCGAGCATCTGGTTGTAGATCTGGCGCACGACGGGCAGGTTCTGGGCATTGACCGACCCCGTCACCAAAAAGATATCCGCATGCTTGGGGTTGCCGGTGTTGACCACGCCAAAGCGCTCCGCATCGAACAGCGGCGTGAGCGAGGCCAGCACCTCGATATCGCATCCATTGCAGCTCGAGCCGTCGTAATGAATAACCCACGGCGAGCGCGACATTTTATGATTCATGGATGCCGCCTCCTAAATAAACACGTCGACGAGGATGGGCATAAGGTTGAGCAGGCCAAACACCAGCGCCACGCCCCATCCGAGCCTAAAGCAGCTGCGCCAGGTGCTGCGGGCAAAGGTGTTGTCGATCAGGACCTCGACAAAATACGTCGCGGCCATCACGACCAGGGCAACCACCCAGCTCACCGGGTTGTCCCAAACAAAGAACATGCCCACCCACATCAAAAACAGCACGGTCTCGCACCAGTGCATAAGGGTCATCTTGGCCAGCGTGCCGCCGCTCATCTCGGTGGCGACGCCCTGGACGATCTCCTGATGCGCGTGATGCGAGTACGAAAGGTCAAACGGCGACTTGCGCAGCTTGATGGTAAGCACCGCGAGCAGCGCGAGGAAAATGGGCACGCTGTACACGATGATGGGGGCCGACTGCCCCGTCACGGCAATGGAATCGAAGCTGTCGGTGGCAAGATACAGGCCCACGCTCATCAGCAGAACGGCGGGCTCGTAGCTCATAACCTGCAGCAACTCACGATCGGCGCCAACCTGGGCAAACGGGCTTTGCGTCGAGGCAGATGCCAACACCACAAAGATCGCGGCGAGCGTCACCATAAAGGCGCACAGCAGCGTGTTGGAGCCCGACACAAAGATGCCGCCGCCCACGACGGTAAAGATGAGCGCGCACGCCATGTAGGTATCGTCCATGGTGTTTACGCTGGCGGGAGCCTTGCGCAGCAGCTTGGCCACATCGTAGAAAGGCTGCAGCAGGCGCGGGCCCACGCGGCCCTGCATGCGGGCCGAAAGTTTGCGGTCGATGCCGTCGATCAAGCCGCCCACAAGCGGCGCCAGCAAGGCAAACGCCACGGTGCCAATAAATATGCCCACGACGCCCGAACCTTCAAAATACTTGCCGCGCAGCACCGAGGGCGCGCTCATGGCAAGTCGCTCGGGCCCAATCCACGCGCAACACAGCAGCGCAAACAAGATAATGCTGCAGCACACGACGCTACCCACGGGGCCAATACGCTTCTCGCCAAGAGCGTCCTCCGAGTACCAATTGCGCTTTTCGGCCTTCACCTCATGTCCCATCGAGCCGCGGAAATGACGGTAATTGTCGGTTCCCACACCCGAAAGATATACGTTTACGTGCGGTTTGTTGCTCACGCGGAATGACGTCAGCAGCACCACGGCGATAAACGCCACGATAACCACCATCAGATACATGGCGTCCTTGCCAATAACGTACGGCACGCGGCCAAACACCATGGCCAAGTAAGGCGACACCAGACCGCTCGAGATAACCGGGAACGCCACGCAGCACAGAATCAGCAGCGCGGCGATGGTGTTGAGCGCCATCCATTCGGTCTTATGGACATTGACCTCAACGTTTTGAGCCGTGGGGTCGACGCCCGAAAGCTTGGCAAGCCACTTGCCCCAGAAGTAAAACGTCGCGGCCGAGCCAAAGGCCAGCACCATGATCATGAGCACGTTTCCGGTCTGGGCAAACGCCACCAGGGCGCCCCACTTGGACACGAGCATGCCAAACGGCGCCACGAACATGCCCATGATGCCCAGCATCATCAGGCGCGTCAGGTGCGGCATCCGGCTGAACATACCGTCCATGTCCTCGATATTGCGGCTGCCGATATGATGCTCGGCCGTGCCCACGCACAGGAACAGCAGCGACTTTGCCACCGTGTGGAACAGGATCAGGAAGATGGCCGCCCATACGGCCTCGGGCGCGCCGACACCCAAGCAAGCACTGATGAGGCCCAGGTTGGAAATGGTGGAGTACGCGAGCACGCGTTTGGCGTTGCTCTGCGAGATGGCCATGAGGGCGGCGAGCAAAAACGTGATGGCGCCCACGCTCGTGACCATAAACCCGGTCACGGGATAGATGGCATAGAGCGGGCTCAGCTTGACCATCAGGAATACGCCGGCTTTGACCATGGTTGACGAGTGCAGCAGGGCGCTCGTGGGCGTGGGGGCGACCATGGCGCCGAGCAGCCAGGTGTGGAACGGCATCTGTGCGGCCTTGGTGAGTGCGGCGAGCGACAACAGGATGACCGGCATCACCAGCAGCGCGGATTGCGCGGTTCCGGCGCCGGAAAGCTCGATCATTCCCGAGATGGTCAGCGGCATGCCGTTAACGTGCAAGAACATAAGGCCCGCCAAAAACGCGATGCCGCCCAGCATATTGAGGATGATCTGGGTAAAGGCGTTTTTAATGGCCTCGGGCGTGCGCGTGTAGCCAATCATAAGGAACGAGCACACGGTGGTGATTTCCCAGCCGCAGAACAGCCACTCAAGGTTGTCGCTCGTCACGATGACGAACATGGCCGAGAGGAACAGGAACATAAGCGCCAGGAACTGCGGGCGACGGTCGGACACGGTCTGCCCGCGCAGCGCGGCCTCGTGCTCGTCATGGGCCTGGAAGTCCTTCATATAACCCAAGGCATACACGCAGATTAGGCTGCCGACGATGCCGACGGCGAGGACCATGATCACGCTCATGTAGTCCAGGTAGAGCGGTGTCGCCGCGACGGCCTCGGCCGCGGGCAACGTCATGGCCGCAAAGGCGAGCGAACCCACCAGCTGGACTATGCCGAGCACCGTGGTGAGCGCGTTCCTATATTTGTACGCGTTGTACAGGATGACGGCGCACAGGATGACGTCGATGACGGAGCTGATGATCGAGAGCACATGCGAGGTGCCGGGGGCAACCTCAAAGCTCTGCGGACCCGTGCCAAAAAACATGACGGCGACTACAACTGTCACCGCCATAATAATGCCGGAGCCTATGAGCCCCACCGCATCGCGGGCGCGGTCACCGCGCGCGAGCAGCATGCCCAGCGCCGGTACCAGCGGAAACAGGGTAAGGAAATACAGTAGCGTCATACCATCACTCCCCCATGCAAAAACGCTGCAATTGTTTAACGTTATAGCTCAATTGAGGAATAGCGGCGGCAGGTTTTCGGTCAACTGGGGAGTTTTAGGCGTACGAGGCAAGGAGCCTGTCCGCATTGGAGTAGAGGGGCGGCAAGAAAAATGCGCCCCCGTGGGCGCACCATCCCGTTCGCTATTCCGCCTTTTTAACGCGCGGCTTGCGACCGCGCGGCTTATCGACCAGTGCGGACTCACCGCTCTCGCGGTACTGACGGCACCAAGCCTTGACCGAAGACTCGCTGGGAATCTTGTGCTTGATCATGGCCTCGCGAACCGTTAAGCCGTTTTCCAAGCGATCCTTAACCACGGCGAGCTTAACTTCGTACGAATAGGTGTGATGATGCGAACCGGCGTTGAGAACGGCGTCGGCACCGCCCACAGCATACGCGCGGGCCCACTGACGAGCCGTGGCCTGGGGAATGCCAAGCTCCGCAGCGAGGGCGCGATGACCGACCCCCTCTTGGAGGATCTCGACGGCGCGCTGCCTAACCTCGGGCGCATGCGTGCGAGTCCTAGTTGCTTCCGACATACCTGCCACTTCTTAGCCTTAACCGTTAATCTGCTTTCTTACGTGCAAGTTAGATAGTAGCATTTTACCGTTTGCTCAAAGCAGTTAATTAAAATAGACGCGGCGTTATCTGGGCATTTGGCACCAAATTACGACATTTCTTTATCGATTATTTACGCTGGTAGCTGACTCGCAGCTAATCGTCATTCGCTTGTCAACAAAATTGGCATCTCTTTATGTCCTTTGGTATAGAGGATATAGTTATTAACCCCTCCCTCAATAATTTTGAGTGATCTGCAAGGCAGTAGACGTCCTCACTCCTCATGATTACCGCGCATTGTCATCCACCGGAGCAAAACAAAAAGGGCGGGACCTGCTGCGCTTGCAGGCCCCGCACCGGTTGACACCCGACGGGACACAGCCGGGCGAGACGGATCCGTGCTACCGTCCCGCCTGGCCGCGATGTTCAACTACAGCTTGTTGGCCGCGTGATATGCCGTGCGGATGGCGCTCGCAATATCGGCGGTGCGCTCGCCCGAGCAGTCGCCCACGCAGGTCACGGGCACCGTCACGCCGTCCAGATCAAACGCGTTGGCCTTGGAGCCCACGGCCATCACCACGTAATCGCAGGCGATCTTCACCGGCTCCTCGGCGCCGTCCTCGGTGGTGCGAATGGCCTCCACGCCCTCGTCGGTAATGGCGGTCAGGCGGGTCTTCACGTGCTGCTCCACGTTGTGCTCTGCAAAGTCGCTCATAATCAGCGGCAGAATGGTCTCGGACTCGCCCGCGGCAATCTTGTCGAGCATCTCGACGATCACCACCTCGCAGCCGTGCTGCAGCAGGTACTCGGCAGTCTCGGTGCCCACCAGGCCGCCGCCAATGACGGCGACGCGACCCGTAAGCTCCACCTTGCCGGCCAGCACGTCCCAGCTCGAGACGACCTTCTCCGAATCGGCACCCGGAACGGGGATGACCACGTCGTGCGCGCCCACGGCCACAATCGCAGCGTCGGCGGCGTTGAGGTCCTCAGCGGTAGCGACGTGGTTGAGCTCAACCTTCACGCCCAGGCCAGGCAGAATCTTCTCGTAGTACTCGACCGAGCGCATGATCTCGTCCTTGCGCGGAGGCGCAGCCGCCAGCACAATCTGGCCGCCCAGATGGTCGCTCGCCTCGTAGACGATCACATCGTAGCCGCGCTTGGCCGCCACGCGTGCGGCCTCCAGGCCGGCGATGCCGCCGCCCACCACGGCGATCTTCTTGTCGCCCTCGCCCGGCTTGATGGCGATGGTCGCCTCGTCGCCGTTCTCGGCATTGAGCACGCACGAGATGTACTTGCGGTTTTGAATCGCATCGACGCAGCCCTTGTTGCAGTTGAGGCACTCGCGGATGGGCTCGCCCGTGGCGGCCTTCAGCGCAATGTCGGGGTCGCACATGAGCGAGCGACCGTAGGCGATGATGTCGGCCGCGCCGTCTTCCAGAATCTTCTCACCGGCCTCGACCGAGACAACACGGCCGACGGTTGCCACCGGCACGGAGACCAGGGCCTTGACGCGCTCGGCCACCGGCAGCGTCCAGTTGTAGGGCATGGCGCCCATGGGCGGAATGGTGTCGCCCATGTTGCCGGTGTGGTTGGCCTGTGCGACCTGGATCATGTCGATGTCCGCGCCCTCGAGCAGCTTGGCAAACTCGCAGGCCTCGTCGGGCTGCAGGCCACCCTTGCCGCGCGGCGTGCCGTCGGGGTTCTCCATGATCACGGGGAGCTTGTACTCCACCATCAGCTGCGGCGCGGCTTCCTTAATGGCAGCGACGACCTCCAGCGCGTAGCGAACGCGGTTCTCGAACGAGCCGCCGTACTCGTCGGTGCGCTGGTTGAGGATGGCCGAGCACAGCGAACCCACCAAGCGGTCGCCGTGGACCTCGATGGCGTCGATGCCGGCCTGCTGCGCGCGAGCGGCCGAGGCAGCGATGGCCTCCTTGATCTGGGTGAGCTGCTCTACGCTCGCCTCGTTCACAAAGTGCTGCATGTCGTGATGCAGCTTGGCGTAGGCCTGGTTGCGGATCTCGTTGGACTCGGCCATCTTGGCGGCAAAGGTCTCCTCGTCGCCGGCGGCCTTGGCCTCCTGCGCGGCCTTGGCGGCAGCCATGGATCCCATGACCATGCGGCCGACACCGGGCACGTCGTACTCGGGGTGGAACAGCTGCAGCGCAACCTTGGCACCGTGCTTGTGGACGGCGTCGGCCAGGGCCTTAAACGTGGGGATCTGGGCGTCGGTCGCCAGCTTGGGCGTGGGGCTCGCGGTCATGACGGGAGCAACGTCGCCGATGACGATGTAGCTCACGCCGCCACGGGCCAGGCGCTCGTAAAAAGCCAGGCTGCGCTCGCCAATGGAGCCGTCGCGCTCCTCGTAGCCGGTGGTCAGCGGCGGGAACATAATGCGGTTCTTGAGCTCAAGGGGGCCAACCGTAATGGGCTGGAGCAGCTTGGATGCAGGTGCGGTCATGGACATTCCTCTCTTGTAGGCGCGGCGGCGATGGTGCCGCGTAGTTGTCTAGAGGATATGGCATGGGAGCACGGCGGCACAACGGAAATCGGCGAATATCAGGTGGCGGCAGGTGGATGGGGATGGGTGGGGCGACCCGTCGGTTTGTCTCAATCTGTAACAGTTACGCGGCAAAACTGGGTCTTACTGTTACAGATCGAGACATTCCTCTCAACCCATCCTCAACAATCTAGATCTGTAACAGCTAGGCCCACTTTTGACCCCTACCCGTTACAGATCGAGACAAACGGGACCCGCCTGCCAGAAAATCTCAGTCTGTAACAGTTACTCGGCGAAATCCGTCCCTCGTGTTACAGATTTAGACAAACGAAGACCGTCCTGCCGAAACATCTCGACCTGTAACACCTAGCCGCCCAAATCGGGTCTAGATGTTACAGATCGAGATTTTGTTTGAGAGGCCGAGAATTGAACCGAAAACACGGTCCCGGAATAACAAAAAAGCTCGCCGGCTAGGCCGACGAGCTGCAAGTTCTTGGTCGCGGGGGCAGGATTTGAACCTACGACCTCCGGGTTATGAGCCCGGCGAGCTACCAGACTGCTCCACCCCGCAATGTCTGGGCGCCTCATGTGCGCAAGAAAGAATATTACGCGGGAGTTCGGTAAACGGCAAGGAAAATCTCGTAGAGCATAATTCCTTCATATTTAAACCCCTCAGCCCCTATCACCGTAAACGAATCGCAGCCGAGCGCCGTCGACGGCACGTATACAATGGTGCGCGTCCTTTTATGCCAACACCGGGAGTAGACATGCTGCTCGCTATCGATATGGGAAACACGCAGACGGCCATGGGCCTGTTTGACGGAGACGAGCTGGTGCAGTCGTGGCGCATGCCCACCGACCGCTCTTATACCGCCGACGAGATCCATGTGCGCCTGATGGGTTTCTTTAAGATGTACGGCCTTTCGCTCGACGCGGTCGACGCGATCGCCTTTGCGGGCGTGGTGCCGCAGCTCTCGCGCGAATGGCACGCCGTGGCCGACCGCATTGCCGCAGACGCCATCGTCATTGGGCCGCAGACGGCCGCGGTGACCAAGCTGCGCGCGGCGCGTCCCCAGGCCGTGGGCGCCGATCGCGTCGCTAACGCCGTTGCGGCCGAAACTTTCTACGGCGCGCCGGCAATCGTGGTGGACTTTGGCACCGCGACCAATATCGACGTCATCGATGAGGACGGCTATTACATTGGCGGAGCGATCGCGCCGGGCATCCGCATCTCCATGGACGCGCTTGCCGCCCGTGCCGCCAAGCTCGCCAGCGTGCCGCTCGAGGCGCCCGAGCACGCCATCGGCCGCGATACCGAGGAGTGCATCAAGGTCGGCGCCGTGGTGGGCGCTGCCGCCATGGCCGAGGGCCTGGTCGCGCGCATGAAGCGCGAGCTGGGCCGAGAGAATGCCACCGTTATCGCCACGGGCGGTCTCGCCGGCATCGTCGCCGATTCGACCGACGCCTTCGACGTGGTCGATGGACAGCTCACCATCAAGGGCATCTGCGAAATCTACCGCCGCATGCAGGAGCTGGGGTAAAGAGGGGGCTTAAGTCGAGCACGCCCGATGCCACAGCCCCCGCAAACGTTCGCCAAGCCTATTCCTCAAAAACGAAATTTTTTCAGTTTTGAGGAATAGGGCCGAGATGCCACCCCATAGTCGCGCGAAAGCCCTCCCCGGTGCAGGCCGAGGAGGGCTTCGTTGTCATTGTTATCTATGGACGCGGACGCCTCGCGTTACAGCCCGCGAATCCGTACGGCCTCAGGCGGAAACTCCTGCTCGCCGGCATCGGTCTTGATGGTCGCGCGGCCCCAGATGTCCAGGCCCGCAAACACACCGACCGCAAGCGGCAAACCGTTGGGCGACACCGCCGCAACTTGGCGGCCCAGCAGCGGCACCATGTCGAAGTACTCGCCCAGCACGGGAGCCAGCGGACCGGCAGCGCCCTGCGGCGTGTTGGCAACAACCGCCCAGGCGTCCACGCGGGTCAGCACGGCGGCAGCCAACTCCTCGACCAGCGCTTCGTCGGCAACATCCACACCGAGCTCGCTCAGCGCCGAACGCTCAATATCCACCGTCACGGCACCGAACATGCCCGCGGCACCGGCACCGCCGTTGACGGCGACGCGCGCGAACGACGTCTCGAACGCGGGCGCGCCGCACACGATATTGCTCGGCCACTCAATGCCCACCTTGCCGGCAAGGCCCAGGCCCGGCGTCGACGCCGTGCCCACGAGCGCGTCCATCATGCCCATCGCGGCCACAAACGGCAGGCCGTGGAAGGCATGCATGTTCACGTCCGGGCGCACGACCAGCGAAAACGTCAACGACGTCTCGCCCGCGCTCCAAGCACACCAGCCCACAGACGCACCCTCGCGGCCCGCGTCGCGCGCGGCGTCAAGCTCGGTACCGACGGCTACAGCATTCATCTCGATCATCTACATACGCCCCAATTCGCCCACGATGTGGCCCACGCGGTCCTCGGGCTCCTTGACCTCGACGCCGTTGTAGCGGAAGAACCGCGCCGGGTCGTGCATCAGGTCCTCGAGCGGCACCAGCACAAAGTCGCGCTCGCCGATCAGCGGATGCGGCAGGCGCAGCTTTTTGCCGCCGTGGGTCTCGCCGTCCATCCACAGCAAATCCAGGTCGATGGTGCGTGGGCCGTTGACCTTGGTCTTCTTGGAGCGGTCGCGCCCCAGCTCGGCCTCGATCTTCATAAGCTCGTCGAGCAGCACCAACGGCGCCAGCTCGGTCTTGATCTCGATGACAGCGTTGGCAAACGCGTCCTGGCGCGTCTCGTAAGCCGGCTCGCTCTCGTAGATGCGCGAGCAGTTGGACACGCAGGTGAGCGGAATCTCGGCGATCATGTCGCGTGCGGCGCGGATGTTATCGCAACGATGCCCCAGGTTGGAGCCCACGGCCACAAACGCACGGCGCGGCTGCGGCTTGGCGACAGCCCAGTAACCGTTCAGGAACTGCGCAAAGCCGGTGACGTCGTGCACGCGCACGATGTTGGCACCAGCCTGGATAGCGCCCAGGCACACGCCAAACGTGGCGGCATCGCGCGCGGCGGCCTCGGTCACGCCCGAGACGGCGCCCACAAAACGCTTGCGCGACACGGCGCACATGAGCGGATAGCCCAGCGACGCCATCTTGGCGGGCTCGCGCTGGATGACGATGTCCTCGTTAGCCGACTTACCAAAGCCCGGGCCAGGATCGATGCAGATGCGGTCGCGCGACACGCCGGCATGGATGAGCGTGCGGGCCTGGTCGGACAGAAAGCCCATAACGCGGCGCATGATGGGCGCAGAATCGGGCAGGGTGAAGCGGCGGAGCTGCGAGGTGGGCACGTAGGCTTCCTCGCGGCGGGCGCTGCGGCGCATCATGGCTGCCAGGTGGTCATTGGGCTCCGGCGCAGGCCCAGGGGTCGCGGCGGCCTCGGAGACAGGGGCGGCCTCTTCGGCGGCCGGTGCCTCCTGCTTCTGCTCGTCCGTGGGCTCGGGCGCGGGTTCCGGATCGCCGAACGGCAACGAGGGCTGTACCACACCACCTGGAAGCTTGGCCTCCGTCTTGGGCTCGCCTAGCAGCTTGCCGCGACGGCGGCGCGCCGGCTTCTCGGCCTCGCGCGCAGCCTCGG
>OGON01002138.1_pt1 | contig 12481 bp, 9 predicted proteins | sample 1552671 | NCBI WGS metagenome assembly OGON01 (sample SAMEA2580136, study PRJEB22360) | human gut metagenome | biome: human gut; feature: human-associated habitat; material: faeces | place: Denmark | collected 2008/2010 | reverse complement strand
GACCGGCAGCAACCAAAGCCTTACCGGCGGCATTACCTTCGAATTTAGAGAAGTTCTTGACGAAACGAGCGGCCAAATCCTTAGCTTTAACTTCCCAATCGGCAGCATTAGCATAAGTATCGCGAGGATCGAGGATATTTTTGTCCACACCCGGCAACTCAGTAGGAACAACGAAGTCGAAATAAGGAATAACCTTTGTCGGAGCTTTGTCGATAGAGCCATCGAGAATAGCATCGATAATACCACGAGTATCGCGGATAGAGATACGTTTGCCCGTACCGTTCCAACCGGTGTTCACCAAATAAGCCTTAGCGCCTACCATTTCCATTTTCTTAACCAGCTCTTCGGCATATTTGGTCGGATGCAATGACAAGAATGCAGCTCCGAAGCAAGCCGAGAAAGTAGGAGTCGGTTCGGTAATACCGCGTTCTGTTCCGGCCAATTTAGCGGTGAAACCAGACAAGAAATAGTATTTGGTTTGTTCTGCGTTCAAGATAGAAACCGGAGGAAGAACACCGAATGCATCGGCCGACAAGAAGATTACTTGTTTAGCGTGAGGACCTTTCGATACCGGTTCTACGATATTCTTGATATGATAAATAGGATAAGATACACGAGTATTTTCCGTTACGCTCTTATCTGCGAAATCGATCTTTCCGTTGGCATCAACCGTAACGTTTTCGAGAAGAGCGTCACGTGTAATGGCATTGTAAATATCGGGTTCGCTTTCTTTATCCAAGTTGATAACTTTGGCATAGCAACCGCCTTCGTAGTTGAACACACCGTCGTTGTCCCAACCGTGTTCGTCGTCACCGATAAGCAAACGTTTCGGGTCGGTAGACAAAGTAGTTTTTCCCGTTCCGGAAAGACCGAAGAAGATAGCTGTGCTCTTACCTTCTTTATCGGTGTTGGCCGAGCAGTGCATCGAAGCCATACCTTTCAAAGGATTCAGATAGTTCATGATCGAGAAGATACCTTTCTTCATCTCACCGCCGTACCAAGTATTCAAGATAACTTGTTCGTTAGTTTTCAAGTTGAAAACGGTAGCAGTTTCAGAGTTCAGACCCAGCTCTTTGTAGTTGTCTACTTTCGCTTTGGCTGCGTTGAACGACACGAAATCGGGTTCGCCGTAGTTAGCCAATTCTTCATCGGTAGGACGGATAAACATGTTCTTCACGAAGTGAGCTTGCCATGCAACCTCCATGATGAAACGAACTTTCAAACGAGTAGCGGGGTTAGCGCCGCAGAAAGTATCCATTACGAACAATCTCTTTCCCGAAAGCTCTTTAACGGCTTTGGCTTTCAAATCGGCCCAAGCTGCTTCCGAGCAAGGCTTGTTGTCGTTCTTATATTCATCGGTAGTCCACCAGATAGTATCTTTGCTGGCTTCATTCATCACAAAGAATTTATCCTTAGGAGAACGACCGGTATAAATACCTGTCATTACATTCACAGCACCGAGTTCAGTCACCTGACCTCTTTCATAACCTTCCAATCCTGCTTTGGTTTCTTCCTCAAACAGAACTTCGTAAGAAGGATTGTGTAAAATCTCTTTTACATCCTTAATACCATACTTGCTTAAATCTAATGTTGCCATTGTTTTTGAAATTTAATGGTTTATAAAATATTTCTCTTTTTTCTTAATCCATGAAAACCGACTGCAAAATTAAAAACAAATTCTACAAGTAACGATTTAATTAAAGAAAATTTTCGCTAATTGTTTGTATTTATTACAAACACACCCTCAATCGCTATGCCAAGATAGCAAAAAGGTCTGTTTCTTTCCTTTTTAAAGAACAAAACAAAAGAAAAAACAATCTATAATTTTCCAAAACAAAATTTATACGTACTTTTGCTCTTCGGCAAAAAACACAAAATATGGAAGTAATCAATTTTGCGGAAAAAAACTCGGTAATAAACCGATTTATGGCCGAATTAAGAGATGTAAATATTCAAACCGACCGAATCAGATTCCGGCGAAACCTCGAAAGAATAGGCGAAATAATGGCTTACGAAATAAGTCACCGGCTCCATTACTCCGAGAAAAAAGTAAAAACACCGCTGGGAACGGCCCATGTCAATCTTCCCGACGATACAGTTGTACTGGCCACTATTCTTCGGGCAGGTCTGCCTTTTCATCAGGGATTCCTCAGTTGCCTCGACGATGCCGAAAATGCATTTGTCTCGGCTTACCGGAAATATAAAGACAAGCTGAATTTCGACATCTTTATCGAGTATATCGCTTCACCGCGAATCGATGGTAAAGTATTGGTACTCACAGATCCCATGCTGGCGACAGGCGGATCTATGGAGCTATCCTACAAAGCCCTGCTCACCAAAGGCACACCCAAAGACATACACATCGCATCGGTAATCGCAAGCCGGCAAGCGATCGATTACGTGAAAGACCACTTCCCCGAAAACACGACAATATGGGTAGGAGCGATCGACGATAAATTAGACGAACACTCCTACATCGTTCCGGGACTTGGCGATGCCGGAGATTTGGCATACGGAATAAAGGAATAACAACCGAGAACAAATTGCTGAAATTATAAACATCATGTCAATCACTATTCAGGAAATATCAGGAACTCGCGGTTTGAAAAAGTTCGCAAAGTTCCCGATAAATTTATACAAAGGAAACGAATACTATGTACCGGCTCTGGTTCTGGACGAAGTAGGAACCTTGAATTCGAAAAACAATCCGGCGTTCGACTTCTGCGAATCGGTTTACTACATGGCCTATAAAGACGGGGAACCCGTCGGCCGAATTGCCGGAATCATCAACCACAAAGCGAATGAAAAGTCCGGGGAAAAAGCCGGACGCTTCGGATTTGTCGATTTCATCGACGACAAAGAAGTCAGCAAAGCGCTTTTCAATGCCGTCGAAAAGTGGGCAAAATCAAAAGGCATGACCGAAATACACGGGCCGCTCGGTTTTACCGACATGGATCCCGAAGGAACACTCGTCGAAGGGTTCGACCAACTAAGCACGATGTCTGCCATCTACAACTATCCATACTACCCGCAACACATCGAAAGCATGGGCTACGAAAAAGCGATAGATTGGGTGGAATACAAAATAAAAGTACCCGAATGCGTACCCGAAAAGCATCAACGCATTAGCGACATCGTACAACGAAAGTACAATCTGCGAATCCTGAAATTCAAAAGTGCATCCGACGTATACAAAGGTAATTACGGTCAAAAAATTTTCGATCTTATCAACGATGCCTATGCCGATTTATATGGATATTCGACACTGTCTCAACGACAAATCGACTATTATGTAAAAATGTACATTCCGTTATTACGGCTCGAAAACGTAACAGCCATTGTCGACGAGCAAGACGATTTGATTGCCGTGGGTATCGCCATTCCTTCTTTGTCGAAAGCCTTACAGAAATCGAGAGGCCGGTTGTTCCCTTTCGGTTTTATCCATCTGCTCAAAGCCCTCAAAGGCAAAAACGACGGGGTTGACCTCTTGTTGGTAGCTGTCCGTCCCGACTACCAAAGCAAAGGAGTCAATGCGTTGCTATTCTCCGACCTTATCCCGGTATTCATTCAAAACGGTTACAAATATGCCGAGAGCAATCCCGAACTCGAAATGAACGAGAAAGTACAATCCCAATGGCAATATTTCGAACGGCAACAACACAAACGCCGCCGAGCCTATACCAAAAAGATATAACACGCCAGTGAGCGAATCGCACATACCCACCCCCTTTGTGTTCAATAAATGAACCACAAAGGGGGTGTTCCATTTATAATTACCCGCAACTTTTCCGGTAAACAAGTGACGATCAAACCGCGACAACCATAAAAACAGAGAAAGAGACAAAGGAGGAATCGAAACCCGGAAAGAAAAATACACTTTCGCCATCATCGAGTCTCGACGGACAACAACAAAAAATTCCCGATTCGGTATAAGGGTACACGACGTTTTTGGTGTCATAATATGTGAATCCTTAAAAATATTATCGACATGAGAAACTATTTTAACTCCATGAAAAAAATCAAATTCTCACTATTCTTTTTATTATCGGTATTCGGGCTATGTGCTCAAAGTCCTATTTTGGTTTTAGAAGCCGAAAACGCCGACTCCATTCATTCACCGGCGAGAGTTAAATCGGGCGATGGTTTCTCCAACGGGAAATACGTGGGAGGAAACGACCGGGGTAGTTACCTTTTCTTCCACAATGTGACGATGGAAAAAGCCGGAACCTATGAATTCAAAACTTATTTCAACTGCAACGGTGTACGTCGATTCACTGTAAAAGTAAACAATTATCCAGAGGTAGAATGTACCGTTAACGGAACGGCGAAATGGGATACTCCCCCCGCCGAAACGGCCAAGGTGCTGATTTACTTGGCTGCCGGGACGAATACCATAAAAATAACGCCCTATCCCACGACATCAGGAGGTCCGAATTTGGATAAATTCGAAATACTGGAAACCTCGGAATCTCCCCTGCCTGTACCCCAAGAAGGTTTTCCTATAACATTGGAAGCCGAATACGCCCATTTATATGGAGCCTTGAAAGTAAAAAATCTGGAAGGTATGTCCAATGGTCGCTACGTGGGAGACTTCAACAACAAGAGTAATTCCTACCTGCAATTCACGTGCGTCGATATACCCGAGGAAGGGCCGTATGAATTGAAAATCTTTACAAACGACCCCACAGGACGTCCTTTGGATATCCAAATCAACAACTATGCAAAAACCTATATCAATGTAAACAAGTCCGAAGGCAAATGGGATCAACTGCCCACGGCAGAAACATCGGTATTGGTTTGGTTGGACAAAGGGCTGAACACGATTTCGTTCACCGAATCATGCCGGTACGACGGGCCCAACATCGATAAGATAGAAATACATGAAACCGACCAGACTATGGAAAAACCCGACATCGAAAAACCCTATCCCGAATCGTGTAAGGAAATCGACGAATACAAAATATCATTCATGGGATCCTCTGTCTGCTATGGAACAGGAGCGACAAACGATTACGGATACGCCTACATATATACCGACCTGCTGAAACAACGTAAACAAGAAAACATCGGCAAAGACTGGACCACCTCGAACATCTCCATCGGCGGGAATACGACCCAAATGGTACTCGACCGTTGGGAACGAGACCTATTACGGGATTGCGGACGCTACGTGTTCTACGGGTTGTCGCTCGGCAATGAACGGAACAACGGCACTCAAACCGACCAAGCCGCGAAAAATTACGAGAAAGGCATGAAACAATTGATTCGCCAAGCCGACTCCGTAGGTATCGTGCCGGTCATGGCAAGTAACTATGCCAACGGAGGATTCAACGAATCCGATTATGAGATTTTGAAAAACCTAAACCTGACCATACAGCAATGGGAAGTACCTTCGGTAAATATGCTGGGAGCTGTCGACGACGGAGCAGGACGCTGGGTCAAAGCGATTGAAAGCGATGGAGCACACCCCAATTCGGACGGACATCGGGAAATGTCCTACGCCATAGTACCGTCACTCTTCGATGCTCTGGATGCCGGGAAAACCATTCCGCAACGACAAGAAAGCACCGCCTATGCTTTGGGCAAAGCGTCCGCTACACAACACATCGAATTTGTACCGGAAAATATCGTTCACCCCTTCACCCTTTCATTTGAAGTGAAAGCCTCTTCTGCCGGAACTCTCGCCTCGTTCGAGACCGAAAACGGCACGGGTAATATTAAAATCGACGAAAACGGAAATATCGTTTACGAATCGCCATCGGACGGACAAATCACATCGACCACCTCGGCGAATGACGAATGGTTATGTATATCCTTGACGCACTATTATGCGTGGGGAATGACCCAACTGTATGTGAACGGCGTAAAATGCGGAGAGCTTTCCGAAAAGCTCGTAGCAACGAAATTTGCCTTAGGCGGGAGTAATGCGCCCGATAAGGCAGACTATCGCCAACTGTTCTTCTGGCGTTCGGGTATGAACGATAAAGAAATCGCCGCCGTGGCCGAAGGCAAAATGTTACGGTCGAGCTTGGAAATCTATGCTCCTTTAAGCAACGAAAGTCCGCTGATCAATCTGGCACAAAGCACAAACACACTCGCATTAGTAGAAAACACGACATCGGGAATTGCTTCCCTCAAAGGACGTTGTATGTTGTTCTCGCCCAATCCTGTAAAACAGGGAGAACGTGTAAACGCCGGTTGTTCGGGAATATTCGAAATCTATTCGGTGAACGGTATGTTGCTCGACAGGCAAACCCTCCGAAATGAAAACGAAACGATTTCTACCGACGCCCTGACAGCCGGTACTTATGTAATCCATTCGAACGATACGGGAAAAATAGGATTGTTGGTTATCTACTAAGCGTACCACCGCACTATTCGATAAAGAGAAAATACCATTACCCAATATCCGGGTGGTATTTTCTCTTTATTATTTTTTTTATTTTTTCGGCAAATACTGGCTTTAACCATAAAAAATAGTTAATTTTGCTGCGTTTTTTCAAATCGGTCACCCGACCGATTAGAGAGGTTATTAATTTGTTGAACCCCGATGTCGAAATCGGGCTCTTCGAATAATAGGTATAAAATAGGTAAAATGATGAAAAGTACATTAGATTTTCACCCGAAGTTTCTCGCTTCGCTGGCAAGCTATTCCAAAGAAAAATTTACGAAAGACCTCATGGCCGGTATCATCGTCGGTATCGTCGCTCTGCCTTTGGCTATCGCTTTCGGTATCGCCTCGGGCGTATCTCCCGAAAAAGGTCTCCTCACCGCCATTATCGGCGGATTCATCGTCTCTTTCTTAGGCGGGAACAGCGTGCAAATAGGCGGGCCTACCGGAGCATTTATCGTTATCGTGTACGGCATTATACAAGCCTACGGATTGGAAGGACTGGCGATAGCCACTTTCATGGCCGGTTTGATATTGGTCTTGATGGGCTGCTTCCGCTTGGGAACCATCATTAAGTTCATTCCCTACCCCATTGTCGTGGGATTTACCAGCGGTATCGCGCTTACCATTTTCGCCACACAGATAAAAGACCTGCTCGGATTATCGTCCCCGCCGATTTCATATCCAAGTGGGTCGCTTACTTCCAGCACATCGAGACCACCAATTTCTGGTCGCTGGGTATAGGAATACTCAGTATTCTCATCATTGCCTACACTCCCCGTATCTCCAACAAAATACCGGGCTCCCTCATGGCGATTATTCTCATGACCGTGCTCGTCTATGTGCTCGAACGTCTTTGGGGAATCGAAGGAATAGAAACCATCGGAGACCGTTTTAACATCAGCAATGAAGTTCCCGAGCCGCAAGCTCTGAATATCAATATGGAGACGATAAACCAATTACTCTCTCCGGCATTTACCATCGCCGTATTGGGAGCCATAGAGTCCCTGCTATCGGCCACCGTCGCCGACGGTGTAACCGGCGACAAAACCAACTCCAATACCGAGCTTATCGCACAGGGAGCAGCCAATATCGTGGTTCCTTTCTTCGGGGGAATCCCTGTCACCGGAGCCATTGCCCGTACCATGACCAATATCAACAACGGCGGGCGTACCCCCATTGCCGGTATAATACACGCTATCGTCCTTTTGTTGATATTCCTGTTCCTTATGCCGCTTATCAAGCTCGTGCCCATGTCGTGCCTCGCCGGTGTATTGATCGTCGTTTCCTATAACATGAGCGGTTGGCGCACGGTACGTTCCTTGCTGAAAAATCCAAAATCGGACGTGTCGGTACTCATCATCACCTTCCTGCTTACCGTTATATTCAATCTTACGATCGCCATCGAAATCGGGCTATTGTTGGCCGTTGTCCTCTTCTTGCGCCGCATGACAGAGACCACGCAAATATCGGTACTCCACGACGAGCTCGATATTGCGACCGGAACCGAATCGACTACCCACGAAGTCTTGAAAGTAGCCAAAGGCGTGGAAGTTTACGAGATAGAAGGCCCGTTCTTCTTCGGGGTAGCCACCAAGTTCGACGAACTGATGCGTAGTATGGCCGATCGTCCGCTGGTGCGCATTATCCGTATGCGGAAAGTACCTTTTATCGATTCTACGGCTATCCATAACCTCGAAATCCTGATTACCTCGTCGCAGAAAGAGAAGATACATGTCATTCTGTCGGGGGTCAATCCCACGGTACATGCCACCCTCAAAAAGGCGAATATAGACCGGCTTATAGGCGACGACCATATCTGCGACCACATTACCAAAGCCGTGGCAAAAGCCAACGAGTTCGTCGCAGAAATGAAGAAATAAAAGAGGCTCCGAACGTTCTACATACGACAATCCCCGTGTTCTGAGAGAACACGGGGATTGTCGTATCATTTCATTGAAAGTCTGTTTATTTCAACTTCCACTCTACCCCCTCTTTGGTGTCTTTGATTTCAAAACCTATCTCGGACAACCTGTCGCGAATGTAATCCGAGGTCGTCCAATCCTTACGAGCCTTAGCCTCCTTACGCACATCGAGCAATAAATCCACGGCTTTATGATAGGCCTCGTTCCCCTCTTCCGAAACACCGGCCTCTTCGCGAATGCCCATGATATCGAAAAGGAATATACGGAAAGTTTCCTTCAAATGAGCCGAATCCTCAACCGACAAAGTAGCTCCTCCCGCCAATACCGTGTTGATAATCTTCACGGCTTCGAACAAATGGGAGATAACGATAGGCGTACTCAAATCATCGTTCATCGCCTCGTAACAACGTTCGCGAATGGTTTTCACATCGACCGTGGAAACTTCGGCAGGCTCGATCTTCGAGAGGTTGTCCCACCCTTCGAGCATACGTTGCAGGGCCTTTTCCGATGCCTGCAAGGCCTCGTTGCTGAAATCGACCGTGCTGCGATAATGCGCTTGCAAGATAAAGAAGCGTATCGTCATGGGCGAATAAGGCTGTTGCAACAATTTGTGATTACCGGAGAAGAACTCGTCGAGCGTAATGAAGTTACCCAACGATTTGCCCATCTTCTGCCCGTTGATGGTAATCATATTGTTATGCATCCAATAGTGCACCGTCTCGTGCCCCTGCGCAGCCACCGATTGGGCTATCTCGCATTCGTGGTGGGGGAAAAGCAAATCCATGCCTCCGCCGTGAATGTCGAATTCCTCGCCCAAGTACTTGGTGCTCATAGTCGAACATTCGAGATGCCAGCCGGGAAAACCGTCGCTCCACGGCGAGGGCCACCGCATGATATGTTCAGGAGAAGCCTTTTTCCAAAGAGCGAAATCGAAACTATTGTGCTTCTCGCTCTGTCCGTCGAGCTCCCGCGTCGTGTTGAGCAGGTCGTCGATATTGCGCCCCGACAACTTGCCGTAATGGTGGTCTTTATTATACTTCACTACATCGAAGTAAACCGACCCGTTACTTACATAAGCATATCCGGCCTCTATAATCTTTTTGATATATTCGATCTGTTCGATAATATGCCCCGACGCATGCGGCTCGATACTCGGCGGCAACACGTTAAGAGCTTCCATCGCCTTGTGATAACGATTCAGATAATATTGTACCACCTCCATCGGTTCGAGCGATTCGAGCCGTGCTTTTTTGGCGACCTTATCCTCCCCTTCGTCGGCATCGTTTTCCAAATGCCCTACATCGGTAATATTGCGCACATAGCGCACTTTATATCCCAAATGCCGTAAATAACGGAACAATACGTCGAACGTGATAGCGGGACGGGCATGTCCCAAATGAGCATCCCCGTAAACCGTGGGACCGCATACATACATACCCACGTAGGGAGGGTTCAACGGTTTGAACTCCTCTTTTTTTCGGGTAAGTGTATTATAGATATAAAACGGTTGTGTCATATCGAGTATATTATGGATTCAGTTCCCGTAACGCTTAATCGTTGCTACGACCTCCGAAAATACGAAGCAGATAAAGGAACAAGTTGATAAAGTCGAGATAAAGCGACAGAGCGCCTATCGTCGCCAACTTCCCGGTCTGGGAAGGATCGGTCACATAGGCCGCATTCTTGATCTTTTGGGTGTCCCATGCCGTCAATCCGATAAACAAAGCCACGCCGAACAAACTGATAATCCAGTCGAGAGTACTGCTTGCCACGAATATATTGACAACAGATGCGATGATCAACCCGAACAATCCCATGATACAATAGCTCCCGAACTTGGTCATATCGTTCTTGGTAACCATGCCATACACGCTCATCGCCCCGAACACGCCGGCGGTAATAAAGAACGTATAGGCGATAGAGCCCAAATCGTACACGACGAAAATGGACGAAAATACCACTCCGTTAAGAACAGCATACAAATAGAACAACAGCGTGGCGGTCGTCGTGCTCAGTTTATTCAACATGCCCGAGACAACGAAAACAACGGCAAGCTCGGCAATCATCAAGCCGAAAAAGACAGCCCGGTTTCCCAAAACGACCGACAATATAGCCGGAGAAGAAGCCACATACAACGATGTAAGAGCCGTCACGACAAGGGCGAGGAACATACGTCCGTACACCTTACGCATCACCATCGACAAAACCGATGTCCCGGTAGTCGATTTATAAGAAGAATCATACAAATTTTCCATTTCTTTCTATTTTAACAGTTATTTTTTACATACGGTCGGGCACTTCGATACCGAGCAATCCCATACCGGTTTTTATCACTTTGGCGACGTTGGCCGAAAGCATTAGGCGGAATGCCCGTACTTCGGCGTTTTCTTCGCGCAGAATCGAATAATCGTGGTAGAACTGATTGTATTCCTTCACCAAATCATACACATAGTTGGCGATAAGCGAAGGGCTGTATATACGACCGGCTTCGGCGACCACAGCAGGGAAATCGGCCAAATGCTGAATGAGCGAAATCTCTTTTTCAGAGGGTTCTACCTTAGCGGTGTCCACTTGGCGATAATCGATACCGGCTTCGGCAGCCTTGCGCATGACCGAGCAGATGCGGGCGTGGGTGTACTGAATGAAAGGCCCCGTGTTCCCGTTGAAGTCGATCGACTCTTTGGGATTGAAAGTCATGTTCTTGCGGGGATCGACTTTCAAGATAAAGTATTTCAATGCGCCTAAACCCACGATACGAGAAATTTCTTCCGCTTCCTCGGCGGTACAGCCGTCGAGTTTGCCCAATTCGGCCGATGTCTCGCGAGCGGTGGCGATCATCTCGTCCATCAAGTCGTCGGCATCCACTACCGTACCTTCGCGCGATTTCATTTTTCCTTCGGGCAACTCCACCATACCGTAGGAGAAATGCACAAGATCTTTGCCCCATTTGAACCCGAGTTTGTCGAGCAATATAGAAAGAACCTGAAAATGGTAATTTTGTTCGTTGCCCACCACATAAATCATCTTATCGATGGGGAAATCTTTGAAACGCAACTTGGCCGTACCGATGTCCTGCGTCATGTACACCGATGTTCCGTCGCTGCGCAACAGCAATTTGTGGTCGAGCCCCTCTGCCGTCAAGTCGGCCCATACCGAGCCGTCCTCTTTCCGATACATGATACCCTTTTCCAATCCTTCGAGCACTTTCTCTTTCCCTTCGAGATAGGTCTGCGACTCGTAATATATCTTATCGAAGTCCACGCCCAAGCGACGATACGTCTCGTCGAATCCGGCATAGACCCAGTTGTTCATCATCTCCCAAACCGAACGAACCTCGGGATCGCCGGCCTCCCATTTGCGCAACATGGCGCGGGCTTCCTGCATGAGCGGCGAGGCGGCCTCGGCCTCTTCGGGGGTCATGCCTTTGGCTTCCAGTTCTTTCAGTTCTTGTTTATAATGTTTGTCGAACAACACATAGAAATCACCGATAAGGTGGTCTCCTTTTTTTCCGGCCTTTTCGGGAGTGACACCGTCGCCCCATTTTTGCCAAGCCAGCATCGATTTACAGATATGAATACCCCGGTCATTGACGATATTGGTTTTCACCACCCGATTGCCATTGGCTTTCAAAATCTCGGAAAGACTATATCCCAACAAGTTGTTGCGCACATGTCCCAAATGTAACGGTTTGTTGGTATTGGGCGAGGAATATTCGACCATGACCAAAGGAGCATCTGCGGCAGCTTTATGCGTCCCGAAATCGGCCTCTTCGTCGATGTGATGCAACATCTGGCTCCAAAACGAAGGAGCGATCACCAGATTGAGAAAGCCCTTGATTACATTGAACGAAGCGACTGCCGGCTCATTGGCGAGAAGATACTCGCCTATCTCCTGAGCCGTAGCTTCGGGAGCCTTATGAGAGGCTTTCAAAAAAGGGAACACCACCAACGTGAGATTTCCTTCGAACTCTTTCTTCGTCTTTTGAGGAACTGTCGTTCCGGGAGCTGCCTCGATTCCATACAAAGCTTTCACCGCTTTGACCGCAGCATCGGATATAATCTGTTCTATTTTCATGTACTATACTCGTTTAATGGGTACAAAGATAGTGCAAGATGAGAGCAAAAAGAACAAATCCATTTGTTTTTTTGCCGAATCGCAGCCTATA
>OGON01002135.1_pt1 | contig 12491 bp, 8 predicted proteins | sample 1552671 | NCBI WGS metagenome assembly OGON01 (sample SAMEA2580136, study PRJEB22360) | human gut metagenome | biome: human gut; feature: human-associated habitat; material: faeces | place: Denmark | collected 2008/2010 | reverse complement strand
TCAGATTTCCTCCCTATTTTTTATGCAAATTATTGCAAGAAATTCAAAATAAGCTTGAAACGGTTTTAACAGAATGCTAGAATATAATGTCACTACTTTTATAGGAGAATCCACACAAGATCCAGTGCGGACAGGCCGCAAGAGTTGACCGCAAACGCCTTCCTTGAGGATGTGAAAAAGAGCAAGGAGGCCGGCATGGACGCGCATCTGTCCAAGCCCGTGGATATCGCTGCGCTGGAACAGACGGTGAAGCGCTTCCGCGTTACCCCCCTGAAAATAAATAGTGGAATCGCACGGTTTCGCAGATGACCGACACCCACGACCTAGCAGGGCAGCCCATTTGCGGCCCAGCTCTTTTTTGTGAGAGAGCAATCATGATGAATCAAAGTATTGGATGGTATTGCGTATGGAACAACAGCCAAATAAAATCCAGCCTATGTTGCTATCGGCACTTGCCCAATTGAGCGCCTGCCTGATCGTCTGGAATTTTCATATTCCAAATCCAAATATCGTGCTTTTTGTTGTTCTTTCTGCTGTGCTCGTGAAATGCGGCTATGCAGCAGGAATCGTAAGCGGCCTCATTGCATTCCTATACTCCGCGTTTTTCTTTTCTACTGACCACAGCTTTTTTCTTTACACCACTTTGAACTTTCAAAAGCTCATCGTGATCGGCCTTGGTATCGCTGCGAACATTCTGCTGATCGGTCGCCTGCAATGGCAGTTCGAGCGCTCCAGCATGGAAAAGATGCAGGCCGAAGCCGAGGAAAAGCTTCAAGAAACAACAGAGAGCTACCGTGCAAAACTTTACCAAGATGTCTTGACTGGCACATACAACCGCCGCTACTATGAGGATATCGCATCCCGTATCGTCGGCCCCGCAGGCATCGCGCTGATAGATGTGGACGATTTCAAGATCTGCAACGACACCTATGGGCATTACGCCGGAGATATGGCACTGGAAACAGCGGCAAATGCCATCCGCTCCTGCATCCGAAACACCGACCTGCTCATCCGCTATGGCGGAGATGAATTTCTGCTGGTGCTGCCCGGCATTCCGGGAGACTTTTTGCAGACCAAACTGGAACAGATCTGCACCGCCGCGCAGATGGCATCTGTACCCGGCTATTCGCATTTCCGTATCTCGCTGAGCATTGGCGGAACGATACAGTCCCTCGCCGACCCGATGGATAACATCGTTCGCCGGGCGGATCGGCTGATGTATCAGGCAAAGGGCCGCAAGAATGCCGTCATGGTGGAGGTTCCGGGGCATAACCTGGCGGCTTTGGAAAAACTTTTGCAGAACAAGCCACAGATCTTACTTGTGGATGACTCCGCAATGAACCGCATGATGCTGACAGAGATCCTGGGAGACAGTTACCATGTCCTGGAAGCAGAAAACGGACGGGAATGCATGGAAAAATTGCAGGCAGAAACCGGAAACATTGCACTGGTGCTGCTGGACATCAATATGCCCGTTATGGACGGCTTTGAAGTGCTGAAAGCCATGAATGCCAACCACACCATCGAGGATATCCCGGTCATCATGATCTCCAGCGAGGACTCCGATGCGACGATCCGGCGTTCCTATGAGCTGGGCGCAAGTGATTATGTCAATCGCCCCTTCGATGCTCGTATCGTGTACCGCCGTGTGACCAACACCATCAAGCTGTACGCCAAACAGCGACGGCTGGTGCAGATGGTCTCTGAGCAGATCCGCGCCCGTGAAAATAATACGGATACGCTGGTGGGTGTACTGAGTCATATCGTAGAATTCCGCAACGGCGAAAGCGGCGCTCATGTGCGGCACATCCGTACCATCACCGAGCTGCTGCTCCGCCGTCTGTTGGAGATCAACAGCAACTACTCGATCACTGCGGAACAGCAGGATATGATCCCGCTGGCTTCTGCCCTGCACGACATCGGAAAAATCGGCATTGACGAAAAGGTCCTCAACAAGCCCGGCAGGCTGACCCCGGAGGAATTCGAGGTCATGAAGACCCACAGTATGCTGGGAGCCAAGATGCTGCATGATCTGGATGAATTTGCCGAGCAGCCGCTGCTGCAAACGGCCTACGAGATCGCCCGCTGGCACCACGAACGCTGGGATGGGCGCGGCTACCCAGATGGGCTGAAGGGCGATGAGATCCCCATCAGCGCACAACTGGTCTCGCTGGCTGATGTGTACGATGCTCTGACCAGCGAACGCTGCTACAAAAAAGCCTTCTCCCACGAAAAAGCCGTGCAGATGATCCTGAACGGCGAGTGCGGAGCGTTCAACCCGCTGCTGCTGCAGTGCCTGACGGATATTCAGGCTGACCTGAAAGAAGAATTACAGCAGCACAACTGAGCAATGGATGCAATAAAACAGGAGAACAAAAAGCCCAAATGAAACACAGAATCTCACGCCGTGCATTTCTGCACGGCTGCACGCTGCTGGCGGCATCTGCTGCCGTCGGCAGTCTGACTTCCTGCGGCGGAACGAACGCGAAGGACAGCAGTCTTCCGCAGCTCATTGTGGGAAGCGATACCTATCCGCCCTATATTTATCTGAACAATGACGGCGTTCCCGCCGGGATCGACGTGGAGATCGCCACCGAAGCGTTCCGCCGCATGGGATATGCTGCCCAGTTTGAACCGATCGATTGGGAGCAAAAAACAGATCTGGTGGAAAGCGGTACCATCGACTGCATCTGGGGCTGCTTTTCCATGGATGGGCGCGAGGAGGTATACCGCTGGGCGGGACCCTACATGGTGAGCCGTCAGGTGGCTGCGGTGGATGCCGACAGCAGCATCCGGACCCTCGGCGACCTTGCCGGAAAGACCATCGCCGTGCAGAGCACCGGCAAGCCGGAGGAGATCTTTCTCAGCGGCTCCGACCCGCGCATCCCGCAGACCGTCGAGGTGTTCAGCACCGAAGACCGCAGCGTGCAGTATGCGATGCTGGCCTGCGGCTATGTGGATGCTATCGCTGCCCATGAGACGACCATCCTGCAATACATGAAGGACAATTCCGTGGAGTTCCGCATCCTCGAAGAACCGCTGCTGGTCACCGGGCTGGGCATCGCCTTTGCCAAAAACGACAGCCGCGGGCTGGACATCCAGCTGAACGCTGTTCTTGCGCAGATGCGCACAGACGGCACACTGGAGCAGATCCTTGGCAAGTATCTTGAACATCCTTCGCAGTATCTGGAGGTGGACACCATTGGCATGTAAAAACAAAACCATCTCAGATACATGGAGATGGGGGCTCTATCTGGTCATCGGCGTGCTTTTTATGGCCGGCGTCGTTTTTTTCTCGAGTTGGCAGGCACTGCGTGCAACGGAGGCTCGTTTCTGCCAGATCCTTGATTTTGTCAAATCCCAGTCCACCAGCTTTGAAAAGCACAATGATACGATTGTGGCCAAAGCGCTCCGCCGCGCGGCGGTATCGGTGCATCAGCTGGCACAGGACCCTGCGCTCGACCTTTCCGACCCGCAGTGCCTGAACAGGCAGGCAGAGCTGCTCTGGCTCACAGGTATTTCGGTTCTGTCTCCGGACGGTACGCTCCTGTGCGAATCCACAACGAACGGCATCGGCTATGCCCGTTTTGGAGAACCGCTCAAGAATGATGCCGTTCTGGACGTTTTCTCTTACCCGCAAAAGACCTACCTGAAGCGGATCCTGCTGGAGGATGGGTCTGCCGTGGATGTTGCGGCACACCGGGCAGAAAGCAAAGGGGTCATCCTGCTTGCCTACCGCTATACCCCGGCAGAATTTGTAGAGGGAACGGCTTTGTCCATCCAGAGCGTACTGGACGGCTACTCGGTTGAGACCAGCGGCACATTGTTCATCGTGCAGAACAATCAGGTCATTGCCTCCAACCGCCCGGAGCTGATCGGGCAGGATGCTGCGGACAGTCTGCCGGTGCGGGAGATCCGCAAAGCCGGGGCTGCCGAAACGTTGACCCATACCCACGATTGGAACGGCTCCGGCTGCTATGTTGGAATGTACTGCCACGGAAGGTCTTTCGATCTCTACGCGTATACGGATGAAAGATCCGTCTTCCGTGAATCGTTTCCGTTGATTTTGATGGCGCTGGCCGGTTACATCCTGCTTGTAATGGTCCTTCGGGTGCTGCGCAGACGCTCCGTGCAGGAGATGGAGCAGCAGAAGAAAGAGCAGGAGAAGAAGTATCAGGCTCAGCTGGAGGAACAGAACCGCAAACTGGAGATCGCACTCCAGCACGAGGGTGCGGCAAACCGTGCCAAGCGGGAGTTCCTGTTCAATATGAGTCACGATATTCGCACCCCCATGAACGCCATCATCGGCTTCACCTCGCTGGCTGCGACCCATATTGATAATAAGGAACAGGTGCTGGACTACCTGAAAAAGATCTCTACCTCCAGCCAGCATCTGCTTTCCCTCATCAATGATGTGCTGGATATGAGCCGCATCGAGAGCGGAAAAGTAAAAATTGAAGAAAAAGCGGTGCATCTGCCGGACCTCGTCCACGGTGTGCGCTCCATCATCCAACCCGATGTTTCGGCAAAGCGGCTGTCGCTTTTCATCGATACCATGGACGTGGAGAATGAGGACATCATCACCGACCCGCTGCGGCTGAACCAGATCCTGCTGAACATTTTGTCCAACGCCATCAAGTTCACTCCCACAGGCGGTACGATCAGCATCCGCATTGCCCAGAAGAACGGTGCGCCCAAGGGCCGTGGCTGCTATGAGTTCCGCATCAAGGACAATGGCATTGGTATGAGCGAAGAGTTCCAGAAGCACATCTTTGAGGCATTCAGCCGGGAGGAAAGCTCCACCGTCAGCGGCATTCAGGGTACCGGCCTGGGCATGTCCATCACCAAGAACATTGTGGATATGATGGGCGGCACCATTGCGATTGAAAGTGAACCGGGCAAGGGCAGCGAATTCATCGTAGATCTCTGCTTCGCACTCAGCGGACAAAGGGTGGAGCCCAAGCAGCTCCCGCAGTTGGAAGGGCTGCGCGCATTGGTAGCAGACGACGATACCGACACCTGCCTGAGCGTCAGCACCATGCTGTCCAAGATCGGGATGCGGCCGGAGTGGACGATCTCCGGCAGGGAAGCGGTGATCCGCACCCGGTACGCCATGGAACAGGGCGATGAGTTCAGCGTCTACATCATCGACTGGCTGATCCCCGATATGAACGGCATCGAGGTCGTGCGGCAGATCCGCAAGGTGATCGGGAAAAGCTGCCCTATCATCATTCTGACGGCCTACGATTGGACGGATATTGAAGAGGAAGCCCGCGCTGCCGGAGTGACCGCCTTCTGCGAAAAGCCGCTGTTCCTTTCCGAACTGCGCAGAGTGCTGGCAGAACCGTACGGTGCAGAGCCTGCCTGTAAGCCAGCGCAGCCAGATGCCGCCGAGCTCAAGAGAAAGAAACTTTTGCTGGTGGAGGACAATGCCTTGAACCGTGAGCTCGCGCTGGAGATCCTGAAGGAAGCGGGCTTTGCGGTAGACACTGCTGAGGATGGCGAGATCGCCGTCCAGAAGATGAAGCAGGCGGCCCCCGGGCAGTACGATTTGATCTTAATGGACATCCAGATGCCCAAGATGGACGGTTACGAGGCGACGCGGCAGATCCGCGCCCTGCCGGATGCTGCAAAGGCAGGCATTCCCATCTTTGCAATGACGGCAAATGCCTTTGAAGAAGACCGTCAGAATGCATTGAAGGCCGGTATGGATGGCCATATTGCAAAGCCGCTGGATATTCCGCATCTGCTGCAGGTCCTTGCAGATGTACTGAAATAAACAGCGCCCAAAAGCAAAAGCACCCACAGCAAGCGCCACAGAGGTTTTGAATCTCCGGTGAGCAAATTGCTGCGGGTGCTTTATTTCTTATGCCTGAACGGCAGTTTCTGTGATGTTTGATGTAGCAATTTAACTGTACCACAGAACGACTCATTCGTCTTTTTTCACTTTGTGACACATCTATTGTAATCCTACACAGCTTTTATGGATCAATATATGAAATTTTATTGAAAGTTCTTCATGGTAGTGGTAAAATATTTTTATGTCTCTGTCATTCTGTGCCCCTTCGCGGTAGAGGGAGAGCGCAAAACAGAAAAGACGCAAAAATTGCGGCATCCTTTCCGTGGGTGGGTTTTACAGCGCACACTCTTGGGGACGGTGATGTATGATCGGTAAGCCAAAGCAGCCAACCGCAAAACGATGGCTGCCCAAGAAGTGTGAGGAGAAGGATCGGATGAAAACAAAAACATTGCGCCGCCTATTTTCCATGCTTGCGGCACTGGTGATGGGGCTATCCCTGCTCACCGGATGCAGCGAAAAAAATGCGGAACGAACACAGGAGCAGGAAGACGCTCAGACTATTCAGGTGTATCTGTGGAGCACCAGCCTGTACGAAAACTATGCCCCCTATGTCCAGTCCCAGCTGCCGGACGTGAACATTGAGTTCATCGTCGGCAACAATGATCTGGATTTTTACAAGTTTTTGCAGCAGAACGGCGGTCTGCCGGATATCATCACCTGCTGCCGCTTCTCGCTGCACGATGCGGCGCCGTTGAAGGACAGCCTGATGAACCTTGCCATGACCAATGAGGCGGGCGCTGTGTACAACACCTACCTCAACAGCTTCAAAAACGAGGACGGCAGCGTGAACTGGCTGCCGGTCTGCGCGGATGCCCACGGCTTTGTGGTCAACCGCAGCCTTTTTGAGCAGTACGGTATCCCCCTGCCCACCGATTACGAGAGCTTCGTTTCGGCCTGTCAGGCGTTTGAGAAAGTGGGCATCCGCGGCTTTACCGCCGATTATACCTACGACTACACCTGCATGGAAACGCTGCAGGGGCTTTCTGCTGCCGAGCTTACCACGACAGATGGGCGCAAGTGGCGCACTGCTTACAGCGACCCCGCCAGCACCACACGGGTGGGTCTGGACGACACCGTGTGGCCGGGGGCGTTTGAGCGGATGGCGCAGTTCATTCGGGATACCCACCTCACGGCAGACGATCTTGCGTTGAATTACGACGAGGTGACCGGGATGTTCCGGAACGGAGAAGTTGCCATGTACTTTGGCAGCTCTGCCGGTGTCAAGATGTTTCAGGATGAGGGCATCGACACGATCTTCCTGCCCTTCTTCAGCCAGAACGGCGAAAAGTGGATCATGACCACCCCCTATTTCCAAGTTGCCCTGAACCGTGATCTGGAGCAGGACGCCGCGCGCCGCGAAAAAGCCATGAAGGTGCTGAACGTCATGCTCTCCGAGGAGGCGCAGAGCCGTATCGTTGCCGACGGGCAGGACCTGCTGAGCTACAGCCAGAACGTCCCCCTGCGCCTGACCGAGTACATGAAGGACGTGCGCGATGTGGTGGAAGAAAACCACATGTATATCCGCATCGCCTCCAACGATTTCTTTGCCGTCTCCAAAGACGTTGTCTCCAAAATGATCGCGGGCGAGTACACGGCACAGCAGGCTTATCGTGCGTTCAATGCCCAGCTTCTTGCTGAGGATACGCCTGCCGATGACGAGATCGTGCTGACCTCCGGGCAAAGCTATTCCAACGTGTTTCACGCAAACGGCGGCAACGCTTCCTTCTCCGTTATGGCGAACACGCTGCGGGGCGTTTATGGCACCGATGTGCTGCTTGCCACCGCAAACAGCTTTACCGGCAGTGTGCTGCAGGCAGATTATAACAAGAAAATGGCCGCTTCCATGATCATGCCCAACGGTCTGATGTCCCGCCAGCGCACCATGACCGGCGCAGAGCTGAAGGAGACGGTCCGCGCCTTTGTGGAGGGCTGCGAGGGAGGGTTTGTGCCCTTCAACCGCGGTTCTCTGCCGGTGGTCAGCGGCATTGCCGTGGAGGTCAAAGAGGCAAGCGGCAGCTATACCCTGACCGGCATCACCCGGAACGGACAGCCGCTGAAGGACGACGACACCGTTACCGTGACCTGTCTGGCAGCGGAAAAACAGATGGAAGCGCTGCTTGCGAGCGAAAGCGGCACGTCTTTGGACGGAGATACATGGGTGAAAAACAGATGGCGCGATCATGTCTCCGGCGGCGGCGCAGCGCTTGCAGAGCCTGAAAACTACATGACACTGAGGTGAGCGGGATGGCAGACGAAAAGCACGAATCCAAACGAAACGGCCATCCCCGGCAAAAATGGCTCCCTGTTGCTGCCATCCTTCTTCTGGTCTTGCTGATAGCAGGTTTCAGCGTTCGGTACATCTCGTTTGTGTCCCAGACCATCTATCAGGAAAGTACCTCGCATCTGGAAGAGGTGCTGCATAAATCCAATAATATGCTGAAAGAGATGGTGCGCAAGAACCTGACCTATCTGCATCTGTACAACGGCTTTCTGGAAACTACCTCGGATGAGGCCGAAATACAGGCGTATATCAGGGCGGCACAGCAGGAGGCTGGATTTGCCGAATTCTACTTTCTTACCTATGACGGCAACTACATGACCGTGACCGGGAAAACGGGCTACCTTGGCCTGCAGACCAATCTGGACGAAAGGCTCGCTCACGATGAGGATGTCGTCGTGAACACGGCGCTGCCCGGCAAGCCCCAGATGCTTGCGTTCATCTGTCCCGAAACGCAGGGCAGCTACCGGGGCTTTGCCTACGATGCCGTTGCCATCTCTTATTATAATGATGCGGTGCTTAGATTGCTGGACAGCTCTGCCTTTGAGGGCAATGCCAGCAACTATGTCATCTACCCGGACGGGCGGGTGGTCATCGACAATTCCGTAAACCGCAAGGAAACAATCTACAACTTCATTGCGATGCTGCGCGACCATTCCGATCTTTCCGAGGCGCAGATCCTGGATCTGTCCAATGCCTTTGCACAGGGCAGCAGCGGAAACCTGAGGGTCAAACTGGGCGACATCAGCTATTATCTGGTTTACGAGGGTACTGCTGTCCAGAGCTGGACGATGGTGGGGCTTGTCCCGACCAAGATCGTCAATGCCAATCTGGATAAGCTGTGGTTCCATACGGTGCAGATCGTAGCGGGCATCGCCGCAGGTCTTGCGGTGCTGGTCATTCTGCTCATTGTGCGCAGAAGCCATGCCGCACTGCGCCAGAAGAACACCAAGCTCCTGTACCGGGATGAATTGTTCCAGAAGCTCTCGCTGAACGTGGACGACGTTTTCCTGATGTTGGACGCAGAGACCTCCAAGGTGGATTATGTCAGCCCGAACATTGAGCGGTTGCTGGGCATCCCGTGGAAAGAAGTCCGGCAAAATGCCTTCGCTCTGGACAAGCTGGGCGCCCCGGAGCAGGGCAAAAACTTTCTGGAGGGGCTTCTCAGCGGGCAGCAGCGGGAATGGGATCTCGAGTTTGAGCATCTGGAAACCAAAGAGCGCCGCTGGTTCCATAACATCGCCATAGGCAGCGAGGTGGAGGGCAGGACCAAATACATCCTTGTCATGTCCGACCGCACCGCCGACAAACAGGTGAATCAGGCGCTTTCGGATGCCGTTGCCGCAGCCGAGACTGCTAACCGCGCCAAGAGCACCTTCCTTTCCAATATGTCCCACGACATCCGCACCCCCATGAACGCCATCATCGGCTTTACCACACTGGCGATCAGCAATATCGACGACAAGGAGCGGGTGAAGGATTATCTGGCCAAGACCCTTGCTTCCAGCAACCATCTGCTCTCGCTCATCAACGATGTGCTGGATATGAGCCGCATCGAAAGCGGAAAGCTCCATCTGGAAGAGGTGGAGGTCAACCTTTCGGATGTGCTGCACGATCTGAAAACCATCGTCAGCGGGCAGATCTACGCAAAACAGCTGGAGCTTTATATGGACGCGATGGATGTGACCGACGAGGATGTCTACTGCGATAAGACCCGGCTGAACCAGATCCTGCTGAACCTGCTGTCCAACGCCATCAAGTTCACCCCGGCGGGCGGCACGGTCTCGGTGCGGGTGCGCCAGCTTGCCGGGCAGGTGCGCGGCTGCGGGCAGTACGAGTTCCGCATCAAGGACAACGGCATCGGCATGAGCCCGGAATTTGCCAAAAAAATCTTTGAGCCGTTTGAGCGGGAGCGCACCTCCACGGTGAGCAAGACGCAGGGCACCGGCCTTGGGATGTCCATCTCCTATGGAATCGTGAGAGCCATGCAGGGCAATATCCGGGTGGAAAGCAGAGAGGGAGAGGGAAGCCGCTTTATCGTTACGCTGAACATCAGGATTCTGGAGGAAGAAGAAAAAGAGGAGGCAGTACAGCGGGCGGTAACCGGTAATCTCGGACGAAAGCTGGATGCCTGTCTCCAGGGACTGCGGCTTCTTCTGGTAGAAGATAATGACTTGAACGCAGAAATTGCAACGGAACTTTTGACGGAAGAGGGAATCATGATAGAAAGAGCGGAGAACGGCGTTGCATGTATTGATATGTTTAACAAAGCAAAGCAAAATTACTACAGTCTGATTCTGATGGATATTCAGATGCCGATTATGAACGGATATGAAACATCCAGGAGAATTCGAGAACTGAAAGACGGTAACAAATCGCAGATTCCAATTGTTGCAATGACAGCAAATGCGTTTGAAGAAGATAAGAAGATGGCTTTGGCAAGTGGCATGAATGATCATGTTGCAAAACCAATAGATATGAATGTATTATTGCCGACTATTATGAAATATATGTAAAGGAAGAAAGAAGGACACTGATTTTGTAGTCAGTGTTCTTCTTACATATCAGTCGACTAAAGAAAAACATTTTATCCAGTCCATTCTTTTTTGTCAGTTTTCTGCCGGCAAGTCAGAGAGCAGGACATTTCCGTTGACGGTACTTGCCTGAATGGTGAATGCAGAAATACCGGAGCGGGTGAATGTTTTTGTGTAGGATTCCGTTCTTCCATTGGAGACGAGGCGGATTTTTCCGGTTGTCGTGGATGCATGAATGGACGCATCGGCAAGGTCGTGCGGGAGATGGAGTTTCACGGAACCGTTGACGGATTTTGCTGTCAGGTACTCGGAACAGGTTCCCTCGAAGAGGACTTTGCCGTTGACACTGTTTAAGGATGCACGGGAGCAGTCGCCGGTGATTTCAAGTTTGCCGTTTGTGGCGGAAACATCGAGGCTGTCTGTGCGCAGACGGGTCAGGACGATCTTTCCGTTCGCAGCCTGTATGCGGCAGCTGGATGCGGAAAGGGAATCGCCGGGGATTTTGCCGTTTGTGGCGGAAATTTCGGGCGTAGTAAGGGGGAGGGTATCAAGCCCGGTCGCGCCGTTCAAAGAGCGGAGCGTCAGCTTCTGTACGGTGGACGGCACCTGGAAGGAGAACACCTCTTTCTGGTGATTATTGCAGAAAAGATGTTTCCAGAATACGGAAGGGATGAGCTTTTTCTCTCGCAGACAGAACGTATTGCCCTCAATGCCTGCCTCGAAGCGGTCCGGATCGAAGTCGCCGGAAAAGTCAAACTCAACCGAAGCGGAAGTGCCCGGAGCAAAGTCGGCAGAAGCGTTCCGCAGGGAGATTTCCATAGCGGTGATGGCGGTGGAAGGGGCGTACGGGTAGTTCGGATGTGTTTCTTCAGAATTGGAGTGGGTTTTCTCCTGTGGCAGCACGTTTGCAACAGGCTGCTCCGTTGTGGCATATTCCTGACGGAAAAATTCGAGGACATCGTCGACATTGCCGAGTTCCGCACAGATTTCCTCATCGGAGAGACCCTGGCTGCGGGCGTCGGCGAAATGGGATTCGAAATCGTTTAAAATTTCCTCTGCGGCGGCAGAATCAAAGGATGCAAGGCCCTGTTTCAATGCATTCATATAAGTTTCATACGTTGTATTCATCATGATTTTCCTTTCTATCGTCAGATCGTTTCATCTGAAATCAGTCGGTTGATCTGCTGGGTGAAATCCAGCCATTCCTGTTTTTTCTCCTGCTGATAAGCTGTTCCTGCTTCAGTCAGATGGTAATATTTCCGGGCAGGGCCGGATGCGGATTCCTGCAGATACGTTTCCACGTAACCGGCTTCCTTGAGCCGGTTTAAAATCATATAGAGCGTTCCTGCGGCGATGGACATTTCGCGGGAAATGGCGTCTGTCAGCTCATAGCCGTATTTGTCCTCTTTTGTCAGCTGGGAGAGGACACAGGGCTCGAGGACGCCCTTTTTGAGTTGTGGATTCATATGAACACCTCCTTGTTGAGTAGATCATAACACAGACTATATCATAATGCAATATAGCAAACAAAATTTTTATCCTGCCATGTGTTCGATTTTGTACATGGAAATGCCTTGAAAAGAACCGCGGATTTCCGTATAATCAAGCAGAACCCTGAAATTTGACCGGAAAATACAGAAAAATAGAAAGATAGTAAGTTGGAAAGAAGAGGAAAAAATATGAGTGAAATGAATCAGAATAACAATGGCCCGGTAAAGGGCGCGATCCATTCGATCGAGAGCTTCGGATCCGTCGACGGACCTGGCGTACGCTACGTGATTTTCGTGAAGGGCTGCAACATGCGCTGCCAGTTCTGCCA
>OGON01002134.1_pt1 | contig 12492 bp, 7 predicted proteins | sample 1552671 | NCBI WGS metagenome assembly OGON01 (sample SAMEA2580136, study PRJEB22360) | human gut metagenome | biome: human gut; feature: human-associated habitat; material: faeces | place: Denmark | collected 2008/2010 | reverse complement strand
TGCAGGTCCTCCAGGACCTGCCGGGGGGATTGGTTGTACTCCTTGTGCATACGCTTCACTCCTTATAATAGGATCATACCCGCCGGAGGAAAATAAAAGACTCATGCACAGGCAAAGCCTATGCATGAGTCTCATTCTTTCAAAGCAGTCCGGGCGCAAAAGCGCCGTTCTGACGAAACTGCCTAACCCCAGGGCGGGGCGGAATTACTCCCTCACAGCGGTATTCAATTGGGGGTATTATACCAGACCCGGCCCCCTGCGTCAAGTAAAGGATTTGTAAAGTGCTGGGAAACCGGCACCGAAAACGTTCACAGAACGTTCACAGGAAACCGGCACTCTGCCTATTGACGATGGAGTACAATGGTGGTAATATTTAGCCTGCTAACATTTAGGGTGCTAAACATTAAAATCTCAGGAAAGGAGCAGACTATATGAGCTGCATGAATAAACCCGAGCTTATCGGCCCCCTGCTGGGGTACTGCAACCACCGGGCCTATCAGCGGATGGAGCAGAAGCTGCGGCGCTATGGGGTCACGCCCATCCAGTGCCGGTCGCTGACGTATCTGCACCGGCAGCCGGGCCCCGTGGCTCAGAAACAGCTGCAGCAGCATCTGGCCGTGAAGCCCTCCACCGTCAACGGCATCGTGGACCGGCTGGTGGAAAAGGGGATGCTGACCCGGTCCCCGGGGGAAAAGGACGGCCGGTGCCGCATCCTGGGAAATCACCGGCTGACGAAGAACCCCGGGCAGTACACGGGGGGCAGCATCCTGCGGCTGACGGAGGCCGGACAGCAGTTTTATGACGACTTCGAGTCCATCACCCGGCAGATCGAGGACCTGATCCACCGGGGCATGGATCCCCAGGAGACGGAGACCCTGCGCCGGCTTCTGCTGCGGGCGGCGGACAATCTGACATCGGAGGAGGACAACGCATGATTCGGAAATTAGCCCCCTATACCAAGGGGTATCGCGTCTGGATATTCCTGGGCGTGCTGTGTTCGGCAGGCGAGGCCGTGCTGGAGCTGCTGCTGCCCAAGGCCATGAGCCAGATCGTGGACGTGGGCATCGCCAACGGCGACAAGGCGTACATTCTGGCCACGGGGCTGAAAATGATCCTGATGGCCCTGGCGTCCCTGGTGATGGGCGTGGGCGCGGCGGGCCTGGCGGCCAAGGCCGGTATGGGCTTCGGCGCCAACGTCCGGGCCGCGGAATATGCCCAGGTGCAGAGGTTCTCCTTTGCCAACATCGAGCGGTTTTCCACCGCGTCCCTGATCACCCGGCTGACAAACGACGTCTCGTCGGTGCAGATGACCCTGATGATGGGCATGCGGATGCTGGTCCGGGCACCGGTGATGCTGATCACCGCCCTGGTCATGGCCCTGACCATCAGCCTGCAGCTGAGCCAGGTGTTCCTGGTGGTGCTGCCGCTTCTTCTGCTTCTGGTGGCCATTGTCATCCGCTATGTGGGGCCGTTTTTCACCGCCCTGCAGAAGTCCACCGACGACCTGAACCTGGTGGTGCAGGAGAACCTCAACGCCATCCGGGTGGTGAAGTCCTTCGTCCGGGAGGACCGGGAGCAGGAGAAGTTCACCCAGCGCAGCGAGACCCTGCGGCAGACGGCGGAGCGGGCCTTCAGCTTCGTGGTGCTGTTTGTCCCCCTGGTGACCCTGATCATGGGCGGCACCATCATGTCCATCATGTGGCTGGGCGGCCACTATGTGGCCGGGGGCACCATGCTCTCCGGCGACCTGATCGCCTTCTTCACCTACGCCTCCGAAATTCTCATGTCCCTGATGATGGTGGCCATGGTGATGATGGTGCTGACCCGGTCCATCGCCTGCGGCAAGCGCATTGTGGAGGTGCTGGAGGAGCAGCCCGAGATCACCGACTCCGCCGCCGACCCGGCCCTGACCGTTGAAAACGGCGAAGTGGACTTTGACCACGTTTATTTCAAGTATCACAAGGACAGCGACGCCTGGAACCTGGAGGACATCTGCCTGCATATCGACAGCGGCATGACCGTTGGCATCCTGGGCGGCACCGGCAGCGCCAAAAGCACGCTGGTGCAGCTGATCCCCCGCCTGTACGATGCCGAGAGCGGCACCGTGCGGGTGGGCGGTGTGGACGTGCGGGATTATAACCTTGACGTGCTGCGCCGCGAGGTCTCCATGGTGCTGCAGAAGAACGTGCTGTTCAGCGGTACTATTCTGGATAACCTGCGCTGGGGCGATGCCAACGCCACCGAGGAAGAGTGCATCCGCATGGCAAAGCTGGCCTGCGCGGATGAATTCATCCAGCGCTTCCCGGATAAGTACAATACATGGATCGAGCAGGGCGGCTCCAACGTGTCCGGCGGCCAGAAGCAGCGCCTGACTATCGCCCGCGCCCTGCTGCGCAAGCCCAAAGTGCTGATTTTGGACGACTCCACCAGCGCCGTGGATACCGCGACCGATGCCAAGATCCGCAAGGCCTTCCGGGAGGAGATCCCCGGCACGACCAAGATCATCATTGCACAGCGCATTTCCTCGGTGCAGGATGCAGACCGCATTCTGGTGCTGGAGAACGGCCAGATCAACGGTCTGGGCACCCACGCAGAGCTGCTGGCGACCAACGCCATCTATCAGGAGGTCTACAACAGCCAGACGCAGGGCGGCGGCGATTTTGACAAGCAGGGAGGTGCGCAGTAATGGCAGTAAAAGAAGTACATGGCCCCGGCCCGCGGGGCGCACGGGGGCCGCGCCCCAAGGTGGAAAACCCGGGCAAGCTGCTGAAGCGCATCATGGATGAGGTGTTCCGCAACTATCTGCCTCACTGCATCCTTGTGCTTGTCTGCATCGTGGTCAGCGCGCTGGCCAATGTGCAGGCCAGCCTGTTCTTACAGACCTTGATGGACGATTACATCGTGCCCATGACCCGCCAGCAGAACCCCAGCTTTGCACCACTGGCCGGTGCATTGGTGCGGATGTGCTGTATCTACTTCGTGGGCATTCTGGCCGCATGGGCCAACGCCCGCATCATGGTCAACGTAACGCAGGGCACGCTGCGCAATCTGCGCACCAAGCTGTTCACCCACATGGAAAGCCTGCCCATCCGGTATTTTGACACCCATCCCCACGGCGATATCATGTCCGTGTACACCAACGATGTGGATACCCTGCGCCAGATGCTCAGCCAGAGCATCCCGCAGCTGGTGTCCAGCGTCATCACCATCGTATCGGTGTTCTTCAGTATGTGCATGCTCAGCTGGCAGCTGACCATCGTTACCATGCTCATGGTGGCGCTGATGCTGTTCTGTTCCAAGCAGATCGCAAAAAGCTCCTCCAAGTACTTCATCCAGCAGCAGCGGGATCTGGGCAAGGTGAACGGCTACATCGAGGAGATGATGGAAGGCCAGAAGGTGGTCAAGGTGTTCACCCACGAACAGCAGACCCTTGCCGGCTTCCGTGAGTTGAACGACCAGCTGAAGGAAAGCGCCAAGCAGGCCAATGCCTTCTCCAACATCATGATGCCGGTCAACGCCCAGCTGGGCAACATCAGCTACGCCATCTGCGCGCTGGTTGGTGCAGCCATGGCCGTGGGCGGTGTCGGAGGCATGACACTTGGCACCGTGGTGGCCTTCCTCAGCCTGAACAAGGGCTTCAATATGCCCATCAGTCAGGTGTCCATGCAGGCCAACAGCGTCATCATGGCACTGGCTGGTGCGGAGCGCATCTTCAAGATGATGGACGAGCCCAGCGAGACCGACGAGGGCTATGTGACGCTGGTAAACGCCAAGTACGACCGCAACGACCAGCTGGTGGAAACTGCCGAGCGCACCGGTCTGTGGGCGTGGAAGCACCCCCACCACGACGGCACTACCACCTACCACAAGCTGGCGGGCGATATTACCTTTACGGATGTGGACTTTGGCTATGTGCCGGAAAAAACGGTGCTGCATGACATCAACCTGTATGGCCGTCCGGGACAGAAGATCGCCTTTGTTGGCTCCACCGGTGCAGGCAAGACTACCATTACCAACCTGATCAACCGCTTCTACGATATTCAGGATGGCAAGATCCGCTATGACGGCATCAACATTCATAAGATCAAAAAGGCCGATCTGCGCCGCTCGCTGGGCATCGTGCTGCAGGACACCCACCTGTTCACCGGAACGGTGATGGAGAACATCCGCTACGGACGGCTGGAGGCCACCGATGAAGAGTGCATCGCCGCCGCCCGTCTGGCCAACGCAGATGGCTTTATCAAGCGCCTGCCGGAGGGCTACAATACCATGCTGACCGGCGATGGCGCCAACCTCTCGCAGGGACAGCGCCAGCTGCTTGCCATTGCCCGCGCAGCCGTGGCAGATCCCCCGGTGCTGATTCTGGACGAGGCGACCTCCTCCATTGATACCCGCACCGAGGCACTGGTGCAGCGCGGCATGGACGGCCTGATGTACGGCCGCACCAGCTTTGTCATCGCCCACCGCCTGTCCACCGTCCGCAATGCAGACTGCATCGTGGTGCTGGAACAGGGCCGCATCATCGAGCGCGGCAGCCACGACGAGCTGATCGCCAAAAAGGGCAAGTATTACCAGCTTTATACCGGTAATCTGGCCGAGAACTAAACAATTTCCCACCTTCTCACAAAGCCGCCGCACAGCCATGCCGCCGTGCGGCGGCTCTTTTTTACTCCCATGAAGAAGCAATTCTGGAAAATCCGCAGATTTTCCAGAATTGCAAATATAAAAATAATTTTCCGCTGAAGATGGCCAAAGCACACGCGGCGGCCATTCAAAATCGTCCGCTCCACGGTATACAAATGCCCCGGGCTGTGCTAGAATGGAGCAAACGAGAAAAAGGCTGGTGAGTGTATGCACCCTCTGACGGAATATCCCCGCCCGGCTATGCGCCGGGACAGCTACGAGAACCTGAACGGCCTGTGGCAGTACGCCATCACTGCCTCGGCGCAGCGCCCGGCGGGCTGGGATGGCGAGATCTTAGTGCCCTACGCGCCGGAGTGCCGCGCCTCCGGGGTGGGGCGCACATTACAGCCCGGGCAGTGGCTGCACTACCACCGATATTTTGCGCCGCCCGCCGGGATGGGCGGACGGGTGCTGCTGCATTTCGGCGCAGTGGACTACGCCTGCGCCGTGCAGGTGAACGGCCATCTGGTGGGCGGCCACCGGGGCGGCTACTGGCCCTTTACGCTGGATATCACCGCGCAGCTCAACGGCACCGGCCGCAACAGCCTGTGGGTGGCGGTGCAGGACCCCACCGGCCACGGTACACAGGCGCGGGGTAAGCAGACTTTGCAGCCCGGCGGGATGTTCTACCCCGCCCAGAGCGGCATCTGGCAGACGGTCTGGCTGGAGCGCGTGCCGGAAAATTACATCCAGTCTCTCACCGTTACGCCGGACTATGATGCCCGCACCGTGACCGTGAAAGTGCATACCTCTGCGCCCGGCGGTGCGGTGAACCTGTGGGCGGTGGTGCGCGCCGGGGGCGTGACCATTGCCGAGGACTGGGGCGGTGATGAGGCCGGCCAAGACGGTGAGGTGACGCTGCATATTGCGAAGGAGTATTTCTTCCCGTGGAGCCCGGACACGCCCTTTTTGTACGACCTGACCGTGGGCACTACGCAGGGAGAGAAAGAACAGTTCGACACTGTGCACAGCTACTTTGCCCTGCGCAAGTGGAGCTGCGCACCGGACGCAAGGGGCGTGCTGCGCTTCTGTCTGAACGATAAGCCCATTCTGCTCAACGGCCTGCTGGATCAGGGCTACTGGCCGGAGGGACTGTACACCCCGCCCTCGGATGCGGCGGTGGAGCGGGAGCTGAGCGAGGTAAAGGCGCTGGGCTACAACCTGCTGCGCAAGCACGCAAAGATCGAGCCGCAGCGCTGGTACTACCACTGCGACAGGCTGGGTCTTGTAGTCTGGCAGGATATGGTCAACGGCGGCAGTAAGTATAACCTGTGGTTCGTCACCTACCTGACCAATGTTTTGCAGCCGCTTATGCGCCGCCTGCCGGACAAGGCGGCGCTGTGGGGGCTGCTGAGCCGGGGCAGCGAGGCAAGCCGGGAAGAATACCGCCGGGAGCTGGAAGATACGGTACAGGCGCTGCGCTGCCACCCCTGCGTGGGCTGCTGGGTGCCCTTCAACGAGGGCTGGGGACAGTACGATGCCGCCGGGGCAGTGCAGACCATCCGCACGCTGGACGATACCCGTCTTGTGGACGAAGCCAGCGGCTGGTACGATCAGGGCGGCGGGGATGTATACTCCCTGCACAACTACTTCTACCCCCTGCGGGTGCGCCCGCAGACCCGCACCGTGGCGCTGAGCGAGTACGGCGGCATTGCATGGCCCATGCCGGGGCACGAGCCGCCCCGCAAGACCTACGGCTACGGCACAGCCAAAAGCCGGGAGGAACTGACCGCCCGCTACAAAAAATTGCAGCTGGGCGCAGTGCTGCCGCAGCTGCAAAAGGGGCTTTCGGCGCTGGTGTACACCCAGCTGACCGACATGGAGGACGAGGTGAACGGTCTGTTCACCTACGACCGCACCGCCATCAAGCCGGACGCCAACGCCGTCCGTTCGGTGAACGCCGCCCTTGCCGCAGAGTTTGCAAGGGTAATAAAATAAAAACAACGCCCGGGTTTTCCACCTTCCGCAGAAAGGGTGTGGAAAACCCGGGCGTGTTGTTTTTACAAAGCCATTAGCTGTTGGCGCTGTTGGCGCTGTTGGCGTTCACGATCTTGGCGGCGGGCAGCTTGCTCATGGCAGAGCTGCTCAGGGTGCTGTCCAGCTGGGCACCGTAGGCGGCAAGGGCATCGTTCAGCTCCTCGCCCTTCATGTCGCTCAAAATCTGGCTGCGCAGAGCATCCAGCGTGGAAACGCCCAGCGGATCCAGACGGACGGCCAGCATCATGGCGTAGCCGGTGTACTGGATGGCGGCTGCCTGTCCGTAGGCAAGGCCGCGCAGGGTATCGGCGGCACCCTCCTGCGTAAAGGCGTCGGTCAGGTCGCTTTCGCTCAGCAGGTCGGTCTGCAGGGTGCTGGTGGAGGGAACCTCTGCATCCAGCACGGCGCAAATATCGGTCAGTGCGCTGCTTGCGATGCTGTTAAAGGCGGCCATCTGGCTGGAGGCGTCCTCCGGGGCGGCGGCGTTGTAGCTGTCCACAGCCTTCTGGGCAAGGGAGAGCATCTCGGCCTTCTGGTCATCGCTGGCAAAGGCGAAGGTGCTGGTGTTGTACAGGGGCACGGTGATAAAGCCGATCTCGTACATGGTGCTGTCCAGATGCTCGGTCAGCTCGCCGTCCTCCACAGGGGTCTCGCCGTCCTTGCCGTAGACAAGATCCAGCAGCAGGACCTGCTTGTACTGCAGCTGCTGGAACAGCTTCAAGGTCTCCAGCCCGATGCCGTTGGCAGTGTAGGCATCGCCGTAGTTATCCATCAGCTGCTGGGCGTAGCTGTCGGCGGCAGACTTCTGCTCCTCGGTCAGCTCACCGCCCAGTTCAGTAAAGCGGGCATCCACAGCGGCAAGGGTCTGCAAAGTCTCAAGGGTCTTTTGCGCCACATAGTCCTTTACCACGGCGGTCTCGCCGGTGTCGGCATCGGTGGTGATGGTGGCCTTGAGGAAGGAATTCACCTTGCTGGTGTCCTGCTCAGAGTCCGCCAGCTGTGCAGCCTGCTGGTAGGCATCGTACTGCGCCAGCAGGTACAGGCCGCTGGTCACCTCAAAATCACCGATCTTGCCCACGGTGTCCGGGGTGGAGAGTGCACAGCCCACAAGGCTGACGGTCAGTGCAAGTGCGCATACCAGCGCAAGCAGTTTCTTTTTCATGCGTTTTGCTCCTTATTGTTTTTATAAAACCCTCTCAGTCACGTTTGCGCGTGTCAGCTCCCCCTGTTTGGGGAGCTTTTTCGCGTTCGGTGCCAGTCAGGATATCTGCCATAGCTTTCAGGATGTTTTGCAGCAGTTCCAGCGGCTTTTCGTCCGGCTGTAATACCACCGAGAGATAGGGCTTTGTACCCGCCCCGGCGGTGACACGGCCATTGAAAGCTTGCAGCAGGCCGCGTATCATGGCAAGGTCCAGCGTTTCCAGATTCAGGATTAGGGTATCCTTCTTCTGGGTCACTTCGTACACGCCCACGGCAGCGGCCTGTACGCGGACAAGGGAAACGTTGACCAGATCGCTCACCGAGGGCGGCGGGTCGCCGTAGCGGTCGATGAGCTCGTCCAGCACATCGGCGGCGTCCTCCGGGGTCTGGATGGCGGCAATGCGCTTGTAGGCCTCGATGCGGCCCGCGCCGTCCGGGATATACTTTTCCGGGATGAAGGCGTCCACCCGCAGGTCCACAAGACAATCGCTCTTGTCCCGCTGGACGGGCTCGCCCCGCGCCCGGGCAATGGCCTGTCCCAGCATTTTAACGTAGAGGTCGTAGCCCACGGCTTCCATGTGGCCGTGCTGGCTGTGCCCCAGCAGACTGCCCGCGCCGCGGATCTGCAGATCTCGCATGGCGATGCGGAAGCCGGAGCCAAAAGCGGTGAACTCCCGGATGGCAGAAAGTCGCTTCTGGGCGATATCGGTCAGGGTCTTGTCCCGGCGGAAGGTGAAGTAGGCGTAGGCCTTGCGGCCGGAGCGCCCCACCCGCCCACGGATCTGGTACAGCTGCGCCAGACCCATGCGGTCGGCGTCCTCAATGATGAGGGTGTTGCAGTTGCGCACATCGATGCCGGTCTCAATGAGGGTGGTGCAGACCAGAATGTCGATCTCGCCGTTCAGCAGGTGCTGCCATACGGGGTTCAGCTCTTCCTCGGTCATCTTGCCGTGGGCGATGCCCACCCGCGCACCCGGCACCATCTGGCTGACATGGGCGGCGCAGGCTTCAATGTTGTCCACCCGGTTGTGCAGGTAGTACACCTGCCCGCCCCGGGCAAGCTCCTTCTTCATGGCTTCGGCAAGGATAACATCGTTGTATTCCAGCACAAAGGTCTCCACCGGCTGCCGCTCGATGGGCGGCTGCTCAATGGTGGAAAGATCCCGGATGCCGCTCATGGCCATGTTCAATGTGCGGGGGATGGGGGTGGCCGACAGGGTGAGCATATCCACCCCGATGAAGTTTTCCTTCAGCTTTTCCTTGTGCTTCACGCCAAAGCGCTGTTCCTCATCAATGATGACAAGGCCGAGGTCGTGGAACTTCACATCTTTGGACAGCAGCCGGTGTGTGCCCACCACGATATCCACGCTGCCGGCCTGTAAGCCGCGCAACGTCTCCTTCTGCTGCTTGGCGGTGCGGAAGCGGGACAGCATCCCGATCTTTACCGGGAAGGCCTCCATGCGGGAGAGCAGGGTGTTGTAGTGCTGCCACGCCAGCAGGGTGGTGGGTGCCAGCAGGGCGCATTGCTTGCCGCCCATGATGCACTTGAAGGCGGCGCGCAGCGCCACTTCGGTCTTGCCCACGCCCACATCGCCGCAGAGCAGACGATCCATGGGGTAACCCTTTTCCATGTCCTGCTTGATCTCGGCGGTGGCGTGCAGCTGGTCGTCCGTTTCGTCGTAGTCAAAGCGGGTCTCAAAGTCCCGCTGCCAGTCGCCGTCCGGCGGGAAGGCATAGCCTGTGGCCTGACGGCGGCGGGCGTAAAGCTCAATCAACTCCTGCGCCATCTCCTCGGTGGCCTTTTTCACCTTGGCGCGGGTGCGCTGCCACTCGGTGCCGCCCAGCTTTGCCAGCTTTACCTTTTCCTCATCGCCGGGGGCGGTGTAGCGGCTGAGCAGATCCAGCTGGGTCACCGGCACATACAGCACATCCGAGCCGGAATACTGCACCTTGAGGTAGTCCTTGGTAGCGCCCTGCACCTCCAGCCGCTGGATACCGGCGTACATCCCGATGCCGTGGCTCTGGTGCACCACATAGTCCCCGGGCTTGATGTCTGAAAGACTGGACAGGGCGTTTTTGTTCTTCTTGCGCTTTTTGGCTTCGGCGGCGGCTTCCTCGTCCAGCCCGTGACGGCGGCTGGAAAGCACCGCTGCGTGGGCAAAGGGGAAGGTGCACCCGGCAGTCAGATGCCCGGGCAGTACCTGTAAAATACCCTTGGCGGGGCGCACATCCCGGCTCATGCTCACGGCATAGCCCTTGTCGGCAAGGTCGCGGGTCAAAGCGGCTGCGCCCTTGGGCGTACCGGCAAACAGAGTGACGGCGTAGCCTTGGGCGATGAGCGGGTCTAAGTCCTCCCGCAGGGAGGCAAGGTCGCCGTTCCAGTTGGGGGCGGCAAAGGCCTCGGCGTTGATGAGGTCTTTCAGCTTGAACTCGTTCATCCCGCGCAGAAAGTTCTCGCACAGCAGGGTACTGCTGCTCTGGGCGGCAATGACAAGATCGTCCATGGTCTGGTACAGCACATCCAGCCCGGGGCAGAGCACGCCCTCTTCCAGCAGTCCGGTCAGCTCCTCGCTGCGGCGGAACTCAGTGGCCTTTTGGGCATCCCGGATGCCGCCAACTTCATCCAGAATGAACAGCGGCGCGTCCAGATGGTCCAGCAGTGTGGCGGGGGCGGGGTAGCGGATGCCGTAATATTTATCCATGGCCTCCGGCATCAGGCCGGAATCCAGCTGGGAAAGATCGGCTTCGGTGGCCTTTTCCAGCGCGGTGCGGTGCTTGCCGCGCGCCTTTTTGATGGCGCTGCGCAGCGCCTCGGCAGTCTCGGCGGTGCTGCCGAACAGCACCTCGCGGGCAGGGGAGAGGTATATTTTTTCCAGTGCACCGTCCCGCCGCTGGGTCAGCAGGTCGAAGGAGGCCAGCGAATCGATCTCGTCGTCCCAGTATTCCACGCGGGCGGGCTGACGCATATCCGGCGCGTAGATATCCACGATATCGCCGCGCACGCTGAACTGTCCCGGGCCGTCCACCTGACTGCGGCGCACATACCCGGCGGCAAACAGCCGCGCCACCAGTGCCTCGCGGTTATACACCATGCCGGGCTTTAAGGTGAGGGTATTCTGGATGAACTCAGCCCGGGGCACGGTGTACTGCAAAAGTGCCTCGGCGGGCACGCAGACGGCCTGCAGCCGTCCGCCCGCCAGTGCGCCCAGCACCGAAAGGCGGCGGTACTCGTACTCGCGGCCTGCACCCTCCACCGGGCGCAGCATAAAGTCCCGGGGCGGGAACACCGCTGCGGTAAGCCCCAGCGCCTTGAGGTCGTCCGCAAAATGGGTGGCCTCGGCTTCGCCGGGGGTCACGATGCAGAGCACCCGGCCAAGGTCTTTTTGCAGTGCGGCATACAGCAGCGCCCTGCCTGCGGGCGGCAGACCGAACAGCGCCGCCGGCCCTGCCGAGCCAAAGCTTGCGGCGACCTTCTGATATTCCGGGGTGGCCTTGAGTAAGGCTTCGTACATGGAAAAACCTCCTTTCCTGTCAGGATGCGGGAGAATGATTTTTACCCGTTATACTTGCTCTGCGCCAGACCCAGTTTACCGTCCATGATAAGCTTTGCGGCGGCTTCAAGGTCGGCGTAGCGGTCGGCGATGGCCTTGGCGTCCTCTGGCGGGAACTTGCCCAGCACCCATGCGGCAAGGTCGTAGTCCGGGTGGGGCTTTGCGCCGATGCCGATGCGGATGCGGGGGAAATTCTCCCCGCCCAGCCGGGCAATGATGCTTTTCAGGCCGTTATGCCCGCCCGCAGAGCCGGAGGGACGGATGCGCAGCTTGCCGGGGGCTTGGGTGATGTCATCGCACAGCACCAGCACATGGTCGGCAGGGATCTTGAAAAAGCCCGCCATAGGGGCGATGGAATCGCCGGAAAGGTTCATGTAGGTCAGGGGCTTTAGCAGCACCACCTTGTGGCCATTCACCTCGCCCTGTCCCCACAGGCCTTGGAACTTGGTTTTGCCCACAGAGATGTTCCACTTGTCGGCCAGCGCGTCCAGCGCGGCAAAACCGGCGTTGTGGCGGGTGCCATCGTACTTTGCTTCGGGGTTGCCCAGCCCTGCAATGAGCCAGATATCGTTTTCATTCATGATATGATAATACCTTTTCCTGATAATAGTGTGATACAACATCTAAGTATAACATACGCGCGCGCAAAAAGATATACATTATAAGCAAAAAATGCCCCCATGCCGCAGGGCACAGGGGCAGAAAAACATTATATTACAGGTTCAGCGTGATGGCAGAGGCCTTCCAGCGGCCGTCCTCCTTCACCATGGTGATGGTGCCGGACACCTGCGCGGCGGCGGTGCTGTCCGTAGCGGTCAGCAGGGCGGCGGAAAAGTCGTAGCAGTTTTCTGCCCCGGCGCGCTTTTTCAGGGTGAGGTCGGCGGGCACCAGCTTGTCGCCGGACTGCCCGGCCAGCGCGGTGATGCGGGTGGGCAGACGGTTCGCCATGATTTTGTTCAGGCAGTCGGCTGTCATGGTATCGCCCAGCTGCGCCTGAAGAAAGGCGTACAGCCCATCGGTGTCCGCTGCGGCAAGCCCCGGTTCACTGCCGGCGGGCGCGGCGGCATCCAGGTCCAGGACC
>OGON01002120.1_pt1 | contig 12551 bp, 11 predicted proteins | sample 1552671 | NCBI WGS metagenome assembly OGON01 (sample SAMEA2580136, study PRJEB22360) | human gut metagenome | biome: human gut; feature: human-associated habitat; material: faeces | place: Denmark | collected 2008/2010 | reverse complement strand
CTTACCAAGCGAGGCGACGATTTCCTGTTTGATGTGCTTCACGAAGGAAAGCACAGTTATTATACCACAAAGAACACCATACTTGCAACAGGCGGTATAGGCAGAGTTTACAAATACACCACCAATCCTGCCGTTGCCACAGGTGACGGAATCCGCCTCGCATACGATATGGGTGCTACGATAAAGGAGCTAAGCTACGTTCAGTTTCATCCCACCGCTTTTAACGGAAACGACAGGGAGCAATTCCTGATAAGCGAGTCGGTACGAGGAGAGGGTGCATACCTGCTCAACTGTAACAAAGAACGCTTTATGGACAGATATGACAAACGCCTTGAGCTTGCCCCGCGCGATGTTGTATCGCGCTCTATAATTCTTGAAAGCCGCAGAACGGGCAGCGACAACTTCTACCTTGATATAAGATACAAGGGGCACGATTACCTTGTAAACCGCTTCCCCGGAATATATGAGGGATGCTTAAAACACGGCGTTGATATGACCAAGGATTTAATTCCCGTATTCCCGTGCCAGCACTACCTCATGGGCGGAATCGACGTTGACCTTGACGCGCGTACTTCTATTTCGAGAATGTATGCTGTAGGTGAATGCTCGCACACGGGAGTTCACGGCAAAAACCGCCTCGCAAGCAACTCGCTTTTGGAGGCACTTGTATTCGGAAAGCGCGCGGCAGACGATATAGCGTCTCTTTCTAAAAAGGACCCTGACCACGTGACCGTTACGGAGCACAAAACGGATATTTCGGGTGCTCCGCTGCCAAAGGGGATGCGTACGGAAATTCGCTCGATTATGCAACGTTCTTACTTTGTAATTCCGGATATGGACGCGGTAAGAGTAGGCTTGAAGCGCGTTGACGCTATACTTATGAGACTTAAAAACGGCAAATTCGCAATTACACCCGACTATTGTGAGGCTTTAAGTCTTGCCACGGTAGCCCATATAATCTTAAAAGAGGTGGACGAAGGATGATTTTACCGCAGTTTTACACGGACGACATTATTAAGCGCGCCATACTTGAGGATATTAACTATGTCGATGTGGCGTCGGATTACCTGATATCCGAGGAGCAGCGCGATGAGGCGTATTTCGTCTCAAAGGCAGACGGCGTTCTCTGCGGCATAGATGTCGCAATGAGAGTTTTTGAACTTTTGGACGATTCTTTTACCGCCAAGGTATATATGCACGACGGCGACAGGGTGAAAAAGGGCGACCTTATAGCCGAATTCAGCGGAAAAACCACGCTTCTTTTAAAGGGCGAGCGAACTGCTTTGAACTTGTTGCAGCATATGTCGGGAATAGCCACGGCGACCGCAAAGGCAGTAAAACTCTGTGAGGGAACAAAGGCTTCGATAGCCGACACAAGAAAGACCCTTCCGTCTCTGCGCGCCCTTCAAAAATACGCGGTAACCTGCGGCGGAGGCAAAAACCACCGTTTTAATCTTTCCGACTGCGCTATGCTCAAGGATAATCACATAGACGCCGGAGGCGGCATAACGGGAGCCGTAAAAAAGCTTCGCGGAAAGATAGGTCATACGGTGAAAATTGAGGTTGAAACACGCAACCTTGATGAAGTAAAAGAGGCGGTCAAGGCAGGAGCCGACATAATAATGCTTGATAATATGGACTGTGACACCATGAAAAAAGCCGTTGAGATAATCGGCGGCAAGGCTCTTACGGAGGCTTCGGGCGGAATTACCGACGAAACCATACCCGGCGTTGCGGCGTGCGGCGTAGATATAATATCCATCGGAGCGCTGACTCACTCCGTTCAGGCATTTGACATTTCCATGAAAATGAAAAAATAAAAAGCCACCCCCAAGATGTGCCTTAGCTTATCTTGGGGGTATGTTATTTTGAAGCAATAATGCCTTATAAATACTAAGCCGGCGGCGCCGAACAAAAAGTTTCGGTGCCGCTATTTTTTGTTCGGCTGCAGAAAAAAACGCATTGTTACACTAAGGCTGCCGCTTATTCAATTCTGCCTTTAGAGCTATTGTCCGTAAGGCGGTCAAAGCACAGCTCGGAAAGACGTGTCGCACCGCACAATTCATACAAGGCGGAAGCAAACAAGAGCGAATTACACGGTGGCAGAACCTTTGTTATGTCATCGGGCAGAGTAACTCCGCTACCCGACAAACAGACGGTACTTCCCGAATACTCATTCCTATATAAAAGGCACCCTCCGTCCGGATTGCTTTTATCTGTTCGCGGAGCTATTACAAATGTGCAGCCGCCTGCCTCATTCACGTTTTCCGTGACGGTCATCGCAAGACCCCAATCGTCATACAGCCGTCGGCGCACGGGAGAAAATTCTTCGGGATTACCCGTTATTACCTTAAGATTTGAGGCAAGAGGAACAAGTAAAGACAGCTTATCCTTTTGAAAGCCGTTAAAATCCATAACAGCCACGCTCGTTTTTTCCGGCGGAAGAGAGCATTTCTTTATATAATCAACTGCGGAATTAAAAAGCATAACGGACGGCAGTATACGAGGCTCGAAATTCTTAACCTTTTCGTCCTCCGTTATGGTTCCTCCGCACACTATAACTCTGCCCGCGCACCGCCCGAGCAGGCTGTATATTTCACCCGTATCGACCTCTTCATTTTCATCACACACAAGCGTCAGCGTAAAAAACGGAGCACTGCCTAAAACGCTTATCCGCTCGATAACGGGTTCGGGCGGAAAAAGCCTGTAACGAAGCCTCTTAAAAAATCCGCCGCCGATTCTTTCTATTTTAATTACTCCGAACATAAAAGCACCCCCGCATAATATTATGCGGGGGTTTTGATTTTAATGTTTGTTGTTTATTGCTCGTCCGCGCCTGCCGAAGAGGTTAAGAGAGAATTTGCCTTTTGATACTGTTCATCCTCTGAATGAGATAAAAGTGCCAAACGGTTCTTTTTCTGTGAGGACAGCTCCACAAGATAATCCGGAGTTAAGCCCACACCGTTATACACATCGCTTGTATACGGCTTTATCTCTGCCACGGTGAGCTTTACCGCACCTCCGTCACTCAACTGATAAACCCTTTGCATGGTTCCGTTGCCCTTTGTCGCCGTACCTACGAGCTTTGCTTTGCCGAAATCGCGCATATCGCAGGCGAAAAGCTCCGCAGGCCCGGAGGTGTCTTTATCGACAAGTATCACTGTGGACACATTTATGCTGTCGGCGTCCGATGTAAAGGTCTCTATGGCTTCACCGTTTTTATCAACGGCGGTAGCGAGTGCCTTTGTTCCGTCGCTTGCCACAGGAACAAGCACATCAAGCGCGTCTGTCGCATACTCTACGGTTCCGTTCGAGACCGCCCGCAAATCTATTATAATGCCGCTCACACCTTGCTTTATAAGCGTATTTACGGCATTTTTGAGCTGCGATGCGGTGGTCGAATAAAAATCGGTTATTTTAACATAACCCACCTCGCCTACCGTCTCATAATAAACAGTCTGCGCGGTGTAGCCCTTTACCATATTTGCGGCAACGAGATTACCGTCATGAATAAACGCAACATTTACGGACGAGAGCTTTTCGCCCTCAAGCTTTTTTACAAGCTCTTTATAGTTATAAACCGTGACTTCCTCTTCATCTATGGTAACTATACGGTCGCCCTTAGTCATATTGTTAAGTGCCGCCGGAGAACCGTCGGAGACCTCTGCCGCATAAAGGCACATATCGTCCTCATTAAACGCCGGAATTATGCCGACGCCCATTTTCTGACCGTTCATCTCGTTTTTATATACGTCATACTCTGACGCGGTCATATAATAGCTGTAACTGTCGCCTACGCCGTTTGCAAAGCCCTCTGCCATATCCGCGTTTAAAAGCGTTTCGTTAATCTCGCCGTAGTAATTAGTGCGGATAACGTCGTCTATCTCCGCTAAAAGCGAATAAGTCTGTGAACGCTTCGGGAGATCTTTGATTATTGAATTGTACATTTTCATTGACACAGCCATGGTACCTGCCACAGAGCCTGCCATAGCCACGAATATCAATGCGAGCGCAAGGCCCAGGGATATTTTCCTATTCAAATGAACGCCTCTCTTTCGGGGGTTTTATCAAAGACCTATATACGGCTCGGGATTTACTCGATTTTTATTTACATAGACCTCAAAATGAAGGTGCGGACCCGAGGAGTTGCCGGTGGAGCCAACCTTGCCTATATACTGACCCTGCGATACGGTTTGACCCGCGCTGACGCCTATGCTGCTGAGGTGCGCATATCTTGTCCACACGCCGTTGCCGTGGTCTATAAGCACGTTGTTGCCCCAGCTTGAGTGATACGAAGCGGAAATTACCGTACCGCCTGCCGCGGCGTAAACGGGCTGACCGTTTATATTTGCACCGGCTATGTCAACGCCCTTGTGGCCGTTGTGGCCGTAGTGCTGTGAAACGTAATAATTGCACGTGAGCGGAAAGCTCATGCCGCTTGAGAGCACACCGTTACCCGAAGAACCCGTGGTATTGCTGATTGACTGAGCTTCGAGTTTATCCATCTTGGCCTGATAAGCGTCATTCTGCGAATCAAGGCTTGAAATCATTGATTTGAGCGACTTCACCTGAGCTTCAAGACGTGACTGCTTTGCGTCAAGGGTATTGTAAACGCTCTTGACCTCTGCGCGAGCAGACTCTATGGCGGCCTTTTCGTTAACTATTTCAGACTGCTTTTCCTGCTGTGACTGCTGATCTGAGGAGAGCTGTTCTTTTGTTTTATTAAGCTCATTAATTTCATCCTGCAAGCCCTTTACAAGCTCATTATCATGCTCCGAAACACGTTTGAGCAGCTCAAGTCTTGTCAAAAAGCTCGCATAGTCGCCGGAGCCGAGAAGTACCTCAAGCGCCGAGCTTTCGCCTGCTTTATATGCCGAGCGAAGTCTCGCTTTAAGTACGTCGTATGTTACGTTGACAGCGGCTGTCTGTGTTTCTATTTGAATATTTGCGGCGTCTATTTCGGCTTGAAGTCTGTCGATTTCCGCCTGATAGTTGTTGATAATTTCATCCTTTGCCGCTATTTGCTTGTTAAGGTCGGTTATCTTGGCGTTGTAAACATCAAGCTGAGCCTGCATATCGGAAATCTGATTGAGCAAATCGTTTACGGACGCCTTATTATCGCTGATTTTATTATTATTGGCATTTATTTTGCTTTCAAGCTCGTCTATCTGATCCTGCACGGACGAAGCCGAGCCCGAAAACGCCGTCACGGAAAACAACATAGCTGTTATTAATGTAACGGAAATAATGCGTATAAATGCTTTCTTCTGATGCTTCAAAATAAAAAGAACTCCTTTAATACCGGATTTACCCCTTTAAAAATTACGGAAGATACGGCGCGGGATTTACCCTTGTGCCGTTTATCCAGACCTCAAAGTGCAGATGCGCCCCGGCGTGCGGATTTGCCGGCGTCGGCGCGGGACTTACGTTACCCGTATTGCCTACAAGAGCTATAACCTGCCCCTGCTTTACCGTTTGCCCCTTGCTTACCTTCATAACGCTGCAATGAGCGTATCTTGTGCAAACGCCGTTGCCGTGGTCAATAAAGACGTTATTGCCCCAGCTCGAATGATATTCGGCGGAAAGAACCTTACCGTCCGCCGCGGCCCTGATCTCTTTACCGTATGTATTGCCGGTTGCACCCCTTGTGGTAAAATCAATACCCTTGTGATTCGGGTAGCCGTACCAGCCTGCCGATATGGTTACGTTTGGATACTGAAGGGGACAAATCATACCCTTGGGAGATACCGTATAACCGCCTGTATTTCCACCGGTATTTCCTCCCGTATTGCCGCCCGCGTTTCCGCCTGTATTGCCGCCGGGCTTTGGCAATTCGCCGGTGCCCTGCGACGCATTTTTCGCCAGTTCCGCAAGCTTTTTATCGTAGCTGTCTTTCGCAGCCTGTATTTTTTTATTCTCGTTTTCTAATTCCTTGGAGCCTGCGCTGAGAGACGAGATATATGCGTTTCGCTGTGCAACCTGCTTTTCAAGGGTAGACTGCTTTGAATCTACGGTATTGTAAAGCGACTGCACCTGCGTTTTAGACGAAACAATATCCGCCTTTTCCGACTCTACGGCGGTCTGCTTAGCCTTTACTTCCTGCTGATTTGACGACAGAAGCTCCTTTGTGTCGTTAAGCTTTGCAATATCATCCTGCAAAGATTTCATAAGCTGCCTGTCATGCTTTGTGGTTTTACTTAAAAGCTCAAGCCTTGTGAGGAAGCCCTCATAATCACTTGCCGTAAGAAGCACCTCAAGAGTGGAACTTTCGCCTGCCATATAAGCCGCGCGAAGTCTCTCCTTTAAAAGGTTATATGTATCGTTTACGGTCTTTGTCTGAGCTTCTATGCTCTCGCTTGCCTCGTCTATGTTCTTTTGAAGAGAGTCTATTTCTTTTTGATAATCGTTTATAACGGCGTTTTTGTCGCCTATCTGACTGTTAAGCTCCGTTATTTGACTTTGGTACGTGTCAAGCTGCTCCTGCAAAGCGTCAATCTGTTCCGAGGAATAGCCGTTCGACTCTTTGGCACCGTCGATTTTATTTTGCAAATCCTTTATTTTTTGCTCATTCTGTTTTTTCTTTGCCTCGGCAGCCGCGATTTTGTTTTCCAAATCCTCCTTGGAACCCGCCGCGGAAGCCGGTAAAAATGACGCGCAAAAAACGAATATTACCGACAGTAAAAGGCTCAAAGCTCTTTTGAGACCGTTTTTAGTCATCAGAGACCACGCTCCCTTGCTCTTTCAGGTATTTAGCCATCGAAACAAGACTTCCGAAACCTCCTGTAAACAATCCTATTGCAACAAATACGAGAAGTATCTGCCACCAGTACTCGCTGAACGGCACGAGCGAAAAGCCGATTAACGAGAGAGTCTGTGCGAACACTTTTTCGGCTACTGCATAAAGTCCCCACAGAACTCCCAGGGATACTATGCCGGAAATCGTACCGAGTATCATACCCTCTATCATAAACGGCCAACGAATGAACCAATTTGTGGCACCTACCGCCTTCATTATTGAAATTTCAAGCTTTCTTGAGAACATCGTTATGCGTATTGTGTTTGAAATTATGAAAAGCGCAACAAGGAACAGCATTATAACAAGCCCCACGCTGACTATCGAAACCGCATGGCGAAGAGACAAAAGCTTGCTTGCAAGGTCGCTGTTTTCTCGCACCGAATCGACTTTGTTTATCTGCTTTATCTGAGAAACGGTAGTTTCAAACTGTGACAAATCCTTTACCGTGACCTTATATGCGTCGGGAAGCGGAATTTCGTCAAAGCCCTCAAACAGAGCCGCGTCGCCGCCCATGCTCTGTATCTGCTCCTGGAACGCAACTTCCTTCGGCACAAATTCGCAGCTTTCAACATTGCTTATGCCTTTAAGCGAGGTACCTATCTGTGTTGTTTCGTCCTCCGAGGCATCGTCGGCAACATAGACCATTACTACATTTTGCGACTGCACCTTGTCGACTACATTGTTAATATTAAAATATATCATTATGCCCGCGCCCATAATTATAAGACATGCCATAAGCACGGTTACCGATGCCAATGACATAAGGCGATTGACCCACACATTGCGGAAGCCCTCGTGCGTAAGATATTTTAAGCTTGTCCCTTTCACCTGTTGTCACCTCCGGTCTTTTTTTCAATGGCGTCGAGATACTTTGAGTAATCAACGTCATCGTCGGAGGAATCCGAATCCACGCCGTATGTCGCCATAAACTTTTCAAGGTCGGCGTCCGAATTCGGCTGAACATAAAACGGGCTGATGCTGTCTTCCTTTTGCTTGGCCACACGGTCCTCCACCGTCTCCGAGGAGGCAATGTTCTGAACCGCAGCCGCGGCTGCCGCCCTTTCCGCATTTGACGCGTCGGAAGCATAATCTCTTTCGATGGTGGCGTAATCATCGGGAAGTGCCTCGGTGTCTTCGGAGTCCGAAACCACGGCGCCCTGCTCTATTGTAATAACCCTGTGGTGGAAATGACGGACGAGATTATGCTCGTGAGTTACCATTACCACGGTGGTTCCGTTTGCGTTTATATGGTTTAAAAGGTCAACTATTTCGTAAGACATTTCGGGGTCGATGTTGCCCGTAGGCTCATCCGCAATTATAAGCCCCGCATTATTTACAAGCGCACGCGCGAGCGCAACTCTCTGCTGCTCGCCGCCCGACAGCTCCGTCGGCAGATTTCTCGCCTTGGAGGCAAGTCCTACAAGGCTGAGTATATAAGGCACGCGTTTTCTGACTTCCTTTTCCTTGGCACCGATGCAGCGCATCGCAAATGCGACATTGTCAAACACCGTCATGGTCGGGATAAGTCTGAAATCCTGGAATACTATACCGAGAGTCCTTCTGAAAAGAGGAATCTCTTTTTTCTTTAAATTGTTAAGATGATAACCGTTTATGATAACAGAACCGCTGTTAGGCACCTGCTCGCGCATCATTATCTTGAGAAACGTACTCTTGCCGGCTCCCGATGAGCCGACCACAAAGACAAATTCTCCGTCGTTTATCTTGATATTGACATCTTTAAGCGCTTCGGTCCCGTTATCGTAAGTTTTTGATACATTTTTAAATTCAATCACTTAGAACATACCTCTGCTTTTCACAATATTCCCACCGCTGAACTCTGCCGTAAAGTTTAATACCGACGGGCAGAGACTCTACACAACCGCTATAAAAAATATAGGCGGCAAAATGAGTATAATCACTCATAATACCGCCTTTAATTATAGCATAGAACGTCAAGTTTGTAACCATTTTGTAATATGGTAAATTATATTCGCGCACTTTAGACAAAATCCCACTTGTAACATTGTGCAATTTTCCCATTTGCAACAGCGCGCGGAAAATTACTTTTCTTTAATACTTGACGGGGCTTGAATCAAGATATTTCTTAACCATAAGAGCTACTTTAAAAACTATTGCGTCATCGAACTCGCGAAGGTCAAGGCCTGTGAGCTTTTTAATCTTTTCAAGACGATATACAAGAGTATTTCTGTGTACAAAGAGCTTTCTTGAGGTTTCGGATACGTTGAGGTTGTTTTCAAAGAACTTCTGAATTGTAAAGAGCGTTTCCTGATCGAGATTGTCGATAGAGCCGCGCTTGAAAACCTCCTTTAAGAACATATCGCAAAGAGTTGTGGGAAGCTGATATATAAGTCTCGCAATACCGAGATTGTCATAGCTCACAATGCTCTTTTCGGTGTCGAACACCTTGCCAACCTCAAGAGAAACCTGAGCCTCTCTGAATGAGCGTGCAAGATCCTTTATTCCCTCAACCGTAGTACCTATGCCGACAAGAACGTGAGAATAGAACTCCGTTCCGAGACCGTCGGCTATCGAGCGTGCAAGCTTTTCGAGATCCTTTGTGTCGATATTCGGCTTAACCTCTTTGATAAGGGCAATATCTGTCTCGTTAAGGTTTATTACGAAATCCTTGGTCTTATCCGGGAACAGGTTCTGAATTATATCATAAGCGGAAATATCTATATGCTCGGTAATTCTTATGAGAATTACGACGCGTGACACGTCATTGTTAAAATGAAGCTCTCTCGCCTTGAGATAAATATCACCGGGCAGTATGTTGTCAAGAATTACGTTCTTGATAAAGTTTGCGCGGTCGTATTTTTCATCATAATACTGCTTAATGCTTGAGAGTGTTACGGCAAGCATTGAGAGATATTTCAAGGCAAGGTCGTCTTCGCCCGAAACAAATACGGCATATTCGGGGTGCATACGCGCACCGAACGGCTTATAAGAATACCCGTCTACCGATATAACCTCCGTTCCGCTGAAAACCGCGGTAACCTCGGTTGAGAGCACCTCGCCTATCTTACCGAGTTCGCTGCAGGAAATAATGGTACCCGACTCGTCTATAACACCTATAGTACGGTCGATACTGTCTGTGAGCTGATGCACAATACCCTGGAACAATCTGTTCGACATTGATAAAACCTCCATCTATCTTTTTTCTCCGGTGAAAACCTCCCTGCCGCACTCTGCTTTAAGCCGAAACGGCAATGCAAATTTTCCCGTCTGCACTTTTATACAATTTCACAAATCATATATTATGTATTTTACACAATCTTTTAAGATTTTGCAAGCTAAAAATTGATATTTTAAAAATTTAGTTTGCATTTTTCACAAAAAAAGTTTTTCATTTTGTAAAATCGGTTAGATTAAGGCTTTAAAGCACACAGTTTTGTCATTTTTTGCATTGTTGAAAATGACTATGCGTAAAATTCCGAAGCCGTCGGCGCAATGCGGTTTGATGACAAACTCTTTCGATGTGTCGAGTATTTCGGGTCGAAAAGAATATTTGAACTATCTGCCGGCATTGCATTTGGAGCAGACGCTGTACCCGTTATTGAGATACGAGGAAAACTCAGAGGCGGAAATCTCTTTTTTGTTTTCCGAGGACGTCCTCATAGCGTAGGAGCATGACGGAGAGTGAATTTTTTTGGTGTTCACGTTTACTGTATATGTGCCTTCGGAGGGCTGTGCGTCACCGGAGCTTTTTTGTGAATTTACGCCGACCGGAGTCGAGGCCGAAGTCTGCCCTGCGGCAGAGGATGGCGCCGCACTCTCGGTTTCGGCGTTTGCGGCCGTATCGGACTCACCTTCGGCTTTTGCTTCCTTGGTCACAAGATAAAAACCGTCTTTTTCGCCTTCGTTTTTCGTCGAATTTTCATAGGACACAAAATCTCCGTATTTCTTCAGCATAATATGGTCTTTATACAGCAGCACAAGTGACATCGCGGAAAACACCGTACACAAAACGGCGCATACGGTAATTACGGCCGTCATAATTTTAAAGCCGTGTTTTGCGTTTTTCCCTTCGTTCTTCATACTCATTCCCCCGATACATTATGGGAAAATAATAACATTACGGAACAGAAAATAAAGCTTTTGTGCCGAATCAGCACAAGTTATCTTTTAATTCCGTCGGCAATGTATTTAAACACCGGAGCGCAGTCTAAGGCACCGCCCGCACCGTTTTCTTTAAAGACGGTGATGACATAGCGCGGCGAATCATACGGAAAAAATCCGCAAAACCACGAGTGCGTCACTTCATTTCCGTTCTCGTCAAACCAGCCGCTTTGCGCCGTTGCCGTTTTGCCTGCGGCGTCAAAATACTCGGTTTCCGCCCTTTTTCCGCTGCCGGACACAACGGTTTCGCGTAAAAGCTCGGTAACTGTTTTTGCCGTATCAACGCTCATTACACGCCTCGGAACGGGCAGCTCCGCCCTTTTGATTTCCTTTCCGGTCTCATCCGTTACGGCTTTCATAAGAGAGGGCGCGCGATACACTCCGTTATTTGCCACCGCCGCATACACGGCGGACATTTGCAGCGGTGAAGCAAGCAATTTACCCTGACCGAATGCGAGGTTGCACAAATCCGCCTCAGAAATCAAGCTGTCGGCGGACGGCATAATACCGGACTTTGTCTCCCAACCGTCCGCAAGCTCGATTTTTTGACCGAGCCCGAGATTTTCACCCATGGCGCAAATGTTTTCTTTGCCGGTTTTAAGCGCAAGACTTATAAAATACGGATTGCATGACTCCGCCATAGCCGAATACATATTCATATTGCCGTGCCCCGTCTTTTTAAAACAGCCGAACGATATTTCTCCGTTCAAGTCGTATTTACCGTTGCAGACGATGCTGTAACTTGTCGGAATTCCGTTTTCCAAGGCGGCACAGGCGACAACCGCTTTAAAAACCGAGCCTACTGAGTACGGAGTTATCGCTCTGTTAAGAAACGGAGAAGATGAATCGTTTAGGCTTTTTTCGGGCGCATTTCGGTCAAACGACGGTGTGCTCGCCATTGCCCTTATTTCGGAGGTGGCGCTGTCGAGAACAACGACCGCACCGCTGTCAATGTCAAATTTTCCGAGAGCCGATTCACACAGCTTTTGTATATCTCTGTCAACTGTGAGCTCCACTCCGCCGGCCGACATATACCCATCCTTTAAAAATGTAATCTCCGCCCCCTCAAGCAATTTTCCCGAAGCCGCCGCGCCACACCTAGCCTTCAGAGTTCCCGAATACGACAAAAGTATATCGTTGTAGCACTTTTCAATTCCCGAAACGCCGTTTCCGTCGCCGTCGATATATCCCGTTATATGCGGCGCAAGGCTGTTTTCACCGTATCGCACCACCGTCTTTGCCGTCTTTATGTTTTTTTCGTCAAAAACGGCATTTGACGCACAAACCGCTATTTTTCCCTGAGACAAAGTCGAATAAACAGAAGGTATTTCGCTTTCGGGGACAATGACCCGGATAGAGGACAATGACTCCTCGCACGGCTTTATCGCCGCCTTTAAAACGGTATCGCAATTGACAAGCGGACGCATTTTACAGTCGTAAATGTTGCCCCTTGACGAAGCCACCGTCACGCCGACGGTATTTTTTGATGCGGCGACATCCGACACGTTACCGCCGCAAAGCTCCGCCATTTTTACAAAAAGCACGCCGAACGACAGACACAACAAAAAGAAAAGGGCACAAACTCGCTTGTTCATAATTCACCTCAAAAAACAAA
>OGON01002119.1_pt1 | contig 12551 bp, 10 predicted proteins | sample 1552671 | NCBI WGS metagenome assembly OGON01 (sample SAMEA2580136, study PRJEB22360) | human gut metagenome | biome: human gut; feature: human-associated habitat; material: faeces | place: Denmark | collected 2008/2010 | reverse complement strand
GGTGAGGGCTGCCACAGAGTCCACGACCAGCACGTCGATGGCTCCGGAGCGTACCAGTGCTTCGGCAATTTCCAGAGCCTGTTCACCGCTGTCCGGCTGGGAAACCAGCAGGTTGTCGATGTTCACGCCCAGTGCTTCGGCATAGGTGGGGTCGAGGGCGTGTTCCACGTCGATAAACGCCACTTCGCCGCCCATTTTCTGTGCCTCTGCGATAATGTGCAGGGCAACGGTGGTCTTACCGGAGCTTTCCGGTCCGTACAGTTCCACGATACGGCCGCGGGGGACGCCGCCGATGCCCAGAGCCATGTCCAGCATCATGGAGCCGGTGGGAATGGCTTCCACATTCAGGTTCGCCTTGTTCTCCCCCAGCCGCATGATCGCACCGGTACCGTATACTTTTGTGATATGTGCAATGGCACTCTGGAGTGCCTTTTTCTTTTCTTCCTCGGTGGTGGGAATATCCAGTACCACCTTTTTCTTCAGATCTGCTTTTGCCATAAATTATCGTCCTTTATCTGGTATAGCGAATGAATTCGCTCCTTACGGTCAATCATGTTACCAATTGCCCCGCCGCATATCCCGAAATTCCTACCGCTGCCCCAGCACGACGCGTCCGATGCCTGTGAGGTCGGGAACGGTGTGTACCTGGGCATAGCCGTTTTTCTGTAGGATCGCTTCCACGTCCGGTGCCTGTCCTGCTCCCACCTCATACACCAGCCAGCCAGCCGGCTGGAGTGCCGGTTTCCACAGGGGAGTCAGCTTTCGGTAGAAGTCCAGCCCGTCGGTGCCGCCGAACAGGGCGGTTTCCGGTTCACGGGCGACTTCCGGCTGAAGCTGCTCCATATCTGCTGCGGTGAGATAGGGCGGGTTACAGGTGATGATGTGGAACTGCCGGTGCAGCAGTTCCGCCGGCGGGTGCAGCACGTCCCCGGCGATGCACTCCAGCTGGGGAGCGTGGCGTTTCAGGTTCTGCCGAAGATAGCCCATTGCTTCCGGCGAAAGTTCCAGCACGGCACCGGTGACACCGGACAGGTGCACCGACAGTGCCGACGGGATACAGCCGGAGCCGCTGCAAAGATCCAGCAAACAGGTGGACGGCTCATTCTTTCGCAGTTCCAGCACCGCTTCCACCAATGTTTCGGTATCCTGCCGCGGGATCAGCACACCCTCTCCCACCTGAAACTCCAGCCCGAAGAATTCCCATGTGCCACAGAGATACTGTAGCGGTTCATGGGCACAGCGGCGTGCGGTCAGTTCCGCCAGACGCTGCTGCTGGGCTCCGGTCAGGGGCTGCTGCGGGAGAGGTGCCCCATAGGGCAGTTCCAGCACGGTTTCCAGCAGAATGCGGCTTTCGAACTGCACCGAATCCAGTCCCGCTTCTGCCAGTTTCTGCTGCACCGCCTGCATGGCGGCACGGGGCGTATTTACCACTTGTCGTCCTCCATATCCTCCGGAATGCAGGGCTTCAGTGCAGCAATGGCACACTCGATCTGTGATGCGTCCGGTTCCCGCGTGGTGATCCGCTGGATTTGCAGACCGGGCCACGACAGGGCACGGGTCAGCCAGTTGTTGCTTTTGCCGGCGATACGGATAAACTCATAGGAGATCCCGACCACCACCGGCAGCAGCAGAATGCTGACGATCACACGGGGCAGCACCTGATAAATGGGCACGATGCACATTACCAGAATGCTGACGATCAGGGTGATGAAAATAAAACTGGTTCCGCAGCGAGGGTGGAAACGAGTGTGCTTTTTGACGTTCTCCACGGTCAGTTCCTCGCCCGCTTCATAGCAGGCAATGGTCTTGTGTTCTGCCCCATGGTATTCATAGGTACGGCGAATATCTTTCATCAGACCGGTACACGCCATGTACCCCAAAAAGATCGCGATCTTGATAATGCCCTCCAGCAGCGACCGCACAAAGCGGCTGTTGTCGGGAATGGCGGTGTGGGAGATCAGCTGTCCGATGAGGAATTTCGGCAGGAACACAAACAGACCAATGGCAACGGCAATGCCGACGATCATGCCAATGGTCATAATGATGCCGAACAGCTTATCCCCCAGCTTTTCGTCCAGCCATTTTTCAAAGCGGTTCATTTCTTCGGTGTCGTCTTCTTCGTCCTCCGGTACCTGTTTTTCTGCCGACTTGGTCAGGCAGCGATAGCCGTCTTTCATGGACAGAACGAAGTTGAAGCTGCCCCGCACAAAAGGACACTTCCGGTACCACGGCATATTTTTGCCGTTGTTCTCCGCCCACGTTTCTACGTCGATCTCGCCGTTGGGCAGACGGCACGCCATTGCACCGGTGTCTGCCCCTTTCATCATCACGCCCTCGATCAGTGCCTGTCCGCCGATCTTGGTCATGTGCTTGGGGTTTTCTCTGGGTTGTTTTGCCATATGTATCTGTTTCCTTTCTCATTCAATCGAGATCGTGTTTTTCACAACGTCCCAGTCTGCATCAACGTCCAGCCTGACACCCTTATGGCAACACCGTACAAAGCCGTCAGGCGTGCTTTGTGCGGTGTTGCCTTGGGTATGCTCCCTTCGTGTTATGTGGTGGCACTGCTCCGACGCTGAGATTCCACCGGCAGCGTAATGGTCACGTTGGTTCCCACGTTCAGTTCGCTGGTGATGTCCAGCCTGCCGCCGTGCATGGTGATGATCTCATCTGCCACAGCAAGTCCGATGCCGGAGCCGCGGCGGGTGTGGTTTGCCTTGAAAAACTTGGTCTTGACGCGGGGCAGGTCGGCTTCGCTGATGCCCACGCCGTTGTCGGTGATCGTCACCTGTATCATGTTCCCCACTTCCTCCGCACTAATGGTAATGGTGCTGCCGGAATTGGAGTACTTAATGGCGTTGTCAATGACGTTGATGAACACCTGCCGGATACGGTTTTTATCCCCGTAGACAAAGGGCAGCATTTCCGGTTCCTGATAGATGATGCGGATATTCTCCCGCTTTGCCTTTTCGGTATAGATGAGCACCGCGTCCCCCAGTTCCGCCAGCACGTCCATGGTGGCACACTGGAGCGAGAACCGTCCGCTTTGCATGCGGGAAAAATCCAGCAGTTCCTCAACCATTTCAGACAGCCGTTCGGTTTCATTCACGATGACATGCACGCCACGCTGTACGGTGTCGGGGTCAGCTTCCATGCACATGGTTTCCGCCCAGCCCTTGATCGCCGTCAGCGGTGTCCGCAGTTCATGGGACACCGAGGAGATGAACTCGTTCTTCATGTTCTCCGTATTGGAGAGTTCGTCCGCCATCTGGTTAATGGACACGCAGAGGTCGCCGATCTCGTCGCTGCTGTTCTCCTGAATGCGGACAGAGAAATCTCCCTTGGCGTATTTCTTGGTCGTGGCATTGATCTGCTTAATGGGGCGGACAATGGAGCGTATGAAATACAGTCCGGTCACCACCAGCAGCAGCAGAACGCCGGCACACAGGGCACTGACACCCCACACATAGGAATTCACCGTACTCTGGATCTGTTCCAGAGAAGCCACCACCCGAATGGCGTTGTATTCCGTGTTCATATCGGAAATATCCACGGAAACCGCCATAATGGTTTCGCCGCCCTGCTTGCCGACCCAGTAGCCGTCGCCGCCGTCCATGACGGCTTCATAATCCGGCATGGCGGCACCCTCTGCCGGTGTGAAGCCGGAGGAGGTCAGTGCCACCCGTCCGCGGGAATTGATCGCCATGAGTTCCATTTTGTCCTTGTCGGAAAAGTTTTCGATGGTACTCCGCATTTCCGAGGAAAAGTTGATGTCCGCGTCCTGTGCATAGCGGCTCAGGACACCGGTCACGGAACTGATCTTCGTGTTCAGATACTGCTGAGAAGCACTATAATAATAATTCTGCATGATGTAGATAAACGCGAAATCCAGCACTGTCAGCACCAGTGCAATGATCCCCAGATTGTTGATGACCCAGCGGCGGGTGATCGAACTTCCGGCACGTTTTTTCGGGCTGCGTCTGCGTTTATTTGTCATTCCACTTATATCCATAACCCCAGATCGTCGTAATATACTGCGGCTTGCTGGGTTCTTCTTCGATCTTCATGCGAATGCGGCGGATATTGACATCGACAATTTTATCATCGCCGAAATAGCCGTCGCCCCAGATATGGTTCAGAATGCTGGCACGATCCAGTGCCGTATTCTGGTTATTGAGGAAATACTCCATGATCTGGTATTCCACCTGTGTCAGGTCGATCAGCTTGCCGTTTTTGGTGACGGTGCGGCTTTTCAGATTCAGGGTAAAGGGGCCGCTTTCGATCACCGGCGACTGTTCGTCCTTGATAAAGCTCATGCAGACACGGCGATAGATCGCGTCCACTCTGGCTGTCAGTTCCGAGGGGGAAAACGGCTTTGTGATATAGTCGTCCGCCCCGAACATCAGCCCGCTGACCTTATCCATTTCCTGTGTTCTGGCAGTCAGCATAATGATGCCGATGGTGGAGCTCTTTTCCCGCAGCTTTTTGCAGACGGTAAAGCCGTCAATGCCGGGCATCATAATATCCAGCAGGACAATGTCAAAATTGCCGTGTTCTTCTTCGAACACACGCAGTGCGTCCTCGCCGCAGCCGACATCACAAACGTCATAGCCGGCACGCTTGAGGTTAATGACGACAAAGTCCCGAATCACATCTTCATCTTCACACACTAAAATTCGTTTCATCTCTACACCTCTGTTTGGGTACACCTCTGTTTGGGTTTGATCTGGGGAATGTATGGGATCCTCTGTGAAATCTGATCCATACCAAAAATGCCCCGCCGTCACGCTCCCGCCACTCACTGCACGAACCGGAACCGCACCATGAGGTTCTGCCACGGCTGTGCCAGCGGGTCGTCGGTTTCGGCGGCTTTCATATAATAGGAAGCTTTGCCGCGGGTGTGGAGCAGCTGATAGCCCTCCGTGTCCCGTTCTTCCTGTGATTCCGTATCCTGTGCCACGCTGTACCGCAGCAGTTCTGTCATATGGTCGTTCATCTCGCCGTCATAGCGGCAAAAGACAATATCTCCCGTGAGGGTATCCGTCACTGCCGTCACTTTATCGTACCACGACTGCGGCAGCAGGAACATACAGCCGTCATTCAGGCTGAAATACCCCCGCATTTTCTCTTGCAGCTGGCTGCCGGAAACGCCCAGCCAGCGTGTCAGCCGCACCTGATCGGAGGAATCTGCACCATAGCCGGGAAACGGCTCCTGCACCGGAATCTCCACGCTGCCGTCCTCGTCCAAGTCCATGGACAGATAGCCTACAGAGCGATTGGTCTTTGCCACCACATCGCTGTCGGCGAGCACATACGCCAGCGTTTCCCCCTGTACGTGGAGGACTTCCGTTTGCAGCGAGGAGGGACCTGTGGCACCGTCGATATAGATGCCGGTGGTGCCGTCCTCCAGTCTGCCGTACTGCACCTGACTGAAATCCGTAAAGCCAGTCCGCAGATCCAGCTTGCCGTTGTCCTTTACCGTCCCGTTTTGCAGGCGGTACATTGCCGCAGAGGAAGAAGTGTTTTCGGTGAGTTTCCCCAGCACCAGCAGTTCCTGTGCCTGATCGCCGTCCAGATCTGCCACGTCAAACATGGTATACGCGGCAGTGAACAGCTGCTGCACTTCGCTGTCGCTGTAGTGGTAGACGGTCAGGGATTTGTCCGACTGGTCTACGCCGCTGTAGCCCACGAAGATCTGATTCTGGGAATCTTCGCTGCCCATGGGAGAGATGACGATGCGTTCCACTTCCGTGCCGTCTGCCGGACGGTCGCAGACCGACATCCACTCCCCCTTCACCTGATCCAATACGCTGAGCCGCAGACCGTTTTCCATGGCGGTAAGGCTGGTTTTCTTATAGAACACCAACGCTTCGTCCTCGCCGTCGTTGTCCAGATCGACTACCGTAAAGGCAGACAGATTGGCTCCGGCTCTGGGGTATTGCAGGGTGATGCCGCTGCCCACTGCGTCCTGTAGTGCCAGATAGATCTGCTGCTGTTCCTTGCTCAGGCTGGGCGGTTTCAGCAGGGAATCCACCGTCGCCCCCGGCGTACAGCCGGAAAACAGCAGGCAGCAAAGTAGGCAAAATGCGGCTGGCATGGAAAGGCAAAGGGCGGGTGGCAGCCCCCCCCGCCGCCGCATCATAGAATGCTTTACCGATCGCATAGCGGAACGTACTCCTTCGACTTTGCGATCGCCTTATATGCCGGTCGGATAATTCGTTTTCCGGTGAGAAGCTCCTCCATACGGTGTGCCGCCCAGCCCACCATTCTGGCGGTGGCGAACAGCGGCGTGAACAACTCGTCCGGAATACCCAGCATGCGATACACCAGACCGGAGTACATGTCCACATTGGCACAGACCACCTTGTCATTGCCGCGGACCGATTTCATCAGTTCCGGTGTCAGCTTTTCAACCGTATCCAGCAGTCTGAACTCCCGTTCGATCTCCTTGCCCGCAGCCAGAGCCATTGCTTTCCGCTTCAGGATCACTGCACGGGGGTCGGACAGCGTATATACCGCATGTCCCATACCGTAGATCAGACCGGAGCCGTCGTTGGCTTCCTTCCGGAGAATCTTGGTGAGGTAGTCTGCCACTTCGCCCTCGTTCTCCCAGTGTGCCACGTGTGCCTTGATGTCGTCCAGCATCTGAATGACCTTGATGTTCGCACCGCCGTGGCGGGGTCCCTTGAGGGAGTTGATCGCGGAGGTATATGCCGCAAAGGGGTCTGTACCGGAGGACGTTGCCACGCGGCAGGCAAAAGTGGAGTTGTTTCCGCCGCCGTGGTCTGCGTGGAGTGCCAGCAGGGTATCCAGCAGCTGTGCCTCTGCCTTGGTATAGGAACGGTCGTTCCGGATCAGGGACAGAATGGATTCTGCGGTGTTTTCCTCCGGACGCAGCGGGTGCATGATCAGGCTGGCGTTGTCATACTTGTGCCGCTTTGCCTGATAGGCACCATCCATGAGAATGGGCATCTTGGCGATCAGATCCAGAGCGATGGACATTTCATCTTCAATGGTGGTGTTTTCTGTCACGTCCGAATAGGAATACAGGGACAGAATACTTCTCGCCAGCTTGTTCATGATGTTGTTGGACGGGGACTGCATAATGGAGTCCACCAGAAATCCCGGCGGCAGTTCCCGCCGCACACCCAGCGAACGGGTCATGCGTTCCAGATCTGCCCCGTTGGGGAGCCTGCCGAACAGCAGCAGGTATGCGACTTCCTCAAACACATAGCGGTCTTCCCGTTCTGCATTTTCAATGAGGTCGTTAATATCATAACCGCGGTAGATGAGCTGGCCGGGAATCGGCTGGCGTTCGCCCTCGCTCATCACGTAGCCGTGTACCATACAGATACGGGTAATCCCAGCAATGACGCCGGAACCGTCTGCATTTCTCAAGCCGCGTTTCACATCGAAGCGTTCATAATATTTCGGAGCAATATCGGAATATTGCACCAGGTCTTCACATAAATTATGAATATCAGAATCCTCGATGCTGTGGTTGTAAATCAGTTGCGGTGTCATAGAGATTGCCTCCTTTTTAATCGTTACCTTATATTATACACAAAAAACCGCCTCCTGTCAATCGTTTTGCGGTTTTTTTGTGCGGCAGAAAAATTGGAACAAAATCCCAATCCACAAGAAAACAAAAGAAAGGAAAGCGGATCGCACCAATGAAAAAATATTTGATGATTTTAGGCGGCTTTACCGGTATATTATTTCTTTTTACCGTGATCCCGTCCCGCTTCGCCGCCCCTGCCTCCGATGCAGCAGAGCCGCCGGTCGCCACGGAAACTGCCACGCTCCCCGCAGAAACCGCCACCACGGCAGAACCTGCCGGACGGGCTGACCTGTGCGAAAGCTATCAGATGCTGGACATCACCAGCGGCAAGGTGGAGGAACTCTCCGTGCGGGATTATGTGATCGGGGCAGTGTGTGCAGAGATGCCTGCCACCTTTGAACCGGAGGCACTGAAAGCACAGGCTGTTGCGGCACATACATATGCGGAACGGCAGCATTTGCTGGAACAGTCCCACCCCACCGCGGAACTGTGCGGGGCGGGTTTTTCCAACGACAGCAGCCAGTATCAGGCGTGCTTCACGGAGAATCAGGCCCGGCAGTACTATGGGGACAACTTCGAAGCTTCCTACGCCAAGATCACCGCCGCCGTGGACGAGGTGCTGCCCTATGTGCTGGAATACGACGGCACGCCGATCATTGCGGCGTTCTGCTCCATGTCCGCCGGCACCACGGAAAGTGCGGAAATCGTCTGGGGCAGCAAGGTGGAATACCTTGTTCCGGTGGAGAGCGAAGCAGACACCTCTGCCCCGCGGTATCCGGAAACCGCATCGTTCACCGGCGAGGAATTTCAGGCGGCTGTGCAGGACGCACTGCCCGATGCAGTCTGGGACACGGATATGGCGAAATGGGTGCAGGTAGGAGCGTGTTCCCAGTCGGGGACGGTTCTGGAAGTCACTGTGGGCGGAAAGACCTGCTCCGGTCAGGAACTGCGGCAGATGCTGGGGCTGCGGTCGGCGGTGTTCTCCGTGGACGTGCAGGACGGCAAGCTGGTATTCACCACCAAGGGCTACGGGCACGGCGTGGGCATGAGCCAGTACGGCGCGGAGCAGCTGGCAAAGGCGGGGAAGACTTGGCAGGAGATACTGGCGTGGTATTACACCGGTGTGACCATCGGACCGGCGGGGTGACATCGGCCGAGGGGCCGACTGGGGTGCAGAAATGCGTGACAAGCGGAAAAAAACGTGGTATAATCTATAAATTATGCGGGATATTCACAAATTGTTCAGGAAAAGCCTGCCCCGCAGGATGTAAGATATACCCAACGATATGTACCGGGAGGAGAGCGCCTATGGCACGCAACATTCTGGTGGTCGAGGATGACCGCAATATATCCGATCTGATCCGTATGTACCTGGAGAAGGAGGGCTTCGAGGTCCGCAGCGCCTATGACGGCGGCAAGGCCATCGAGGAGTACGACAAGCAGGCCCCCGACATGGTGCTGCTGGATATCATGCTGCCCGTGGTGGACGGCTGGGGCGTATGCGCCCATATCCGCGAGAAGGGCAAGACGCCCATCATTATGCTCACCGCCAAGAGCGACGTGGGCGACCGCATCACCGGACTGGAGATGGGCGCGGACGACTATCTGGTCAAGCCCTTCGAGATGAAGGAGCTCATGGCCCGGATCAATGCCGTGCTCCGCCGCAGTGAGATACCCGACGATACCAAGAAAAAGCTGGTGTTCGACAAGCTGGTCATCAATCTGGACAGCTATGAGCTGCTTGTGGACGGCAAGAAGGTGGACACGCCCCCCAAAGAGCTGGAGCTGCTGTATCATCTGGCGGCTACGCCCAACCGGGTCTATACCCGCAACCAGCTGCTGGACGAGGTCTGGGGCTTTGACTATTTCGGCGACAGCCGCACCGTGGACGTGCACATCAAGCGCCTGCGGGAGAAGATCGAAAATGTCTCGGACCAGTGGGAGCTGAAAACGGTCTGGGGCGTGGGCTATAAGTTTGAAGTGAAGTAAGCATGGGCGAGAGGATCAAACGTATCACCGGCAGCCTGTATTGGCGGCAGTTTATGCTCACCGCCGGTATGGTGGTGCTGACCATGGCCCTGCTGGGCGTGTCCTTCTACGCGCTGAGCTATAACTACACCGTCTCGGAGAAGCGGCAGGAGATGCAGGACCGGGCGGTGCTGGTGGCGCAGCTGTCTGTGGACTATTTTACCGCCGGCGATGACGCCGAGCGTGACCAGGGGGACGCGCTGCGCTCTCTGGCCGGCGTGGCCTCCCGGATGACGGACGTGGACTTCCTGATCTGCGACACCACCGGCAGCGTCCTGCTGACGACGGATGCCGATTTGGCCGGAAAGACCGTCGTTGTCCCCGAGGACATTACCCAAACGGTGCTGGGCAGCGAGAGACTGTACGAGGGCCGCAGCACCGTGGGCGTATATGAGAAAAAGCAGTTCGTGGTGGGCGTGCCCATGACAGACGCGGACGGCAACACTCTGGGCCTGGTGCTGGCGGTGATGAACAGCGCCGAGCTCATGCAGATGTGGCGCTCATTCATCGCCCTGTTCTTTATGACCAGCGCCATTATCCTGCTGCTGGCGTTCGTGGCCAGCTTTGTCACCTCCATGCGGCAGATACAGCCCCTGACCGAGATGGTCAAGGCGACCCGTGCCTATGCCGGCGGCGATTTCGATGTACGGATGCAGGAGACCGGTGACTGCGGCGAGATCAGTGAGCTGGCGGCCTCCTTCAATGCCATGGCCGACTCCCTGCAGGAGACGGAGCGCCAGCGCCGGGACTTTATCGCCAATGTGTCCCATGAGCTGAAGACCCCCATGACCACCATCGCCGGCTACACCGACGGCATTCTGGACGGCACCATCCCGCCGGAGAAGGAGCGCCAGTATCTTCAGATCATCTCCGACGAGAGCCGCCGTCTCAGCCGCCTGGTGCGGCGTATGCTGGATATCTCCCAGATACAGAACAAGGAGATGAAGAAGGAGGAGTTTGATCTCTGTGAGTCCGCCCGTATTGCCCTGCTGTCCATGGAGAAGAAGATCACGGACCGTGGGCTGGACGTGGACGCGGAGATCCCCGAGGACTCCGTCATGGTCCAGGGCGACCGGGATCTGATCACCCAGGTCATTTACAACCTGCTGGAGAATGCGGCCAAATTCGCCACACCTGGCTCCCAGCTGTATCTGGGTCTGGCGGTCAACGGCGAGAAGGCCTATGTCACCGTCCGCAACCTGGGCTCCACCATTCCGGCAGAGGAGATACCACTGCTGTTCGAGCGCTTCCACAAGTCCGATAAGTCCCGCAGTGAGGACAAGGACGGTTACGGCCTGGGGCTGTATATCGTCAAGACCATCCTGGCCCAGCACAAGGAGCAGATCACCGTCACCAGTCAGGACGGTGTAACGGCCTTTACCTTTACCATGCAGATGGCGCACGGCGCGCCCCGAGAGGTGCTCTAATATGTATGATGAAAATAAAATGCCGCTGACGCCCGATCCGGCGGCTCCTGCCCCGGAGCAGGAGCCGGACGAGGTCGTCAGCTGGTATGTCCGTCCGGACGAGGGGCAGGAGATCACGGACTGCTATGTGCAGCCGGGCCCCATGCCCGCTGCCGCGGCGCCCAAAGCTGTCCGGCAGGAGAAGCGCCGCAGCCGCAAGGGCCTGTGGACGTTTCTGGTCATCCTGGCCGTGCTGGTAGGCGTGGTGCTGGGAGTGGCCATCGTCTCCGCCCTGCGGGGCGGCAATACGGACGGCTATGGCGATGACTTCGACGACGGCGATCACGATGCCAGCAGTATCGTGGATATCTTCCAGAGCGATGTGCCCACCATCCCCCGGGCGGACACGGACCCCGATCTGCGCTTTTATTGCGAAAAAGCAGGGGAGGAGAAGCTGACTATCCAGCAGATCTATCAGCAGGTAAACCCCGCCACGGTGCTGGTGCTCACCGACCTGGGCGAAAAGGCCAGTGTCGGCACCGGGGTCATCCTGACGGCGGACGGCTATATCGTCACCAACGCCCATGTGATCGCCGGCGGGCAGAACGCGCTGGTGGCGCTGTACAACGGCGACCGCTACGAGGCGGAGCTGGTGGGCTTCAGCAGCACGGAGGATCTGGCGCTGCTGAAGGCGGTGAACGCCTCCGGCCTGCCCACTGCGCCCCTGGGCGACAGTGAGGAATGCCAGGTGGGCGATACGGTCTACGCCATCGGCAACCCGCTGGGCGTTGAGCTGCGGGGCACACTGACCCAGGGCATCATCTCCGCCATCGACCGTCCCGTCACCATGGAGGGCCGCGTGATGACGCTGCTCCAGACCACCGCTGCCCTGAACAACGGCAACTCCGGCGGCCCGCTGATCAATGAGTACGGCCAGGTCATCGGCATCAACACACTAAAAATGAGCAACACCCTGTCCGACATCTCTGCCACGGTGGAGGGCCTGGGATTTGCCGTCCCGTCCAGCCGTGTGGTGTCCGTCATCAATGATATCATCGCCACCGGAGGCTTCCGCGGCCTGCCCTCGATCGGCATCTACGTGCAGGAGACGGAATTTGCCGACGGTACGACCCACCCGGTGATCGATTCCGTCACGGAAAACTTCGGCGCCGAGGAAGCGGGGCTGCAGAAGGGCGACGTAATTCTGGCGGCGGACGGTATAGGCGTCAGCACCAACACCGATCTGCTGGCCGTCCGCCGGACCCACATCGTGGGCGAGAGCGTCGTGCTCACTATCCGGCGTGACGGACAGACCTTTGATGTGACGGTCGTCCTCTACCCGGTGGAGGAATGATCACTTTACAGCGCAGAAACAGGGACAAGGCCATGGCCTTGTCCCTGTTTTACACCGCAAAACGACGGATATTTACAGATAATAAACAAATAGTATACATTTTATTGCCGGAATTTGCGGCTATTTTCGCCTTCGTTCCCGCCATAGCTGCCGCAGGCTGCCTACGGCCCCCCGCAGCAGATATTCCCCCAACTGCTGCTGT